>ERZ772863.46-NODE-46-length-156978-cov-5.727752_pt1 | contig 156978 bp, 144 predicted proteins | sample MGYA00512134_ERZ772863 | MGnify/ENA primary metagenome ERZ772863 (study PRJEB29015, sample SAMEA2737659) | human gut metagenome | biome: human gut; feature: human-associated habitat; material: faeces | place: China | collected 2012 ...
GAAGCCCCCGAAGCTTGCACAGCTTTCTTTATTTGATTAGCAGGGGCTTGTTTATGACTTTTAACTTTCTGGGGCCTGGATTAACTGTAAATGTTGAGGCCAAAGTCAAAGAGCAAATTATTTTGGCCAGCAGTGTTCTGCTTCACGAAACTCTGTTTTGCTACAATAAAAGCGTGAGTCTGCAAGTGTCCCGCCAAACCTCTTGTTCCACTCGCAGGAAATATGTCAATTACGGCTTTGGCGGGAGAATGTCTTTTCACTTCTTCCTTTTATTCCGCTTTTCTTTTTCCTTTAAACAAAGGAATTGATCCCAATTCTTTGTTATTGACGGAAATTCAATGCTCATGCGGAGGTTCCGTATGAGCTCTCCCGTTGAAAAAGACCTGACGGTGCGCGTCCAGCTTCAAAAAGGATTGCAAAAGTACCTTGACCGCACCGATATTACGGAAATTGCCGTGAATCGCTCCGGCTTCGTCTGGGTTGAAGAGGCTTCCGGGTGGCGACGTTATGAAGACAAAAATTTTACCTACGATTACCTTGCCAAGCTCGGAAACGTCTGCGCAGTTTACGGAGGAGAAAATAAAACGCTCGATTCCGCCCATCCGGTGCTTTCTGTGGAATTACCAGACGGCGAACGAGCCCAATTCGTGATGCCTCCGGCGTGTAAGAGCGGCACCATCAGCCTTACCGTCAGAAAAATCTCGAAGGATGTTATCGGACTGGATTCTTACATTCAGAACGGATATTTCTCCCACATCCGCCCCAAAGACTCCCTTGACCCGATAAACGAGGAATTGTCCGCCCTTTACAAAGGAACCTTTGACACCGATAAAGCACCGGACACTCTTAACCTTCTCCGGGCAGAATTTTTAAAGCGCTGCGTGGAAACCGGCAAGACAATAGTTATTGCCGGAGAAACCGGTTCCGGCAAAACCACCTTTATGAAAGCTCTGATGCAGCATATTCCGACGGATCAGAGAATCATTACGATTGAAGACGTGCCGGAGCTTCTCTACGGGCTCCCAAAGCACGAAAACCAAGTCAACCTCTTCTACCCTTCGGAAGCAACGGATAAATCAACGGTAACCGCTGCAAGCCTCATGCGATCGTGCCTCAGAATGAAGCCCGACCGTATTCTGCTTGCGGAGCTGCGCGGGGGAGAGACTTTCGACTTTCTGAATGTGTGCCTCTCCGGGCATTCAGGTTCAATTACCAGCTGCCATGCCGGAAGCTGCGGACAGGTTTTTGACTATTTGGCGCTCAAAGTTCTTCAGTCTTCAACAGGACGCGAGCTGCCTTATGCGGTCATTCAACAGCTTTTGCATCAGGTCATCGACGTGATTGTTCACGTCCACCGAAACAGAATTTACGGACGTCATATCACCGAGCTTTTCTTCAACCCTCACGCTGAGGAGACAAAGAATGAAAGCCTCTAAGACGCTCCTGAAAGTCCTGTTTGTTGTATTTGCCGCCCTGTTTTACACACTGGCGATTCTTTTTATCAGCAGTTTCGTATTTATGCGGATTTTCAATCTGCCGCTGGATGCGTGCCGACCGTGGACGATCATTCAATACTTTATGATGTACCGCCATGCTCCCGATAAAGCGGTACGCCTTGCGGTTCACGCGTGTCTTTTTCTGCCGTGGATAGCGCTCATCGGAGTCGGCATTGGGATTGTGATTAATCGAGACAAACGTGCGCTGCACGGAGCGGCAAGATTTGCCAATCTCGGCGAAGTAAGAAAATCCGGCCTGATTGATCCTCCGGGAGGTCTTGATAAGACCATTCTGGTCGGAAAGTACAAAAACAACTATCTGACCTATGCCGGTTACCAGTTTGTTCTGCTGGCTGCGCCTACCCGAAGCGGCAAGGGCGTCGGTATCGTTGTTCCGAATTGCCTCAACTATTCCGATTCTCTGGTCGTTCTCGATATTAAAGGTGAAAACTTTGACATCACCTCAGGCTTCAGAAAAGCGTGCGGACAGGAAGTCTATTTGTTTTCGCCTTATGCCGACGACGAAAAAACACATCGCTACAACCCGCTGGATTACATCAGCAGCAGCCCTGCCGAACGGCTGGGCGACATTGATGCCATCGGTCAGGCGCTTTATTCGGGAGAAAACAACAACGACAAGTTTTGGAGTGAAAATGCCAAAGATTTCTTTCGCGGCGTAACTCTGTTCGTTCTGGAAACACCGGGGCTGCCCCACACGCTGGGAGAAATTCTCAGACAGGCTTCCGGCAAAGGAAAACCGGTAAAAGAACATCTTTTAGGAAAATTAAAAGAAGCTCAGGACGCCGGGCATCCCTATTCAAACAACTGCGTTGATGCGCTCAACCGAGTCTTGAGTAACTCGGACAATACGCTTGCAGGTATTATCGCGACATTCAATACCGCGCTTTTGTCCTTCCAGAATCCGAAGGTGGATTTGGCAACGAGCGCCTCCGACTTCGATTTAAGAGAAGTCCGGCGTAAGAGGATGAGCATTTATTTCAAGATCGAGCCTACGAAACTTAAAGACGCCGGGGTGCTCATCAATCTTTTCTTCGATCAGCTCTTAAACCTGAATACCCGGAAACTGCCGTCTCAGGACAAAACGCTCAAATATCAATGTCTTGTTCTTTTGGACGAGATGACGTCCATCGGTACGGTCAACATGATTAAACAGGCTGTGTCTTATATGGCCGGTTACAACATGAGACTTCTCACCATCATTCAGAACAAGTCGCAGCTGGAAGACGTGTACGGCAAAGCCGGAGCCGTGACGCTTCTGTCGAACCACGCTTTGATGATTATGTACGCCCCGAGTCCGGCCACCCAATCGGATGCGAATGAATACTCGGAAATGCTGGGATATGAGACCGTCAAATCGAAGTCCAAGACCCACAGCAAGGGCGGCAATTCCACCAGTGAATCCGATCAAAAGCGTGCCCTGATGCTCCCGCAGGAAATCCGGGAACTCGGAAAAGACAATGAAATCGTAACGCTCGAAAATACCAAACCTATTTTCTGTCAGAAGATTAAGTATTACCTTGATCCAGCTTTTAGGGAAAGAGCGAATTGGGCGGTTCCCGAGATTCCCCAGCAGAACGTTGAACTTTTCGTTGCACAGATGGAGCAGCGGATAAAAACCGCCTCAGCATCAGACTTAAATGAAACGAATGCAGCAAGCCGCATTGTCACCGGTAATACCGAACTGCCGGACGATATGAAATCGGTTCCTGACAACCAATGGTCCGAAGATCAGGTTAATTGCTACATTGAAAATCTGATCTCCAATGAGATTGTCAAAAAGTCGATTTCTAATTTTGATGCTCTGGAAGGAATCAGCGCTGCTTCTGCCTCGTCTCAAACCGACGTTCTGCGTCAAATGAATGATGCCGCAGCAGCATCCGGCACCGGAAACACCCGGCAGATTTTGTCCGACTTGGCTGAAGAAGAAGCAGACGTCAGCCCAACCTCGGAAAGCAGCACGGAAGACGAAACTTCTGAGGATTCAGAAACCGCAGATCCGGCGCTTCTGGCATCTCTTGAAGAATTTTCCGATGACTCCGATCCCGAAAACAAGGTTGAATCCATTGCCATTCACGCGGACATAAAAGAAACGAATTTGAGTGAAATAACGGAGCCCGATACAGAGCCGGAAGAAACTCAGACGACAGCACAAAACGTTACGGACATTACTGCCAACATCACTGCCGATGTCACTGCCGACTGGGACGAAAAACGCTGTGCGGATTTTGCAGCATCTTTGATTTCACAAATCAAATTGCAGCTGAAGGAACAAAAAATTCCCGAAACGACAGCGCAGGAATCTACTGAGGCAGAACAAAAAGACAAGACCTCCGGCAGTGAGAATCAGACGTCCGTGGACGAGGATGACAAACAAAAAGAATATTTCAGACACGTTCAAAGAATCAGGAACGCTTATCGGAAAGTCGCGAAGAATCCGCTTGCTTCGCGAAGAAAAATTTCCTAACGAAAGCGGGCAGCAACTCTTAAAGGAGAAAAAATGACTGAATACAAAGCCTTCAGCAATACCGTCGTTGTTTTCAAAGAACCGACGATTTCGCAAATCGTCCCCAAATCCGGCCCCAATGCCGGAAAAGAAACGTCCGTACTGGAATTCAAAGCCTATAAGCCTCACTTCGTGAAGCAGCAAGACGGCTCCTTCCTGCAGGACAAAGACGGAACCGAGTTCTTCAGCGTCCGTTACTACGGCAAAGAAAGCTCGGCAAAAAGAATGGCTGCGGGTATCAAAGAAGGAATGATGCTTGAAGTTCGCGGGGATGTCTCAACTCGTGAATTTACCGGGAAGAACGGTAAACAGATGCAGGAAAACGTCTTAACCGCGAAAGGAATTGCGGTATCGCTCAATCAGCCCGGTTTGAAGATTGATTACTCGCGTCCTAAAGCTAAAGAGCAGGAAGCCGAGCGTTAAAACGCTCCGAATATGACAGACCGTCCGCGCTCGCGGACGGTTCCGAGGAATAATCATGAAAACAACCAACCGAGAAACCCTAAAACTAACCGTAAATATTCTCATCAGGAAATTTTGCGAAGACAAAGCCGCTAAAAATTTTTCCCTGAGTAAACAGGAAGCCGAGGACTACGGCGCTTGCGAAGAGACTTCTTTACGCGAAGAGGATAAGGACAAACTCTTAGAAGATTTTGCATTGGATTGTTTTACCCGCCCGAGCTTTTCCAATAACGGAGAGCGGCTATGAACGAAAAATACAATGCATACGTTCGATCCGTTGCCGATTACTTCATTGAAGAGATGAAAAAAAGCACGGCTCCGTGGCAGCAGGACTGGGATAACGCAGTCAATGTCGTGCCGGTAAGTGCCGTCACTGAGGCCCCTTACCGGGGCACCAATGCCCTTTTGCTGATGGCTGTCAGAATGAGCCAAGGGTACGGAGACAATCGTTGGCTCACGTTTCGTCAGGTACAGGAGCTCGGCGGGAAAGTAAAAAAGGGAGAACACGGCACCAAGTGCGTCTTCTGGAAGCACTTAGTGGAAAAAGACGAAAAGGATGAGGACAAAACCGTAGAACGTCTCATTCCTTGTCCCTTTGTCGTTTTTAATTCCGAACAATGTGAAAATCTGAACCTCAAGAAATTTGAGACGCCTGAGCACGAATGGACTCCGTTGGAGGCCGCCGAACGTATTCTCGACAAGTCAGGCGCCAAGATCGAAGAGATAGAACAAAACCAGTCCTACTATGTTCCGGCTTTGGACAAGATCGTTCTTCCTCTCAGGACTCAATTTAAAGATGCTGAAGGTTTTTATGCAACGGCTCTTCACGAACTCGGCCACTGGACCGGACACAGCTCCCGTCTCAACAGACCGATACTGAATAAATTCGGCACACCGGATTATGCAAGAGAAGAACTTCGGGCTGAAATATCTTTAATGATGGTATGCAGCGGTTTGGGCATTAGACATAAGTCCCAAAACAGCGCCTCATACGTGAACAACTGGATCGAGGTTCTCAAAAAAGATCCTAAAGAATTATTCCGGGCGTGTGCTGACGCCGAAAAAATAAAGGATTATTTATTCGGCATTGATAAATCTTTAGGACTGACGGCAGAGCCTCCGGTAAAGAAAGATAAAAGTCCGGACAACAAAGAAGCTAAGGCCGCCCTTCAGACAGCAGCTCTACAAACTTACAAGGATTTGCCCAATTATCAACAGAAATATATTCAGAGTTCGATGCTGAATTATCTGACGCAGCCGCTATCCAATCCGTACCAATTCCAAAAACCGTCACAAAAAATCAGAGCCATTGATATTGAAAGGTAGTCATTATGCAATTATGGATTGCTGAAAAACCCTCTGTTGCCAAAGCTATTTGCGCAGAGTTGGGAATTGTAAAAAAGGGAGCCGGTTTTAACGAATGCAAAGGCGGCAATACTGTCACTTGGTGCTTCGGTCACCTGTTGGAACAGGCGGGCCCCGATGCCTATACGCCTGAAGATGTTCCCGTTACCAAGAAAGGCGGAAAAATATGGCGTATGCAGGATTTGCCGATTTTCCCTTCAGTTTGGAAACTCAACGTAAAACCGGACAAAGGCGTCAAGGCACAGCTCAGAACCATAAAATCACTTCTGGGCAAAGCTGACAGCATTGTCAATTGCGGCGACCCTGACCGAGAGGGACAGCTTCTTGTTGACGAGATTTTAGAGTTTTACAAGTGCCGAAAACCCGTCAGTCGTTTTTGGGTTTCCGCACAAGATCCGGCGTCCATTAAAAAAGGCTTGAAATCTCTTAAGCCGAATAGCCAATTTCAGGGAATGAAGCTTGCAGCGCTCGGCCGATCCAGAGCCGATTGGCTGCTGGGAATGAATCTGACCCGGGCTTTAACGCTTACTCACGGAGCTAAGGAAAGGAAACTCATTGCCGTGGGGCGCGTCCAAACTCCTACGCTTGCCTTAGTTGCCGAAAGAGACAGAACGATAAAGAACTTTAAGGCTGTCCCCTATTTTGTTTTAAAAGCTGACGTTTCCGCAGCACGCGGCAGTTTTACGGCGCTCTGGAAACCATCCGACCGACAGGAAGGCTTGGACTCTGAAGGCCGTCTGGTAAATCCGGCAGTCGCAAAGAGTCTGTCGGATAAGCTTAAACCGGCAAAAACGGCAGTTGTCCGAAAGACGGAAACCCTGCCAAAAAAGATGGCACAGCCCCAGGCCTTTTCGCTCGCGGACATTCAGCTTGAAGCAAGCAACAAATACGGTTTCTCAGCTCAGGAAACACTGGATACCTGTCAAAGTTTGTATGAAATCCATAAAGCCGCAAGCTATCCCAGAAGCGACTGCCAATACTTGCCGGAATCCCAGTTTAATGACGCGCCGAAAGTACTTGCAGCAATTGCGAAAACTTGCCCAAATCTGAAGGAGTTGGTCTTAAAAGCCGATCCGACCATTAAGTCTCAAACTTGGAATGATAAGAAGATCACTGCTCACCACGGAATCATTCCGACGCAGCTGCCGGTTGACTGGGCTGCTTTAAGCGATAAGGAACAAAAGATTTATGAACTGATCGGACGCCGATATTTGGCTCAATTTTTTCCGGTTCTTCTATTTAATTCATGCTCCATCGACTTGGAACTAGGAGGTGAGACGTTTATCGGCAAAGGAAAAACCGTTACCGCCCTTGGCTGGAAAGTTGTTTACCAAAATCAAACCGACCCGGAAACCGATAAAACCGAATCCGATCAGATTCTTCCTTCCGTAAAGAGCGGCGATATTTTGAAAGTCTTAAAGACTGAAATGAAGAACGAACTTACCAAGCCGCCAGCCTATTTCACCGAGGGTACGCTGATTGCAGCTATGGAGAAAATTCATACTGTAGTGGACAACCCGGAATATAAAAAATATCTGAAGGAAGGCGACGGGATCGGCACACCGGCAACCAGAGCCGCGATTATCAGCGAACTGAAAAGAAAAGGTTATTTGGAGGCGAAAGGCAAAAAAATCTGCGCCTCTTCAGACGGGATTGAATTGCTGAAGCTCGTGCCCGAGCTCGTCCGCAACCCGATTCTTACGGCTGTATTTGAAAGAAAACTAAGGGATGTGGAATCCGGCAAAAGCACTTTGAGTTCCTTTATTGAAAGCCAGCAAAAATTCATTTTGCAGGAAATCAATAAGGCAAAGGCGATCAATAATGGCCTCCAATAAGAATCCTTTTCTTGACGATCTTTTTCCTGATCCGATGCGTGCCAGAAAAGCACGCATTTTCAAAGGATATGAGAAGGTTTCAAATACTGCCGCTTTCAGATTTTCTGCTCTCAGCTCAAAAGTTAAAGCCGAAGGTGTTGTCGATAAGCGCGCCGAGGTTATGTTTCGGTTCGGACAGGCAAACATAAAAAGTTATCTTCATACGATCAAAGCAGCCGACTACATTGCGCGAAACGGAGATATTGAACTGATCGACCAGACCGGAAACAGTTTGCAGGGCAAAGCGGAATATCGAAAAGTTCTCTATGAGTGGAAGCTGCTTTCAGAAATGGGCGACGGAACGTCCAAAAGGGGCCACGCCAGAAGAGTCATACTTTCAATGCCTGCCGGAACTGACGAAGAAAAATTCAAGAAGGCTTGCAGTCAATGGGCTAAGGATATGCTTGACGGATACGATTATCTGCTGGCTTTTCATTTGCCCGGGAATGATAAAAAAACTAATCAGCCCCACTGTCACGTTCTTCTTCGCACAAAAAACCGAGAGGGCAAAAGAATTCATCTGGCAAACGACGAGCTGGCAGCAATGCGTGAGCATTTTGCCGCTTGTCTCCTTAAAAACGGCATCGAGGCCAATGCGACCCGGAGGTGGTCAAGAGGAAAGACGCAGCAGGGAATTTCTCAAGCGGAACACCATGTTTTAAATAATCGCCGAATGTCTGAACAAGATCGAGCTCGAGTCTATGCAATCGCCAAAAAGAGAGAACTTTTGAAACGGCAGCAAGCTCAGGTTGAAAAAGTTCATTCTGCCTTTAGGGAAGGAAAAACAATACCGGACTCCCCCTCCATTCAAAAAACTAAAAAAACGCGAAAGACAGTTGCTTATTTAGCTGAACAAGCGTCGAGGAAACTTCTTGATTCTCCCTATGCCGAGGAGAAGCACCTTGGCAGAAAAATGCAGAATTATTACTCAAAGCTCGAACCCGTTGAGAGCGCCGATCAAAAAACACTGCGTCAGCTAAATGAGGCAAAACAGCAGCAAATCAAGCGGATGCAAGCCATGCGTAAACGGCTGAAGAAAGGTTCTCAAAATCCTGAAAGGTAGGCGTCAGCCGAAAACTTCCAGATTCTTGCAAACTTTTTCTCGGCTGGTTTCCGAACGAAAGTCATAGCGGGCGGTAGTCGCTACCGAAGTATGCCCCATCGCTCTTTGCAAAATAAAAAGATCACAGCCCTGTTCCAGCATTCGAGTTGCAAACGTTCGGCGCAGGTCATGAGGGCGAACCTTACCGATAAGTGCTAATTCAGCTCTCTTTTGAAGAATCCTATAGATGGATGAGGGCTGCATTTTTCTAAAAATGAACTTATTGTTATCTGCACCCGGGCAGATTCGGGGAAAGAAAATACCGTCTTCCAATCCTCGAACCATTAGCCATTCGTCGATAATCCGGTTCAATTTTTTCGGCAAAAAGACGCGACGTTCTTTATTTCCCTTTCCTATAAAGCAAAAGGATCTGCCTATGCAATCCCAATTTTTCATTTCCAACTGGACGCATTCAGCCCTTCTTAAGCCGCAGCCGAACATTAACGCAAATAAAGCCATATCCCGTTTCCCTTGGTTTGTGCCGTCGTCACAAGCCTTAAGGAGCCCTGCGGCTTCCTTGATAGTCAGGCTTCGGCCTTTAGGAAGACGTTCATATTTAACGCCTTTTAATCTTTTAATGCTTGGATTTTCAGGTAAGACGATTGAGGCAGCTGATCGAGGGTCCATGCCTCCTTTGCTACGGTTTTGAATGCTGTCAGATAGAGATTCTGGGTCGATCCGCAGCAGCCCTGAGCCGACAATTTCTTTTGGATTTCGGTCCAATGAGTGCGCTTCAATTTAGACCAGTCCGAAGACTCAATATCTTTTGCGCCTAAGATATTGGCAATGTGCTTCAAGCAATTGGAAATCGTGATTACCGAGCGTGCGGAGCCCAATCTTGAAAGGTAAGCAAGGGCCGGGTTCTTTTTCACGGATGATATTGTGGTATCGGCTGCAATCATTTTCTTCAAAACTCCAATCTTAGATAACTGAAGCAATAAAAAACTTAGTTTTGAATGCCTTTGTAGAGGCTCAGGTTCTCTTTAGGGATTTGTTTAATAAAAAACTCTTGTTTATTTAATTAGCTTGCGAACTTGTTGGGCAATTTTTGAGTGTATTCAGGCCCGGTTTTGCGATTACTCAATAGAAGGCTATACTTTTGAAAAAGTCATACCATTTCAAAGTAAAATGAACATCGAATATTTAAGACCTACTCCTTCGTTACCGCCCTCTGCTCTCTTGGCAGCCGAGAATCCTGAGAGCTGTTTTTGCACTTTATTCAATTCATATGTCCAAGCCGGGTTCCCCTCCCCGGCTGAAAGCTATGTTGACCGGGCTTTGGATTTGAATCAATTTTTAATTGCCAATCCGCCATCGACCTTTTTTGTAAGGGTTACAGGAGATTCAATGAATAGAGCCGGACTGGATGAAGGAGATCTTTTGATTGTTGACCGTTCGTTGACACCGAAAAACAATGACATTGTGATTATGCGGGTTGATTCGGAATTTACCGTCAAAAGATTTAATAAACAAGGTGAAAAGATTTTTCTGACGCCGGACAGCTCCAATCCGGTTTTCAAACCTCTTTATCCGTCTGAGGGACAGGAATGGGAAGTCATCGGGGTAGTGACTTACTCGATTAAAAAACTTTAGAATAGTCGCCGACGAACTCCGACCGATTTTAGTGTCTTCTAAGCCGAGAACAGGAGGCTCTGCCACGGCAGAGCTTCCTTCTCATTCAATCAATGCTGCACGAGAGATAAACAGTACTTACCCCACTCCTCCATAATCTTTCTGCGTTCCTGCTCCATTTTGCTTCTGTCGTAGGCACCTTTGTAAGGATCGTTCCGTTCGTGAAGCAAATTAAGATCAACTGCGTCCTGATCGAACGTTTTGTTATTACCAAGGACATCATCTTTTGCCCAAGTTTGAAAGCAACTTCTAGCCGTTCCATGCTGCGTTGCAATGCATTCTTTTCCCATCCTCTTGGTTTTTTCCTTATCAATCCAGCCGATTCCATCCACGATCTTTTTTCGTGCATGAGCTTTTCGGATTACTTGGTTCATAGCCATGTCGGTATAGGTTCCCCCATGAGGACTGCAAAACACGTAAGGACTTTCCGGGAAACGTATTACTTCTTTTAGCAATGAAACTGCTGCGTCATTTAAATATATGTGCCGGGAACGTTTTTCATCTTTGACTTTATCGTCCTCCGGCGGGATATGCCAAATCTTGTTTTCAATATCTATGTCTTCCCATTTGGCATTTCTGACAGCTTTTGATCTTGCTGCAAGAAGTATTGAGAAGAGAAGCATTTCGGAGGTTCGGCTTCTCAATGCTTTAATGTCTTTAACAAAGGCAGGAATTTCATGAAAATCAAGACTTGAATGATTATCCTGAGTCTTTCTGTTTTTAGAATAAGGTTCCATCAGAACACCCAAAGCCCCGTTAAGATCTGCCGGATTTTCTCGATTTTCTCTGAGACGAAGAGCTATTGTCCAACGTAAGATGGCGCGCACATCCGCCAAAACTTTTGATGATGTTGACGGACTCCTTCCCCAGATAGGAAGCAACAGATCTCTAATATGCTCCGGCTGGATATTTTCAATTTCGATTTGACCGATTACCGGAAAAGCGTGATTAACCAAACGACTCAGCGTATCTGATTCGCCCTTGGCGTTATTTTTCCAGAAATTATTAGTTGCCCTCTCTTTGACCCATTCCAGAGCACATTCTTTGAATATCTTTGGCTTCGCTCTTGCAGAATTATCCTGCTCGTTGTAGTTTTTTTTCTCTTTAGGATTGATGCCTTTTGCGACCAGCTCAGCCAACTCAAAAGTTCTTTTTTTAGCGTCAGACAAGGAGACAGATTTCATATTGCCGATCTTCAGCAATACGCGTTTTCCTTGCCAAGTGTAGCGATAATAAAATTCTTTTCCGTATTTGGTAACGCGCAACTGAAGGCCGCGACAACCGGCAACCGAATAATAGCCTTCTGCCGAGAGATTTTTAATTTCTAAAACTGTCGAGACCTGCATCCCAAACTCCAAACTTCAAATGGTCACTAAGAAAAAAACTAGTGACCTTTTTAGTGACCTTTCGGTCGTAGATGTATGTAGACAACTATAGACAACAGATAAATGAAATTGGCCTTAATTGTCCGCTAACAGATGGAATTTTAAAGGATTTTTAGATTTCTATAGACATCTATAGACAAAGAAATGGCGGAGAAGGAGGGATTCGAACCCTCGAGACCGGTTTTTGCCAGTCTGCACCCTTAGCAGGGGTGTGCCTTCAGCCACTCGGCCACTTCTCCGCACATCGATCATCGCGATCAGGAAAGCGTATTCTATAGATAAAGTTTCGTTTTGGCAAACGAGTCTGGAAACGGGTCTGGAAAATTACAAATGCTCACATTCTCCGCGCTATCGGACTAACTTCCATTGTCCGGGATGCAGTGGAAACGAATGACCGCACTTGCCCGCTGAGCTTCGTAATCAAAGATCCGGTTTTTATCCGTAATGTAGTAAACCTGCGGGACTAAATTCTGCCCCACCCCTTTGCAGTACAAGCGAGCCTGATCCTCCAGTCCTTTCACTACTACTTCGCCTTTCATTGTGAAGTCAAAGTACCCGGAAATCTCATAATCATTCGGTCCAATTTGACGGTCTGTCCAGCTGCATCCTGCAAGGGTGATTGCCAAAGCGGAAAGCCCCATAAAAATGATCTTTTTCGTCATATTCACTTACCTTTTAGTGATGTTTTCCCACTGTATAGGATTTGATTTTGCGTTTCATGCAACTCTGTTCGAATTGGTTAACAAAGCAAATGGTTGTCGCTATAATCGCCGGAAACCTTATTTCTTTATGCTTTTAAATGGAGAATATAAATATGTCCAAATCCTTAGCCGGAACAAAGACCGAAAAGAATCTGTGGACGGCTTTTGCCGGTGAATCCCAGGCCCGCAATAAGTACGACTACTTTGCCGGCGTTGCTCGCAAAGAAGGCTTCCAGCAGATCGCTGCTATCTTCGAAGAAACTGCTGCTAACGAAAAAGCTCACGCCAAGATTTGGTTCAAAGAACTTCAGGGCATCGGCAACACTGCTGAAAACCTCAAGTCTGCTGCCGGCGACGAACACTACGAATGGACCGACATGTACGAGACATTCGCTAAAGACGCCGAAGAAGAAGGCTTCCCCGAACTCGCCGCTAAGTTCCGCGGTGTCGGCGCCATCGAAAAGCACCACGAAGAACGTTATCTCAAGCTCTTGAACAACGTCGAAATGCAGAAAGTCTTCGAGAAGAGCGAAATCGTTATGTGGCAGTGCCGGGAGTGCGGCAACCTCGTTATCGGCCCGCGCGCTCCTGAAATCTGCCCCGTCTGCTCTCATCCGCAGGCTTACTTCCAGCTTCAGGAAACCAACTACTAATTTGGTCAGCTGACTTTCCTGCCGGAGTCCCTAAAAACCTTCAGTGAAAGCAGGACTCCTCCGAGAAGTAGAAAAACACCGACAACAAGCGTCCATTTGGGCGCTTGTTGTTTATATATCAACGAGTAAATCACCGAGAAGATTGTCTCAAACACAATCATCTGCCCGCTCAAGGCCACCGGCAGACGGGCGCTCATCATGTTCCAAAGCGCCATCCCCGCCCATCCGCAGACCAAACCTGCCACAACCATCAGTAGTACAAACTTCACCGGAGTAGGTCCTAATACCGCGCCTCCGTGAAGAAATGTCTCAAAGTTCACCGCTACATAACAAAGCAGCGTTGCAGGCAGCATGGATGCGCCTTGAGCAGTGGTCCAAGCCAGAGGAGAGACATTCGGATGCTTCAGCAGCCACTGACTGTTTCGAATCGGGAACCAAGTCCACAACGCCATCGCCCCGAAACTGCATAAAAAGCCCAGCCAATACTCGGCAGAAGAAGTCGCAACGGAGATTTCTGAGAATTCATCAATATTGCCGATCCATAATCCGACCAAAATCATCGCCAGAGGTAAAGAGAGTCGGCGCCAGGGAACAACGACAGTCGTTTCTGCCCCCGGCCGGTTCGTCAGCAGCGCAACGTTCAGCGGAATCAAGGCCATGAGCATGCCGGAGGTCGGAACCCCCGCCAAGCGGACTCCTTTAGTCAAAAGAACGTAATAGACAGCGTTTCCGAAAAATCCTAAACAGAAAGCTTTAACCCAGTCCGAAGCTGTGAGAAGCGCCAGCGTCTTTCGGCAGTAGTAGCAAATCACTAAACTACCGATCGAATAGACGGTAAATCTCGCCATCGCGACGGTCGCGGGTGAATATTCAGGTAAAAGCAGCGGAATGATGTAAATAAAACCCCAAAGGGAACATCCGAGTATTCCGTACAGCACGCCCAGAAACATTTATCTATCACCTGTTTTTCTTTTGACACCTTAATCAATTAGACTTAGGGTTATTGGATTACCACCTAAAAAATTTAACCTCATTTAAGAATTAGGAGTCTAAATGTTAAAACGTTCGTTTTTGGCCATTCCGCTTGTGGCTATGCTCTCCATGAGTCTCTTGACAGCTTGTGGCGATAAGAAAGAAGCCGCAGCCCCGGCCAAGGAAGAAAAGGTTCTGCGCGTTGGTACCAACCCCACATTTGCACCGTTCGAATTCCAGGCTAAAGGATCCAATGACCTGACCGGTTTTGACATCGACCTGGCTAAAGCACTCGGTAAACAGATGGGTTACAAGGTTGAACTCGTTAATCTCGGGTTCGACGGTTTGATCCCTGCGCTCTCTACCGGCAACATCGACCTGGCTGTCTCCGGAATGTCCATTACCGAAGAACGTAAAAACGCTGTCGACTTCTGCGATCCTTATTACACATCCGGTCTGATTGTTTTGGTTCGTCCGGATGAAACTAACATCAAGAGCATCAATGACCTCGTCGGCAAGAGAATTGGTGCACAGATCGGAACGACAGGCGCCACGAAGGCAAGCTCTGTCAAAGGTGCTGATGTCAAACAGTACAACAACGCCAATGAACCGTTCATCGAGCTCGACAACAAGGGCGTTGATGCTGTCATCAATGACCAGCCTGTCGTTGCTTATTATCTCGTCAACGGCGGCAAAGGCAAGATGGTCGGTGACATCATGGAAGCTGAGTACTACGGTATCGCCGCTAAAAAAGGAAACAAAGCGCTTGTAAAACAAGTAAATGAAGCTTTAGCAGCGCTTAAAAAGAACGGAGAATACGATAAAATCTACAAGAAGTGGTTCGGAGCTTAATCTGACTGCGCTGTAGAAAGAGAGGGCAGGAATGCACAGTTCCTGCCTGTTGTTATATCTAAACACTGAGAAAATCACATCACAATGGCTTTGGAACTTAACCTGAGCATCATCACGGAGAACCTGCCGCTCCTTTTAAAGGGCGCCGGTATCACGCTCGAAATTACTGCTCTTTCCGTGGGATTGGGCTTACTTATCGGTATGTTTGTCGGCGTTGCCAAACTTTCTGACAACCGACTCATACGAGGACTCGCTTCTGTCTACGTTGACTGTATCCGAGGTACGCCTCTGCTGGTTCAGATTTTCTTGGTTTACTTTGCTCTTCCTCAAATTATCGGACACCGAATCGACCCGTTCGTCGCAGCCGTCGGCGCCTGCTCAATCAACAGCGGCGCTTATGTGGCAGAAATTTTCCGTGCCGGTATTCAAAGCATCGACAAGGGACAAATGGAGGCTTCCAGAGCGCTTGGTCTTAACTGGTTCCAGGCCATGCGCTTTGTAATCATGCCGCAGGCTTTTAAGCGCATCATTCCGCCGCTCGGCAACGAATTCATTGCTATGCTGAAAGACTCTTCGTTGGTGTCCGTGATCGGTTTCGAAGAATTGACTCGTACCGGCCAGCTGATCATCTCCAGAACTTACGCTGCATTTGAGATCTGGATCGTGGTTGCTCTCTTGTACCTCATCATGACCTTGGCCATTTCCCGCTTTGTCGCTTTACTTGAAAAACGCTTCTCTAAAGGCACGAGAAAATAATCATGGAAGAAAAAGATTCAAAAACGATGATCTCCGTCAAACATCTTTCTAAGAAATTTGGAGATGTGACGGTCCTTAAAGATATCAGCCTTGATATCAAAGAAAAAGAAGTGGTCGTGATTATCGGACCGTCCGGAAGCGGTAAAAGTACGATTCTTCGCTGCTTGAATCACTTGGAAACTCCGAGCGGAGGCGAAATCGTCATCGACGGTATCAAACTCGAAGAAGGTGCCAACTTGAATGCCATCCGTCGTGAAGTCGGCATGGTCTTCCAAAGATTTAACCTTTTCCCGAACATGACGGTTCTTCAGAACATCATGCTCGCCCCCATGCAGGTCCGCGGCAAATCCAAAGAGGAAGCCAAAGAGAAAGCCATGCGTCTGCTCAAGCGCGTCGGTCTGGAGCATAAAGCTGACGCGATGCCGGACGAACTCTCCGGCGGTCAGCAGCAGCGTGTTGCCATTGCACGTGCTTTGGCTATGAACCCGAAAGCTCTGCTCTTTGATGAACCCACGAGTGCGCTCGACCCGGAAATGGTGAAGGAAGTTTTAGACGTTATGAAGTCGCTTGCCAAAGAAGGTATGACCATGGTGGTGGTCACACACGAAATGGGCTTTGCTAAAGAAGTCGGCGACAGAGTTATGTTCGTTGACGGCGGCTTAATCGTTGAAGAAGCGACGCCTGAAGAGTTCTTCTCTCATCCGAAGAACAAACGTACGCAGGATTTCCTCTCTAAGATTCTCTAAAAATCCATTTTTCAGATATTTTTTGCAAATCAGACCTTCGGGTCTGATTTTTTATGCAGAAAAGATTTTTCGTTTGCCATTCTTAAATAGAATAGGATTTATCGTTTTTTCTATAAAAATTTGCATAACAAGAGTACAAATATGAAAATTTCTCGTCTTTGCCTTCTTGCGGCCTCCCTAGCCGCAGTCCTGACCGTTACCGGCTGCGATGATAAAAAAGCAGCTGCTCCCGCAGCTCAGGCCCCTGCCGCTAAAACGTATAACGTCGGTGTGGTTCAGCTTGTCGAACATCAGGCTTTGGACGCCGCTAACAAGGGTTTTGTCGACGGACTCGCCTCCAAGGGTTTCGTAGAAGGCAAGAACGTCAAATTTGATTTTCAGAATGCCCAGGCCGACCAATCCAACCTGCGCAACATTGCCACCCGTTTTACGGGCAACAAAGTAGATCTGATCGGAGCAATCGCAACGCCTGCTGCTCAGACAATGGCCAATGCGACCAATAAGATTCCTATCGTTGCAACCGCCGTGACCGATTTTGAAATCGCCAAACTCGTTAAGAGCAATGACAAGCCGGGTACCAATGTCACCGGCTCTTCCGATATGGCTCCGATTAACAGCCTGCTCGAGCTGATCGTTAAGATTTATCCGAACGCTAAAAACGTCGGTGTGATGTACTCTTCCAGCGAGATCAATTCCGAACGCCAGGTTCAGATCTTCAAAGAAGAAGCCAAGAAGTACAACCTCAGCGTTCGCGAGGCTACGGTTTCCAACGTCAATGACATTCAGCAGGCTGCTCAAAGCTTGGTAGGCAAAGTCGATCTTATCTATACCCCGACGGACAACACCATTGCTTCTGCCGTTCCGGCTCTGATCAAGATCACAGAAAAAGCTAAGCTGCCGGTCTTTGCCGGTGAAGGCGGCGAAGTCAAAGGCGGAGCTACAGCTGCGATCGCAATTGATTACTACGAACTCGGCAAGATCGCAGGCACTATGGCCGCAGAGATCCTTGAAGGCAAAGCCAAACCTGAAACGATGCCGATCCAGTATCAGAAGAACTTCAAGACTGTCTTTAATGAAGCCAGCGTCAAGAATCTCGGCTTGACCATTCCGGCTGACGTAAAACACGAACTGGTTAAGTAATCAAAAGTTCTGACAATGTTAGATTTAGTTTTATCCACCGTTTCTCAAGGTTTGCTGTGGGCCATCATGGCCCTCGGCGTCTTCCTTACCTTCCGCGTCCTGGATATCGCGGACTTGTCCGTTGAAGGCACGTTTCCTCTCGGTGCTGCCGTCGCCGCCACCCTGATCGACGCCGGCCACTCCGTTTGGTTCGCCATGCTGATTGCGCTGATTGCCGGCTGCATCGGCGGTACGGTCACCGCACTTCTGACCACCAAACTCAAGATCCCCGCATTGCTTTCCGGCATTCTGACCATGATCGGTCTTTACTCCGTTAATCTCATGATCATGGGCAAAGCGAACGTCCCTTTGCTCCGCGCAGAAACTGTCTTCACGCTGACTGAAAATCTCTTCGGTGTTTCTTCGGTCGTTGCCACCTTGATTGTGGGCTTGGTTGCCACAGTTATCGTAGGGGCGATCATGTACTGGTTCTTCGGAACAGTTCTCGGTACTGCTATTCGAGCCACCGGCTGCAATCCTCAGATGGCCCGTGCACAAGGCATTAACACCAACGTCATGGTCATTCTCGGCTTGCTGATCTCTAACGGTTTGGTTGCGCTTTCCGGTGCTCTGGTTGCCCAAAGCAACGGCTTTGCCGACGTAGGAATGGGTACCGGTACGATTGTGATCGGCTTGGCTTCTGTGATCATCGGTGAAGTGCTTTTCGGAACCCGCAGCTTCAAGAATTGGCTGATCTCTGTTGTTCTCGGCTCTGTGGTTTACCGTGCCGTGATCGCCATCGTTTTGGAACTCGGTATGCCGCCAAATGACCTCAAGCTCTTCACGGCCGTACTGGTTGCGATTGCACTTTCTCTTCCTTTGATCAAAAACAAATTCGCCATCATGAAGCGTTCGGAGGAAGCCGATGCTTAAGATCACTCATCTTCATAAGACCTTCTTCCCGAACACCCCGAACGAGAAAAAAGCCCTTCGCGGTGTGAGCCTGACGCTCGAGGAAGGGGACTTTGTCACAGTCATCGGTTCCAACGGTTCCGGCAAGTCCACTCTAATGAACTGCATTGCAGGCGTCTTCTATCCTGATAAAGGGCATATCCTCATTGACGGGGTTGACGTCACACGCATGCCGGAGCATGTTCGTGCCAAGTACATCGGACGAGTCTTCCAAGACCCGATGAAAGGCACTGCGGGAGACATGCAGGTTGCCGAGAACCTTGCTATGGCCAGCCGCCGCGGCAAGCCCCTGTCCCTCAAATGGAGCTCAAAAAGCAGTCAATTGACTGAATTCAAAGAGGCATTGAAAGAGCTGGATTTGGGACTGGAAAATCGGCTTGAGACTCGTATCGGAACGCTCTCCGGCGGTCAGAGACAGTCCATCACGCTGCTGATGGCAACTCTGGTCCCGCCAAAGCTTTTGTTACTCGACGAACACACAGCTGCACTAGACCCGAAAACTGCTGAAAAAGTCTTAAACCTGACACAGAAACGTGTTTCTGAAGGCAATCTCACGACGCTTATGATCACGCACAATATGCGCGATGCTCTGCGTTTTGGCAATCGTCTGATCATGATGCACGAAGGCCGCGTCGTTGTGGATGTTAAGGGAGAACAGAAGAAAGAGCTGACGATTCAGTCTCTGCTGGAGCTTTTCGAGAAGGCCAGCGGTGCAGAGTTCGATGATCCCGAAGCCCTGCTTACCGTCGACTAACAAAAACTTTTGAAATTCTTCCGTTCCCGGTCTGTTAAGAAAATAGGCCGGGATTTTTTATGAATTCAATTCGGTACCGCGGCGTGCCGTCATCATCCACTTGTTCGCGAACTTCGGACCCGACACCGCCCACATAAATCAGGGTTTTGCCGCGCCAAACCAAAGGAAGGTTCTTGCGTTCAAACTCAGGAATCCCTGCTTCCTGAAAGAGCATTTTGAGGGCCTTGCGGGGCCGGAATTTGTGAATCTTGATTTTTTCTCCGCCCGAACGCCGGCGAATCGAGAGCGGCTGCGCTTTCAGATAGCCTTCGTTAAAGCCCTCTTCTGCCGGTGTGAAAACAAGCTTTCCGTTGTACTGCGGCAAGTCGATTTCCGATTCTCCGTTCCATTCGAGAACGATCTCAGCTTCGCTTTCCGGTTTTTCATGTTCGGTCACCATTAGGCGGGAACCGTATTTCCGAATCTCCAAACCATCGGAAAACAAGAGGCAGACACTCTGCTTGGTCGTTTCTTTGATCTGTCGAATGATTTCAAGGAGGCGGACCCTCGGTAAAGGTTTAAAGCCGACTCTGTCCAGCCACAGTCTCAAGACACGAGCTCTGCGTCCTGCAGGAAGTGCCAAAAAATCTTCAATGCGAAGATATTTACCTTCATTCTCGGACGCCTGTTTAAAGTCGTCTTCTGCGACGTCTCGGAGCGTTTCTGCTGCTTCCGCAATCAGTTCTACGCTGCGTGCAGCTGCCGCTTTGAATCCCGGACGAATTTTTTCCAGTTCGGGGATGATGTTGTGTCGAATCGCGTTACGAAGATATTTCGTATCTTCGTTGCTTTCGTCTTCGATCCATTTGATGCCGCGGATTTCGGCAAAACGTTCCAGCTCTGCCCTCTGAAATCCGAGCAGCGGCCGCATGATGGTGCATCCGTCTTTACGAAGCAGCGGAGGCATGGCAGCAAGACCCGCAGGACCGGCGCCTCTCATCCACTGGATAAGAAAAGTTTCGAGCTGGTCGTCTAAATGATGAGCCGTTAAGATTGCATCGGCCCCTGCCTTTTTTGCTTCTTCTTCAAGAACAGCGTAGCGAAGCTGACGCGCTTCGGCTTCAAAGCCGGCACCGCCGGAGGGCACCGTCACTTTTCTGAGTACAAAATTCACGCCGTATTTCCTGGCGCGTTCTGCGCAAAATTCGGCCCATTCGTTGGCGTGCTTTGAGAGTCCGTGGTGGACGTGGACCGCAGTGATTTCGCCGTAAGACTTTCCCTTGAGCTGGGAGGCGGCGTAAAGAAGGACGGAAGAATCCAAACCGCCCGAGAAAGCGACAACCACATTGATCGGTTTTTCACCGGATGCAATCGGCAGCCCGTCGGCTGACAACTGCAATTGTCGGGCGGTGTTTTCAAGCGCTGCCCGGACACGTGTTGTGATGCCGCGGACAGCTTTCTTTTCTGAAGAACTATTTTTCGACTTCGGCATATTTTCCGTAGTTGAGAAGCTTCTTGTAGCGCTCTTCTAAAAGCTCCTCCGTACTCATGCGTTTCAATGTGCGAAGTGAATCGCTCAGAGAACGCTTTAAGGTTTGCGCCATCGCTTCAGGATCGCGATGAGCGCCGCCCAAAGGTTCGGGCAGGATCTTGTCGATCAGTCCGACATCCAAGAGCTGATGAGCTGTTAATCCCAAGGCTTTTGCCGCATCCGGAGCTTTAGCCGCGCTCTTCCACAAAATGGAAGCACAGCCTTCAGGTGAAATCACGGAGTAAGTAGAGTACTGAAGCATCTGTACGACGTCGGCAACTGCGATGGCTAAAGCGCCGCCGGAGCCACCTTCACCGATCACTGTTGCCACGATCGGGGTTTTCAGTCGACTCATCACATAGAGATTGTGACCGATCGCTTCGGACTGACCGCGTTCTTCAGCCCCGATGCCGGGATAAGCGCCCGGCGTATCGACGAAGGTAAAGATCGGCATGGAGAACTTCTCGGCTGTCTGCATCAGGCGGAGCGCTTTGCGATAGCCTTCCGGACGGCTCATGCCGAAATTACGCAAGGTTCTTTCGCGCGTATCTCTGCCCTTTTGATGTCCGATGACCATGACCGGCTCACCGTTGAAACGAGCCATGCCGCCAACAATTGAAGGATCATCCGCGTAAGCACGGTCACCGTGCAATTCGTGGAAGTCCGTAAAAATCATGTTGATGTAATCCAACGTGTACGGACGATTCGGATGGCGAGCCAGAAGCGACATCTCCCAAGGAGAAAGCTTATTGAAGATTTCCTTGAGAAGTTTGACTTTTTTCCTTTCGAGCCCGTTGATGTCGCTCGTTAAATCCAGACCCTCGGATCCGGAACTCATATCGCGGAGCTCCTGAATCTTTTCCTCAAGCTGTGCAACGGGTTTTTCAAATTCTAAGTAGGTGACTTTTGCCATGTTATTCCTTTACTACTGCATCGGTCCGTTCTTCAGGCTTCGCCATAAATACCATGTGCCGGCGGTTTTCCATGGACCCCATTTGGCAATCACCGATGACATTTCTTCTTTGCGGTCAGCCGCTGACCACTCTTCAAATGCGATTTCCGGGAAGTAGGCCCGACCGACGGCTTTGATGAAACCGTAATCGATCATCGGGGCAACATCCGGGCGTCCGAGCGCAAAGATCAAAAACATCTCTGCCGTCCAAGGGCCCACACCTTTAATCGTGCAAAGCTCCTTAATGATTTCTTCATTGGAACGATGCTGAAAGCCGTCGGCCGCATCCGGATTTTCTATGAAGAAACGACAGATATCAAAAACGTAATCGATCTTACGTTCGCTCAAACCCGCGGTTCTCAAAGTTCGGCGATGTTTGCGGCTAATAATTTCAGGTTTGATTTCCTTACAGGACTTAGCAAACCGTTCCCAAATATTAGCGGCTGCTTTTACAGAGATCTGTTGTCCGATCACGGAATGGAGCAGCGTCTCGAAAGGGTTCCCGCGCGTTTCGAGGTACCCTTCGGGATTGGCTTTAATGATTTCTGCCATGACAGGATCTGCCTCGGAAAGCTCTTTTTTCGCCTGCTCCCACCATTCGGGCTTACCGGTTTGCTTTGTCATAGGCATTAAGCTCTGCGCCAAGTTGTCACGCCGCCCGGAGCATCTTCCAAGACAATATTCTTCTCTAGGAGCTCCTTACGGATTTCGTCAGCCCGCGCCCAGTTCTTGGCGGCTTTAGCAGCCTTTCTTTCTGCAATCAAAGCCTCGACGGCGGCTTCGTCTACTGAATCCACAGCGCCTTTGACGAAGGCTTCCGGATCCAACTGCAGAATACCGAGCACACCTCCGAGTTTTTTGAGCTGACGGGCAAGTTCCGGAGACTTTGTCTGATTGACTTCCTTAGCCAATTCAAAGAGAACGGCAACAGCCTGGGCAGTGTTGAAATCATCATCCATCGCTTCTTTGAACTGAGCGGCATACTTTTCGTTCCAGTCCAGAGGCTTGTCATCTGCCGACGTATTTTTAAGCGCCGTATAAAGACGAATCAGCGCCTGATGGGCGTCTTCTACCAAAGCAGAAGAGAAATCAATCGGGCTTCTGTAATGGGAGCGCAGTAAGAAGAAACGGAGCGTTTCGTTTCCGTTTTTGTCGCCGTACTGAGTATTGGTTTCCTTTAAGGCATCACGGATGGTCCAGAAGTTGCCGAGAGACTTACTCATCTTCTCGCCGTTGACGCGCAGCGGACCAGAATGCATCCAAGTGTTCACGAACTTCTTGCCGTTGGCGGCTTCACTCTGAGCGATTTCATTTTCATGGTGCGGGAACATCAAATCCGGGCCGCCGCCGTGGATGTCAAACGTTTCTCCGAGCAGATCGCAGCTCATTGCCGAGCATTCAATATGCCAGCCGGGACGGCCTTTGCCCCATTTGGAATCCCACTCAGGTTCACCGGGTTTAGCCCTCTTCCAAAGTGCAAAGTCCAGCGGATCCTGTTTTGCTTCTTCGACTTTGACACGTTCTCCGGGCTGCAGTTCGTCGACTTTCTTGCCGGATAAAGCGCCGTAAGGCTTAAATTTTCGAACGGAGAAATCGACGTCGCCGTTCTTATCCTGATAGGCATAGCCTTTTTCTTCGAGTTTCTCGATCAGGGCAAGCATCTTAGGAATGTACTGAGTCGCTCTCGGTTCAACGCTCGGCGGCAGGCAGCCGAGTTCTTCGAGATCCTCCTGCATACGCTTGGTGTAGGTTTCTGCCAGTTCGGACGGCAGAATCTTGCGTTCTGCCGCGCGTTTAATAATCTTGTCGTCAACGTCCGTTACGTTGCGGACGAATTTGACGTCGTAGCCGCTCTCCTGAAGCCAGCGTCTTGCCACGTCAAAAGTGATAAATGTTCTTCCGTGTCCAATGTGGCAGTCATCGTAGACGGTAACGCCGCATACATACATTCCGACTTTTCCGGGTGTAATGGATTTAAAGGGCTCCACGCTACGAGAGAGCGTATTGTAAATTTTTAAGGCCATCGGACTTCCTTTCGTTAATGGAACAGCCGGATTGAGTCGAAGCTTCCTAGCCTCTGCTCGCACCGAGCCTAATTTGTTGATTTTAGCAAATGGAAGCCTTCACACCTAGGCAGGAAACCGTCTGTACCAAAGACAGAGATACTACTAGCTTAAGTAGAAATCCTAGGCTCTAACACTTGTCACAAACACAAGATCGTTTAGATTGGAAGAAGTTGTTCTAAGGAGATCGTTATGAAGCGTTTTACAATCGTCCTTGCTTTGCTGTCGTTACCCTTCATTGCCGGCTGTATGCACCACGGCCATTATTACAACGACCATCGTCCGTACGCCTCCGACGGCTACTACGGCCCCCATCGGTATGACAATTCTGCATATCCGCAATATCCTTGCGCAGAACCTCAGCAGAGAATGCCGCACCGCGGCTACCATCGGTACTAAACCGAAAAAATATTTGAGAGCGCTCTTAGAACAATCCGTTTCAAGAGCCTCTGTTGAAAAAGCGAAAACCGGAGATCCGATTTTCGCTTTTGGTTTTTATAAAACGCCGAGAGACGTGTCCCGGCGCCCAAGTCTCAAAATCACTTAATATCCATAGACTTCACTGTCTTATCGATGTCACCGCCGGCGGCCATAACGCCTGCCAAACGTCCGAACGTCAAAGCTCTTCCATGGTTCATACCCGGGCAAATTGTCGGATAGTCACCGGAGCCGAAGTAATCACCGGCGGCCGCGCCGCAAACATAGAGCCCCTCGATGGGCTTATCGTTCTTATCTAAGACATGAAGGCTCGGGTCGGTATGGAGACCGCCGGACATAGCCAAGAGCGTGCTGACAAGACGGCCGGCATAGAACGGGCCCTTCTGAATCGGTGTTAGCAGTTCGGGACGCTTGCCGAAATCATCGTCATGGCCTTTAGCTGCCAATTCGTTGTAGCGGGCAACGGTTGCTTTAAAGGCTTCAACAGGAACGCCCATCTTCTGAGCAAGTTCATCCAGTGTATCGGCAACGACAACCTTGCCGTCCTTGATGTGCTGCGCCTGGGAAGCCTTTTCAATTTCAACGTTCCAGCCGTTGCCCCAAGGCTGCCACATTTGTCCGTAGAAGAGACCGCCGGCGAGGTTACCGTCAACCTGTTTCTTCACATCCTGTGTCCAGTTGGAGTCGTAGACCGTCCATGCAATTCCGTGCGGCTGAAGCTCCTTGGAGCAAGACTTGGACTGCGTGTTGACGTCTTCGTTCATGAAGCGTTCGCCGTTGGCGTTCACATGCAGGAAGCCATAGCTGCCGGCGCCGGCCTCTAAGTGAACGGTTGCGGCATGATTATCGTTCTTCTGCATCACGCCGCCGACCTGCATTGCCATGATGTGAGCGTCACCGGTATTGGATTTGGTCGGGAAGTAGATCTGAGCGTCGGCATGCAGAGAATACGGAGCAAAAGCCTTTCTCATTTCTTCATTGGAGCCGTAGCAGCCGGTTGCAATAATGACGCCTTTTGCGGCATTGATCTGTGTGTAGTTATTCGGTCTGCCGGCGATAAGACCGGTAACGCGCTTGTTCGCGTCCTGAAGGAACTGAACGGCAGAAGTACGGTACATCAGTGTGACGCCGGCTTTCTTCAGTTCTTCTTCAAAGCAGGGCATGAGCGCGACATTGCCGATACCTTCCGAGTTACCATAGGTATAGTCAAGATTGATGTTCTTGTTATAGAAGAAGTGCGTGACGGGAAACTCGGTGTATGTCGGACCTTTGTAGTAGCCTTCCCACAGCGTCACGTTTGTGTCGTGTTTGCCTGCGATGTCGATGGCCCAATCCATGCAGTCGCCGCACTTTCTGGCAAACATCCAAAGCAGGCGTTCATCCATTCTGCCCTGGCCCCAAGCAACCAGGCGACGAACGATCTCAGCTGCATCGATATCGATGCCCATCTTCTTCTGCAGAGAGCTGTTGAATGCGGTGATGTGACCGCCGCGGCAGCTCCAGCCGCGTGTTTTTTCTACCAAAACGACTTTGGCACCTTCCTGAGCGGCTGCCAGTGCGGCTGCAAAACCCGCAAGACCTGCACCGATCACCACAACGTCGGTATCCACTGTCTTTTTAATCTGTTCCGAAGCAATCTTGGCCGCCGGTTTTTCCCAGCTCCAGCCGCTGCACTTCGGCTGCTGCCACTTTTCAGGAATATCACCGGCATGAGCTGCAGTTCCGGCCATGGCTGCGCCTGTTGCAGCCAACGTACCTTTAAGGAAACCGCGGCGAGAAAGTTCAACTTTTGACATTTTTATTCTCCTTGGTGAGAAGTTAAGTAATTAAGGGACTTGGATGCTTTGTGCGCCTTTGTGGCACTCGGCGCAGGCAATAACGGACTGTGAGTGGCCTTTGTGACACTGTAGGCATTCAAAAGTGTCGAAATGCGTTTTGTGAATATTGGCAACCCTTTTGCCTTCGATTTCTAAAGCTTTGCCTGCAGGCTCTTCACCGTGACATTTTTGACAAGCCGCTTCCGAAACATTTGAACTTGAAGGTTTGCCGTCCGCGTGACAGGCCGCACAATCTTGGCCTTTAGCGGTATGAAACTCTGCAACACCGGCAGCCGAGACTTCTACCATGAATGCGCCGAAGACTGCAAAGACTAATGCAGCTAATTTTTTGTTCATCTCTGCTTCCTTATTTGAGGTTTAAAACCAATATAAAAACGATGAACAACGCTTGTTGTCAGCTATCTGACACTTTTACAGACCTCCTTTTGCTGCTGCTCCAAAAGTGTCAGGCAGCTGACGTTTTTTCTCGCCTCTTGCGAATGCGCACAGAGGGCTGGGCTCCGTTTTCCAGCCAGTCAAAACACCCGTTAATGAAGTTTTTAGCGAGCTGCGTCTCTCCTCTCTTCCTCACGATCTCTCCGTTTGACTCGATCTCGGTATGGACGGAGGAAACAGACTGACGAGAAGCATTTACAAAGCTGGCGAGCTCAACCGCAGTCAGTGTCAACGGAATACTGACAAAACCTTTCATCTCTGAAGATTTTCCGAGAGAAGCCGCCAGACTTGCGTAGAGAACCTGAAGGCGTTCGGGAAGCGTTAACGTCGAATTGGCGATTAATGCTTCCATGCAGGATTCATGGTGCGCAATCACCGACAGAGTATGCGCATGCAAAAGCTCCGGGTTTTGGATAAGGAAGTCTCTGAAAATATCTCTTTTGATCAGGCGGACCTCCGAGTCACGAAAAGCGCTGTCATAAACGTTCACGGATTCGTGCGTAAGCCCGTCCACATCGCCCATCAAAGAGCCTGGAGGAATCAAGGAAAGATAGTGATTTTTAAGATGCTTATCCGGAAACGAGAAGACACCAAGCCCGCTGAGGACCAAAGCGATTTCTCCTGTGTCACCGCCGTTAAAAATCGAAGCGCCCTGCTTGAGGCGAAGATACCGCCCGTACTGATTGAAGAACTGTTGTATTCGCGGATCGATCTGAGGATGGATCCACGGCAATTGGCGAAAAACTTGTCTCATGATCACCTTCCGTCCGTCTCAGATTAAACACCCGCAGAAATTTTTGCACTTGTGACTTTCTCTAACTTGAGTCCGAGAAAAGACCGAATCCGGTCTCCGCAGTTGTAAATATTCTTGATTTTTGCGTTGATTAGCCGAATTCCATAGAATCTTGACTAACATTAAAGTTTGTTCAAACAATAGGTACAGGTTCACTATGCGTCTGCCTTTGATTTTCGGTTGTGCGGCCCTCTCCGGTTTGCTTCTTTCGGCTCAAGTCTTTGCTCAGGACAGCATCCCGCTTTTCGGTGACAAAACTCCGGATATCGTTAATCCGGCCCGTTCGGTCTCGCAGCTGATTAATCGAGGTAAATACGCGGATGCCATGAATCTGGCAGATAAGGAATTAGCTGCTAACCCTCAAAACGTCAATCTTCGCTTCCTGCGAGGCGTCATCTTCATGGAAACAAAGAAAAATGACGAAGCAAAAAAAGTTTTTGAGCAGCTGATTCGCGAATATCCCGAAATCGCAGATTCCTACAACAACCTCGCCGTCATCTATGCCGGCGAAGGCAACCTCGGACGCGCCCAGGACCTTCTGGAGCGTGCGCTGATGAACAACGCATCATCCGTCACGACATATTCCAATCTCGGTGATATTTACGCTGCCAAAGCAGCCGATATGTATGCCAGGGCGGCACGTCTGGCACCTAAGAACGGACGTCTAAAGGAAAAAGCTCAAATTGCTCAGGATCTGACGATTCGAACCGCTCCTTAATCTATTCTTTGCTGCAGGCATTCTCCTGCAGAATGTTTTTTAGGATCTAACTCCATGTTTAATGTGAAAAAACTGGCTTTCGGCGCTGCATTGCTGGCTGCCTCTGCTGTTTGCTTTGCCGCTCCTAAAGTTGAAATCGTTACCTCTGAAGGCAACATCGTTGTCAACCTTAATGAGAAAGCAGCTCCGACGACAGTTGCTAACTTCGTCAAGTACGCCAATGAAGGTTTTTATAACGGTACGATCTTCCACCGCGTCATCAACAATTTCATGATTCAGGGCGGCGGTTTTGACCGCAATCTGCATCAGAAGAGCACGCACGCTCCGATCAAACTCGAAGACAAGAACGGTCTGAAAAACACCGTCGGTACCATTGCAATGGCCCGCACGAACAATCCTGATTCTGCAACCAGCCAATTCTTTATCAACCTGAAAGACAATGATTTCCTCAACGGTACGTCAACCAAAGACGGTTATGCCGTTTTCGGTGAAGTTGTCTCCGGCATGGATGTCGTCCGAAAGATCGGCCGCGCCCCGACCGGATCTAAGGGTTTCATGGATGATGTTCCGGTTCGTCCCGTCATCATCGAATCCGTCAAAGTTTTGAAGTAATTTTTTAGGAAAAAGAAATGATTCGTTTAACTACAAATTTCGGCACTATCGATATCGAACTCGATTACAAGAATGCGCCTGTCACGGCTTCTAACTTCGAACAATATGTCAAAGACGGCCACTACAACGGCCTGATTTTCCACCGCGTCATCCCCGGCTTCATGATTCAGGGCGGCGGCTTCAAGCCCGGCATGGACGAAGTCGACACTCGCGAACCGATCAAGAACGAAGCCAACAACGGCTTGTCCAATGAAAAGTACACCATTGCTATGGCTCGTACGAACGATCCGCATTCTGCCAGCGCTCAATTCTTCATCAACGTCGCCGACAACAAGTTCCTCGACTTCAAGAGCGAAACAATGCAGGGCTGGGGCTATGCCGTATTCGGCAAGGTTGTTGCCGGTCAGGATGTTGTTGACAAGATCGCTAAAGTCCGCACCGGTAGAGTCGGTTGGTATGACGATGTCCCGACCGAAGATGTCGTTATCGAAAAAGCTGAGGTTATCTAAGTGTCATTCAACGGCGTTGTTCCTGCTGAGAGCTGTCTCTCCAAAATTCCTCCTTTGCAAAATCCCGTCTTTATCGCCGATTTGCATTTAGCTGCCGACAAACCGGCAACTAAGGAGGCCTTTTTCAAGTTCCTCAAAAACGACGCCGCTCGTTTCTCCGAGCTCGTCATTCTTGGAGACCTCTTTGAATTCTGGGCCGGAGACGATCATGCTCCGGCCTATGCCGACATTTTGGAAGCCCTCAAAGCTTTCTTCCTCAACGGGCACCGCATCTATGTGATGCACGGAAACCGCGACTTTCTGCTCGGTAAAGGTTTTACCGCAGCCACCGGTGCTCAGCTCATTGCAGACCCGATTCCGGTTCAAGTCGGATTTGATCATATCCTTTTGTCCCACGGCGATATGTGGTGCACGCTGGATCCTGAATATCAGCAGTTCCGTGCGACCCTGCGCAGCCCCGATGTCCAGCGTCAGATCCTCGGTGAAAAACTTGAACACCGTATCGCTTTGGCCGGAGGCCTGCGCAATCAGAGCGCCTATGACAACCAAGAAAAAAGCAAGGAAGTCATGGATGTCGTCGTCAATGACGTCGCCCGTTCCGTGCGACAATATAGAACCAAAATCATTATTCACGGACATACCCACCGTCCTGCACACCATACGCACGTCAATGAAGACTCGCGTTTCGACCGCTGGGTACTGCCTGACTGGGATTTCGAAAACGGTCGTTCCCGCGGCGGCTACCTGAGCTTCGAGAACGGATATATTCATTTCGGACATTTGGACTGAAATGCTGATCGATTCACACTCTCACATTGATGGAGCTGAGTTTCAGCTCGATATCGACGAAGTTTTTGCCCGCATGAAAGAGGCCGAAGTCGGAGGCGCCTTAGTCGCCGGCACATCGCTTCAGGATTACGAGCGGGGCTTAAATTTCGCCAATGCACATAAAAACGTTTGGTACGCCGCCGGCGTTCATCCGAGTACCAAGGATGACGACCATGAAGCGAGCATCGAAGAACTCGTCGGACTCACTAAACCACAGAAAGTCGTTGCCATCGGCGAATGCGGTTTGGACTACTACTATGAGGAAGAGCCTTACGATGCTCAGCTCGAGCGTTTTGCCCGCCACATCGAGGCCGCAAAACTGGCAAATCTGCCGGTAATTGTCCACTCTCGTGACGCACAGGAAGACACGATTCGTCTGTTAAAAGAGCACGACGCAGGTTCGACAGGCTTTGTGCTCCACTGCTTCACAGGCGATAAGAAAATGGCTCAAGATGCGCTTGATCTCGGCGGCTATCTTTCTTTTTCGGGTATCGTCACGTTCAAGAACGCAACTCAGATTCAGGAAGTCGCGTCCTGGGTTCCGAGCGATCGATATCTCGTAGAAACCGATTGTCCTTACCTTGCTCCGATTCCGTTCCGCGGAAAGCGCAACGAACCTTCCTACGTTCGTTACGTTGCTCGTAAGGTCGCTTTTCTGCGGGCAGAGACGCTCGAAAAAGTAGCTGAAGATTCCACTCAAAACTTTTTCAGATTGTTCAGCAAGGCTGAATTACTATGATGTACCGCAAATTAGCTTTACTTGCCGCTTCCTGCCTTTTATCCGTTTCCGCATTCGCAACAACATACGACGATGCCGTGGATGCCACATTTAAAAACGATGCCGACGCCTTAGCTCCTCTGCTTGCGAAAGGCCTCGACCCGAATACCGTCACCTCCAGCGGTGCCGGCGAACCGCTTTTAATGCTTGCCATCCGCAAGAATGCAAACAGCGTGATTGATCTGCTGCTTAAGCAGAAAAACATCAAGGTTGATCAGCCCAATACACTGAAAGAAACCCCGCTGATGATCGCAATCTTCCTGAAAGACAACGACGTGGCGAAAAAGTTAATTGCTCGCGGCGCCGCAGTTAACAATCCTAAAAACTGGTCTCCCCTGCACTACGCAGCCACGTCCGGCAACAAGGAAATGGTCAAGTACCTGATCAGCAAAGGCGCCGATGTGAACGCAAGAACGCTTCGCGGCATCACTCCGCTTTACATGGCAGCCAGAGAAGCCGATGCTGACACAGTCAAGCTCCTTTTGCATGCCGGAGCCCGCAAGGATTACTGTACCAACGATGAACTCGCTCCGTACGATATTGCCAAACAGCGCGGCAATTCGACTGAAGTGCAGAATCTTCTGAAATACGATCACTGCCGTTAATTCGCAGCACAAACTTATCACTCACGGCCCATCCATCCCGATGGGCCGGTTTTTTAATAAACCATGACACCGTCCCGTACTCTCGAACTTCTCGCTCCCTGCAGGACCTGCGATATCGGCATCGAAGCCTTCAAACACGGCGCTGATGCCATCTATATCGGCGGACCGCTTTTCAGCGCCCGCGCCAATGCCGGGAACTCCATGTCGGAAATAGAGCGTCTTGCTTCCTTCGCGCACCGTTTCAACGGACGTGTCTATATGGCACTGAATACGATCTTTTCCGATGAGGAACTGCCGGAGGCCGTAAGGCTCGCCCATCAGGCTTACCACGCAGGCGTTGATGCGCTGATCGTTCAAGACATGGGACTGCTGATGTGCGATCTGCCGCCGATCCAGCTGCATGCATCCACTCAGTGCGATATCCGCACCACGGAAAAAGCCGTGTTTCTGGAATCCATCGGCTTTTCTCAGATCGTCCCTGCTCGTGAACTGACTTTGGGGCAGATCCAAGAGATGGCTGAAGCGCTGAAAACCGCCCGAATTGAATTCTTTATTCACGGCGCGCTTTGCGTCAGCTACAGCGGTCAATGCTACGCCAGTCAAGCCTTTAAAGGCCGGAGCGCCAACCGCGGAGACTGCGCGCAAATCTGCCGCCTCCCGTTTGACCTCTTTGACGAGGAAGGCAAATCTATCAGCCGCGGCAAACATCTCCTTTCCTTGAAAGACAACAACCAGTCTCAGAACCTAGACGCCCTCATTGCCGCCGGCGTTCGCAGCTTCAAGATTGAAGGCCGATACAAGGACCTGACTTACGTCAAGAACACGACTGCTTTCTATCGTCGAGAACTTGATACTTGGCTGGAAAAGCACCCGGACTTCGAAGCTGAGAGCGACGGAAAAGTCGAATTTAACTTTGAGCCCTCGCTCGAGAACGCTTTCAACCGCGGAGCAACCGACTACTTTGTCAACGGCCGCAGCGACCATATGGAGGCCTTCAGCACGCCGAAAAATTCCGGCGCCGTCATCGGTCAAGTCGTTAAAGTCAATGACCGCTCTTTCTTAGTTAAAACAAAAAAAGAACTTCACAACGGCGACGGTCTCACTTTCTTTACCGACACTGACGAGCTCTCAGGACTCCTGATCAATCGTGCAGAGCAAAAAGACACGGGGCTTTGGGAGGTCTTCACACGCGAACCCTGCAGCCGCATTACCGGCCTGAAAGAAGGTCTTCGTTTAATGCGCAATAAAGACGCGGCTTGGCTGAAGCGGATGAATGCAGAGACAGCACTCAGAAAAATTCCGATCCGTATTGAAGCATCGGTACGTCTTGACGGCATTGACATTCGTGCCGATGACGGTCACGGCCATCAATCTGAAGTGACTCTGTTAGAACCTCTCCCTGAGGCAAAGAACCCTCAGGCCGTCAAAGACCAGGTTCTGAGAGCGCTGGGCAAGCTCGGCTCTTCTGACTTTATCGCCGATGACATCACCATTGAAGGTGAACATCCGGGCTTCATGAGCGCATCTGTCCTTAACGGTTTGCGCCGAGAATTAATTGCTCGCCTGGAGGAAGATCGATCTCAAAAAAGAGAAATTCTTCCTCAGGCAAAAGAAGATACAAAGGCTGTCTTCCCGGTAAAAGAGCTGGATTACCACGGAAACGTTATGAACAAGAAGGCTCTTGAGTTCTACCGACTGCACGGAACTCAAGTGACCGAGCCCGCTTTTGAGAAAGGCCAACACAAGGGCGAAACCGAAGTAATGCGCTGCCGCTACTGCATTCGTCATGCGCTGGATATTTGTCCGAAACAAGGCAAGCTGCGCGGAGAAAAAATTAAGCCGACTCCGTTAAAACTTCGCAGCGGAAAAATTGAACTCACCGCTCATTTCCACTGCAAGCCGTGCGAAATGTCGCTGATTACAAAGGTCTAGAACTTGAAGTCCATTTGAGCGCGGTTCTTGGCATCCGAAATTGCATCCAAGAGCCGCGAATATGCGGGAGAGTCCTGCGGCGTTAAAAGAAGCAGTTCCTGCCAAAATTCCGCCGCCTTGGCGTATTGACCGCTTTGGTAAGCCACAATGCCTCCGAGCTCAAGCGCGCGGATATTGGAAGGCTCGAGTTTTACGGCCTGCTCAAGATCCGATACTGCCTGCGAGCGGAGCATCGGGTCAGAAGTCTCTAATGCAAATACCGCACGCTGAACGCGATAATCCGCCGTCTTAGCAACACCGTTCGGTGAAACGCTAAAAGCCTCATTCATCGCATTTAACGCCTCTTTGTATTGTCCTTCTCTTCCATATTCGTCTGCCAAAGCGAGCCATGCTCTTACGGCTCTGGGACTTTCTTTAAGGAAGGTTTTGAGCTGTCCGATGCGGTCGGCGGGCTGAGCTGCAGCCAGCGCTTCCGGTGTTCCTTTGTAAGTCACAAGAGAAGGATTTGCCCAGGAGAAATAAACCAAAACAGCTGTAAAAGGAATCAGAACAAGGAGGAAAATAGAAGCTGGCTTTATCCATGGACGGTTTCTGTAGTTTACGAGAGGTGCCTCTGTTTCCTCTACTGCCCTGGCCTCAAGTTCAGAAAGCTCTGCATCGTAGACAGCTTTGGAGATTCTGTGTCCGGCCAACTCCTGATTTAAGGTCTGAAATTGGTCCTGATAAACAAGGCGGTTAAGGCTGGTGTTTTCAACTTCGTTTCTCGAAGAGGAACGTAAGCCGATATAAAGACAAACTTCTAAAAGCAGAAGCAGTGCTGCGGCGCAGATCCAAAAGATAAGGTCTGAGGACATTCACAACTCCTGCTTTTAGGTTTATCCGTCAAACCGGCGGCTAACCGGTTTGACGAAAGATTAGATCAAGTTACTTCTGGGCGGTCTGCTGAGCCTGCGGCTGAGCTTGAGCAGCGACTTTGGCGGCAACTGCGTCGCGGAGAAGTTTTGTAGCTTTCTGAGAAGCGGCCACGGATTTTGCCAGGGACTCTTTAGCCTGAGGCATATTGTGGAACCAAGAACCGTTGGAGGCGGTCCACCATTCCCAGTTGGTGTGTGCTACAGAGTGGAGGTCCTGAGCCTGTTTGATGACAGCAGGATCAACACCGGCGTCGTTAGCCTGTCTGAAGGCGATGAACATCTGGCCCATCGAGGCTTCGGCTTCACGAAGTTTGCCGTTGTAGTGAGCATTCATAGAATCAAGAACCTTGTTCATCTGAGCTTCGGTCTTGTCCTTATGGCACTGCAGGCAGGTTTCCTGGATGTAAGCACGCGGTGTGGTTGCCCAGTGAGAGGTGTAAACGTTGCCGTTTGCATCTTTAACCTTCGGCATATGGCAGGCGGCGCAGCCGACGCCCATCTGGTCATGCTTGGAGTTCCAATACACTTCGGTATCCGGATGCTGCATCTTCGTCAGAAGAGCGCCGGTCTGGTTGTGTTTGAAGTCCTTGAAAGAAGCATGTTTGTAGAAGTCGTCAATCCGGGTGACATCCACCAGCGGGAAGAGGTTCGTACGCGGGTCGTCCATCTTGATGGGTTTGCCGGTAGCAGGATCGGTACCCGGGTTGCAGTTGTATTCAACGTGGCACTGAGCGCACATGAGTTTGCTGTCAGGTTTGCCGAGGATCGCGATCTTACGTGTGAAGCCGCGGAGACCCATGTCTTTCACGTCGATCGGTGTCTTATTGGCCGATTCCGAATAGAGCGTCGGGTAATCGGTGCGAGTCATGGCCTGGATCAATGCGTCGCGGACGATACGGGGCTGAGCACTGTGCGGGTCATGGCACATATTGCAGTTCAGAGCATGATTGATGTTGTGAACCAGATCAACCGGGTTGGAAGCACGGCTCCACTTAGCCTTGGTGTTCGGGTCGCCTAAGTAGGCCCAGTCCATCATGACGTCTGTGGATTTGCAGGTCCAGCAAACAGGGTTGGCTGCGGCTGCTGTACCCGGTTTATGAGGTTTTTGAGCGTTGCCGGGGATCGTGTCATCGATCTTTTCCCAAACGCCGAAGAAACCGCCGTTATCTCCGCTGAAGAGCCAGCCTTCTTTCGGCTGGAAGCGGCCGCCGAAGGAGCGGTCGGCAATAAACTGGTCGACTGCGGCGTAGGCGTGCGATCTCGGCAGGTTGTGTTCTTTAACGAAACCGTGGGCTCCGAGCGCTTCGTCAAAGAAGGGGTTCGGAGAGATGTTGTTCAAATTCTTCTTGGAATCTCGAGCGATACGATGATCGTTAACCTTGTACATCGTTTCGAATTGATTCGGGTGGCAGCTGCTGCACTGCTGCGGACTCATGGATACGGTCGGATGAGTCTTGGGGTTCTTCAGATGATCGGCTGTACCGTCATGGCAGGTTGCGCACGGAAGGTTTGCATGTTTAGATCCGGTGTGCAGTGTGCCGATATTGGAGTGACAGGCTGTACAGTTCGCATCGTTCTGAGCCGGTGCTGCGTAAGAGGCGCCGAAGTACCCGATCAATGCCAAAGCGAGAACAGAAGGAAAAAGGGGCATTTTTGTCATTTTTAAGTCCTTAAAAAGACTGAAACTTTTTCTTGGCTTATGCGAGCCTTAATGTTTGCTCACAGTACAAGTTTGAGGGTTAACGAGCCTTAATTCAATCTTAATAATGAAATACCTCCGAATTTCTCTCTTTTATACCTCTCCGGAGGTAGGTACAACATCTTAAGTTTTTAGCCTTCTATTCCCAAAACACGGGGATGATCAACCGTTTTGAAATTTACTCAATACAATAGCGGGAAACTTTATTTCTCATATCAAAGGCAACGTTATGAAAAATTTAAAACTTTTGGCTGCGCTGGCTCTGGCATCTGCGGCTTTTGCCGTCTCTGCCCAGAACATCGCCACGGTTAACGGCAAACCGATTCCCAAGTCTCTCCAAGATGAATGGGTTGCCCAACTGATTGCAAACGGCGGTAAGGACACGCCGGAAGCACGCCGTCAAATTACCGAAAACTTAGTCGCCAATGCTCTGGTCGAACAGGAAGCTGCAAAGCGCAAGATTTCCGACGATCCTAAAGTCAAATTTGCTTTGGACTACGCTAAATTCCGTATTCTTCAGGAAGCTCTCCTGAGAGACGAAATGGCCAAACATCCGGTCAGCGACAAAGAAATCAAGGCTCGTTATGAAGAAGAAAAAGCAGCCCTTGGCAACAAAGAATATGAAGTCAGCCACATTTTGGTTAAAGACCAAAAGACCGCTGAGGATATCGAAAAGAAACTCGCTGCCGGCGGCAACTTCGCTGCCTTAGCCAAAGAATTTTCTGTCGATACCGGCGCTAAAGAAAACGGCGGAGACTTAGGCTGGAATCGCCCGGCAGTGTTTGTGAAGCCCTTTGCCGATGCTGTTAAAAACATGAAGAAAGGCGAAATTTCTAAGGCTCCGGTCAAGACGGAATTCGGCTGGCACATCATCAAAGTTAATGACGTTAAAGAAGTTCCCTTCCCGTCCTACGACTCTGTCAAAGATCAGATCCGCGAAGGTCTCGAGCTGAAGAAACAGCAGAACTTCCTCAATGAACTGATGAAGACCAATAAGATCGAATACGCAAAATAATTCGTTCGATATAGCAAAAAACCGGCGCGAAGCCGGTTTTTTTGCATTTAAGAGGAGAAACTGGATTCTCCCTTGATTTTGTTAGCGAGCGATCACATTCGTTAACTTGAGTGTGACATCGTCTGCGCCGACCTTAACAGCATTGGAGGTCTGTCCTTCCAGATCTCCGTTTGCCGGCATCATCTGCTGCGAATTGCCCAAACGAGCCGTGATCATGACGTTTTCATGTTCATCCAAAGTGCCGCCGCCCATATCCATCGGCGGAAGCATCGTATTGTCGAGCTTGAAGTGAACCGGGAAGCTCAGCACTTTGATCTTCAGCTGAGCAATCGGTGCTCTGCTGCCGCTTGCCGGGCGAGCCGTCACGTAAAGCGTGTCAAATTTGGCTGCCTGCTCTTCCAGTTTCGGATCCAGTTCCACCACGCCGGAGATGAAGTGGGTTGCCTTCATTGCCTGTGCAGGAACCGGAGTCTGACCCATCGGAGCAGATCCGTTCTTCATCATCTGGCTCATCATCGGTACGGCACGTTCATCTTTATTGTCGGCGGGTTTGCCAAAATCCAGCGTGTCCTGAACCGGACCGACGATATTGCCGAGTTTACGGGCTTCCTGAATGCTGCCGATAACGGCTGCGCGCATATCATCATTAGCGGAAAGCGTGCCGAGTAAACGTTCCCAATACATCACGGCATGGCGGTAGTCACCGCGGTTGAAGTAATCCGTACCGCCCATCATCAAGGCTTTCCAATTGGTCGGATCGATCTTGAGGGCTTTCTGAACGAGTTCCCAGGGTTTGCCGCTGAGATCCTGACCTTGAACCATCGCGATTGCGTCGGCTAAGTCAACCATAATGGCCGGATTGCCCGGAGCCAGCTGGTCGGCCTTCGTAAAGGCGGCTTCTGCTTCCTTGTAGTTCTTCATAGTGAGCATGGTACGTCCGAGCATCATCCAGCCTTGAATGTCTCCCGGAGTTTCTCTCAGATGCTCACGCAGTTTCTTCAGGGCAGAATCCATGTCGTGCATTTCGCCGGCCTGTCTGACGACCGTGCCGGTGTTGTAATCGACCACGCCTTCATTGGCGCCGCCGTCCAAACGGAAGTCACCGAGATGCTGAGTGGCAGCCCACATGGCGACAGCAAAGAAAGGAACGACCAGAACCAGAACAAAAACCGTGTAAACACCGGCCTTTTGACTGGTCGGTTCAACCTGTTTTTCCGGAACGGACTCTTCAATAACACGGCGCTCGAGCTCAAGTCGGCTTTCGTCATATTCGTTCTGAGAAATAGCACCGCGGGCCAATTCGTCTTCCAGCTCTTTGAACTGGTCGCGATAGATCGCAATATTGGCCTGGGGAAGTTCTTCGGCGCCCGTGTCCTTTTTACGGAATGTCAGCAGCGGAATACAGATGATCAAAAGCAGGACGATGATCATCGCTCCGGCTGAAAGTAAAAATGTCATCATTTGGCATCTCTCCTTTTCGCCGGTTCATTCCCGCGAAGGAGCTCTTCGGCACGTCGTTTTTGTTCGGCCGTCAATTCGACGGGTTTAAGTTTTTTACGTTTGGCCATTGTGTAGAACAAGCCGCCCAAGGCTAAAACCAGGAAAAGAATCGGTCCGAGCCACAGCAGCAGCGTGCTCATCTTAAAAGGCGGGTTGTAGAGGACGAAGTCGCCGTAACGGTCGACCATGAAGTCAATAATCTGCTGATTGGTCTTGCCTTCGGCGATTTGCTTGACGACCTGTTTTTTAAGGTCCAACGCAAGTTCGGCATTACTGTCGGCGATCGACTGATTCTGGCAGACCAGGCAGCGCAGCTGGGCAGAAATTTCTGCCACGCGTTTGTTTGCCACCGGGTCAAGAATCGTGGGCTTGACGTCAGGCTGTGCCGGACTCTGCTGTGCAGACTGAGCATGAACTCCGGTCAGTGCAAAAGCTGTAAAAAACAGCGCGAGTAAAAATTTCTTCATCATTCTGCTTTCAGTTGATTGATGAGAGGATGGATCTTCTTATCCCAGGCTTCCGGAGTGATCGGACCGATCTGCTTGTAGCGGATCACGCCTTTTTTGTCGATCACAAAGGTTTCGGGAACGCCGTAAACACCGAAGTTGATGCCGACTTCACCGGTCGGATCCTTGATGGAGAAGTCATAAGGATCGCCGCCCTGGCGCAGAAAGCGCATAGCGTCGGCATCTTTATCCTTGTAGTCCAAGCCGATGATCGGGACGATCTTCTGGCCGCCCTTGCCGACCTTAACCATGGTCGGATGTTCCTGACGGCAGGATCCGCACCATGAGGACCAAACGTTCAGCAGCCAAACCTGACCCAGCATGTCTTTCTTAGACACGACTTTATTCGGGTCATCGAGTCTCGGCAGAGAGAACTCGGGGGCGGGCTTTCCGATCAGCGGAGAAGGCACTTCTCTCGGGTCACGGTTCAGACCCACCATGAGGAAAATCGCCAGCGCCAGGAAAATCACCAGCGGAAGAACATATTTCATTTTCATGATTTGAATCTCCTACTCTGCCTGAGCGCGGCGGCGAGTTCTGTAGCGTTTATCCAGCATAGCGATAAAGGCACCGAGAGACATGATGAGCGTGCCCCACCAAATCCAAGTCACAAAGGGCTTGTCGTAGGCACGAACCACCCAAGCACCGTCAACCGTCTGGTCGCCCATGGAGACATAAACGTCACCGGTAATCGAAGAGCTGATGGCTGCTTCGGTCATCGGCATCTGGCTGGAGAAATATTTGCGTTTCTGCGGCGTCAGGACGGCAACTTCTTTACCGTTTTCCGTGACCTTAAACACGCCTTCATCGGCGATGTAGTTCGGTCCGCGAATACCGCGTTTGACATCTTCAAACTTGAAATCATATGAGCCGACGTTAACTTCGTGGCCCGGTGTCATCGTAACGTCACGCTCGAGCGAGTACGTCATGACCATGCCGATACCGACGATGGAAACAGCCACACCTAAGTGAGCAATCATCATGCCCCACCAAGAGCGGGAAAGCTTGAAGATTTTGCTGAAGAAGCTGCCCTTGAAATTACGGATATTTTCACGAAGCGATTCGATGAACGTGAATAAAACCCACCAAGACATCGTCAGGCCGACAAAGAGCCATGTGCTCCAGCCTTTGATAAGCGGAGTGGCTGCACCGAGGATAACGGCAGCAATAAAGCACCAAGCCGTGCGCTTAATAATGTCGGAGATCTTGGCGTCTTTCCAGCGAACCAGAGGTCCGATACCCATGAGAATAATCACGGGAACCATGATCGGTCCGAAGACGGAATCAAAGTAAGGAGGTCCGACGGAAATCTTCCCGGCGTTCAGCGCATCAATGAACAGCGGATAGAGAGTACCCAGCAGGACGGCAAGCATCGCCACGACCAGCAGCACGTTATTGACGAGCAGCATTGCTTCTCTGGAGAACAGCTCGAATGCTCCGCCGGTGCCGACCTTAGGTGCTCTCCAGGCGAAAAGAAGCAGGGAGCCGCCGATGACCAGAACTAAAAGTCCGAGAATGAAGAGACCGCGCTGCGGATCGGTGGCGAAAGCATGCACACTGGTGAGTACGCCCGAGCGCACGAGGAATGTACCGAGCAGCGACAGGGAGAAAGTAATCAGAGCCAGCAGAACGGTCCAAATCTTGAAGCAGCCGCGTTTTTCTGTCACGGCTAAAGAGTGAAGCAGTGCAGTTGCAGTGAGCCACGGCATGAAGGAAGCGTTTTCAACCGGGTCCCAGAACCACCAGCCGCCCCAGCCTAATTCGTAGTAGGACCAGTAAGAACCTAAAGAGATACCGAGGGTCAGGAAGATCCAAGCTGCGCTTGTCCAAGGACGGGTCCAGCGCGCCCAGGCAGCGTCCAAACGGCCGCCGATCAAAGCAGCAACGGCAAACGCGAAAGGCACGACCATACCGACGTAACCCATATAAAGCAGCGGCGGATGGAAAACCATGCCGGGGTCCTGCAGCAGCGGGTTCAGATCTCGGCCCTCGTGAGCAGCCGGAAACAGACGAATGAACGGGTCACTGGTGAGAAGCATGAAGAGCGTCAGACCGACGGAAATCAAACCCATGACGCCGATAACGCGAGCCATCACGTCCTGCGGCAGACGACGAGAACAGACGGCAACGGCTAAACCCCAAAGGGCCAGCAGCAGAGTCCAGAAAAGGATCGAGCCTTCATGAGAACCCCAAGTAGCCGACAAACGGTAGAACCAAGGCAGCATGCTGTTGGAGTTGTTTGCTACGTTCATGACGGAGAAGTCACTTGTATAGAAACACCAAGCCAAACAGCAGAAAGCGAACGTGCAGAAAACAGCGTTGGCAAACACGGCCGGACGAGCCACGTTAACCCAGCTGCGCACGCCTAGTGCGGTACCCGCCAAGGGAAGAAAACCTTGGATCAGGGCCGCAATCAGGGCCAAGATCAAGGAAAAATGACCTAACTCTGCAATCATTTCAACTCCTACTCTTTCATGGCGCGAGCTTTCTTATGCGCGTCCTGCACGGCTTTCTCAGCCTCAGGCGGCATATAGTTCTCGTCATGTTTTGCTAAGACTTGGTCAGCGACAAAAACACCGTTTTGCAGTTTTCCCTGAGCGACCACGCCTTTGCCTTCTTTAAACAAATCGGGCAGGCTGCCCTTGTATGTTACGGGAACGGTATGCGCCGTATCCGTTACGTCGAAGCGAACCGTCACACCGTCTTTCTGACGCTGAACGGAACCTTCCTGCACAAATCCGCCGATGCGGAATGCTCTGCCTTCAGGTGCTTCATGCGCCGCAACCTGAGACGGGGAGAAGAAAAACACGAGGTTCTCTTCAAATGCATTGAAAACCAGGGCCGCAGCGGCACCGCAAATTATTAAGCCTCCGGCAATAAGCCCGAGACGTTTTTTCTGTGTGCTGTTCATAAATCCTCCTCAGCTTGGTGCGCACGAGCTTCCATCAGCAGCTCCTTTGCTGCTTTCTGTCTTCTGCGTACCAGCCCGAACACTTCGCAAATAAAACAAAAGAAAACCATTCCGTAGGCACCCCACACATACTGTGCGTAGCCGCCCATCGCAAAGAAATCTGAAATACCGGACCATTGACCCATTACAGTTCTCCTTTAAGCGCAAGCTGCTGTGCCCATTCCTGATTTCGTTCACGCTCCAAAATCACGGAACGCAGACGAACGAAGGTCACTGCAAAGGTGTAAAGCCAAAAACCGATGACCATCAGCGCCAAAGCCCAAAGCATCACCGGATGAATAGACGAACCCGAAGCCGTAATGGAAGCACCCTGATGAAGCGTGTTCCACCACTGAACGGAGAAATAAACAATCGGTACGTTAATCACGCCGACAATACCGATCACCGCGCAGGCCTTATCGGCGCGGCGCCAATCAGGAATGGCGTTCTGCAGCGCGATATAACCTAAATAGAAGAAGAACAGAATCAGCGCGCTCGTCAGACGTGCATCCCAAACCCAGTAGGCGCCCCAGGTCGGACGACCCCAGAGAGATCCGGTCCAAAGGGCAAGGAACGCCATCAGGCAGCCTGTCGGAGCCAAAGAGGCGGCAACCATCGGCCAAAGACGGTTTTCCGTAATCAGCCCTAAAGAGCAGAAAACAGCCATGACGACATAAAGCAGCATGGCCATCCAGGCGCAGGCTACATGAATATAAAGAATGCGATAGGAATTGCCCTGTGTTCCGTCGACCGGTGCCAGAAAAAAGCCGACATACATCGCCGCGAGAATGACGATGATGGCTAAGATGAAGCACGGCCGCAGCGCCTTTCCGGCAAAACCGTACATCCCCTCAGGAGTAAGGATTGACTTGTTAGTTTTCATAATGCGTCCAAAAAGCAAATTAATCCGATGCAAATCTCAGCGCTGCTGAGGTGGCGACAGGCATCACGACTAAAGAAAACAGCGTGAGCGCGCCGACGATAAAGAAGTAAGCCGCTGAGTTGATCCCGACAGCGACGGCTTCTGCAGCCCCGGCGCCGAAAATCAAAACAGGAATATACAGGGGAAGAACAAGAAGCGAGGTTAAAACGCTTCCGCCTCTGAGTCCGAGTGTGAGCGCAGCTCCTACACTGCCAACTAAGCTCAGCACCGGCGTACCGATGAAGAGCGAACTCATCATGACAAGCGCAACATCGGCTTGTAAGTCGAACATGAGCGCAAACAGGCCGGAGATTAATGTCAGAGGGATACCCGTAGTGAGCCAATGCGCAAAAACTTTAGCGATGACGATAACGGTTAAAGGCTCACCGGAAAGAAGCATCTGCTCCAGCGTTCCGTCTGCGTAGTCATTGGCAAAAAGACGCGGGAGCGAAAGCAGCGCGGCTAAGAGTGCAGCAACCCAGACAACGCCGGGCGCAATCATTCTTAACAGCTGCTGGTCAGGACCGATTCCGAGAGGAACCAGAGTTACAACCACAATAAAGAAAAAGACCGTGTTTAAAACATCGGATTTTTGACGAAGGGCCAATTTGAGATCCCGTCGAACAACGGCCAGAAATAACCGAAACATGATTTAAGCCACCTCCTCTGCTAAATCGTGTTTTTTAACCATCCGGCCGTTTAACCAGCGGCCGCCGGTCAGCTCGATTCGCTGAATATTATTCGCCGCGATCGGCACTTCCTGATGGGTCGTCAAGGCGACGATTCCGCCCTCATTGACGTGCTCGGCAATCAGATTGGCTAAATTTGCTACAGCTTTAACATCCAAAGCCGTGAAGGGTTCGTCTAAGACCCAGAATCCGGCGTGGCGGCTGAGATAAAGACGAGCAAGTGCAACTCGTCTTCTCTGTCCTTGGGAAAGGTGTCGGGTGTAGTGGTCTTCAAAACCTTCGAGTCCCACCATTGCCAAGGCGTGGTCTGCCTGCTCTTTAGTGACCGGATGCTCTCCGATCTCACAATTAATAAGGAGGTTTTCTCGAGCGGTCAGTTCATCTTTCACACCGTTCAGGTGTCCGATGTAGACGAGATCCTTCCAGAACTCTTCTTTGAGCTTTTTGATGGGTTCGTTTTTCCAAAGGATTAGGCCTTCCTGCGGCTGCATTAAACCGACAAGAAGACGCAGGAGACTGGTCTTGCCTGTACCATTCGGTCCTGCGATGCGAACCAGTGTGCCGGCAGGGCACTGGAAATTCAGCTTGGAAAACAGCAGCCGTTCTCCGCGTACGCATCGAACCGACTGAAGCTCAAGCTTGGCTTTCTCTTCTGACATAAATTTTTATAAATGGGATCCGGATGTAAAAAATTTTAAGAATCGTCGATTAAACAAACCTTATAACGAGCTGTAAAAATGCAAACCTCAAATTCGGATCCAAAGATAAAAATGAAAAATCGGATTCAGATTTGAAGTGTCAAGAGGCTGATTTGATCTTGGTGTAACGGTATGTGTAACATTTTTTATTTGAATTTTTAATCTAACACACTGTTTTTACGTATAAATTTAATTGACTTAATTCCTTACCATTTATAGGGAAAATGCTTAGAATATCCTTAAGTTCCCTGGGAAATCCTTCCCGGGAGTGTGAGTTTTAACAACCCCTGCAACTACTGAGAAGATGCTTCTATGACAGAAACTAACTATCAATTGATGCGGCGGCAAGGTGTCTCAAGACGCAGTTTCCTTAAATTCTGCTCTTTGACAGCCGCTTCCCTCGGACTCGGTGCAAACGGCGCAGCGGACATCGCCCACGCGATGGAAACTAAACCACGTACTCCGGTTATCTGGCTCCACGGCCTGGAATGCACCTGCTGTACTGAATCTTTCATTCGTTCTTACCATCCGCTGACCAAAGACGTTATCCTTTCGATGATTTCTCTGGCCTACGACGACACACTGATGGTCGCTGCCGGTGAACAAGATCACCAGGCCCTCGAAGACGTCATGAAGAAATTCAACGGCAACTACATCCTGGCTGTTGAAGGATCTCCCTGCCTCGGCGCTGACGGCATGTTCTGTCTGCCCGGCGGCAAACCCTTCCTTGAAAAACTGATGCACGTTGCCAAAGGCGCCAAAGCTGTTATCGCCTGGGGCTCCTGCTCTTCCTGGGGCTGCATCAACACCGCCAAACCGAATCCGACAAAATCTGTTCCTATTACAGATGTCATCAAAGATAAGCCGATTATCCGCGTACCGGGCTGCCCCCCGATCCCGGAAGTCATGACCGGCGTCATCACCTACATGCTGACATATGACCGCCTGCCTCCGGTTGACGCTCAGCTCCGTCCTAAGATGTTCTACGGCCAGCGCAACCACGACAAGTGTTATCGCCGCGCTCACTTCGATGCCGGCCAGTTCGTTGAAAAATTCGACGACATCGGCGCCAAACTCGGCTACTGCCTCTACAAAGTCGGCTGCAAGGGACCTGTCACTTACAACTCCTGCTCTTCTATCCGTTGGAACGACATGCTGTCTTGGCCGGTTGAATCCGGACATCCCTGCTTGGCTTGCTCCGAAGACAACTTCTGGGATAGAGGCAGCTTCTACGCTCACGAACCGACCATCCTGCCTCCGAGCTGGGGTCTTGGCATCCAGGCTACTGCTGACCGCGTAGGCTTGGCTGCTCTTGGTGTGATGGGTGCCGCCGTGGCTGTTCATGCCGCCGCAAGCGCCGTCGCTCGCGCCAAGTCAAAAGAAGTCAACAAGGACATGGGAGTAAATGAATAATGGCAAATAAGAAAGTTGTTGTTGACCCTGTAACCCGAATCGAGGGTCACTTACGTATGCAGGCCGTCCTCGATGAAAACAATGTCATCGTCGACGCAATGTCTACCGGCACGATGTGGCGCGGTCTTGAAGTTATTCTGAAGGGACGCGACCCCCGTGATGCATGGGCCTTTGTGGAGCGCATCTGCGGCGTCTGCACCGGTATTCATGCTTTGTCTGCCGTCCGCGCGGTTGAAGATGCTCTCGGAATTAAGATTCCGAAGAACGCCAATATCATCCGCAACCTGATGAACGCTACGCTGTACTGCCAGGACCACCTGACTCACTTCTATCAGCTCCACGGCTGCGACTGGATTGACGTCGTCTCCGCTTTGAGCGCCGATCCGAAGAAGACCAGCGAAATCCAGCAGTCCATCTCCACGCATGCTCTCTCCTCTCCTGCTTACTTCAAAGAAGTTCAGGACCGCTTGAAAGCTTTCGTCGCCAGCGGCCAGCTCGGTATTTTTGCTAACGCTTACTGGGGCAACCCCGGCTACAAGCTTCCTCCGGAAATTAACCTTCTGGGCGTCACTCACTACCTCGAAAGCTTGGACTTCCAGCGCGAAATCGTTAAGGTCCACGCTATCGTCGGCGGTAAGAACCCGCACCCGAACTATTTGGTCGGCGGCGTTCCCTGCCCGATTAACATGAGCGATACAGGTGCCCAGGGCATCATGATCAACCAGGTTTGGATGAACTTCCTGCGCGATGTGGCTAAGTCCACGATCCGCTTCATCGACGAAGTCTACTATCCTGACCTGATGGCAATGCAGGCCTACTACAAAGACTGGTACAAGATCGGCGGAGGCCTTGCCAACAAGAACCTGCTCTGCTACGGCGACTTCCCGGCCTATGCCAACGATATGTCCGAAAAGAGCCTCGTTATGCCGAACGGCGCCGTTATCGACGGCAAGTTCGACCAGATTCTTCCGGTTGACCTTAAGGATCCCAACCAGATCAAAGAATTCGTTGATCACTCCTGGTACTCCTATCCGAAACCCGATGAAGGTCTGCATCCTTGGGAAGGTATCACCGACCCGAACTTCGACCTCGGCAAAGCCGGCGTCGACTACGAAGGCACCAAGACCGACATCAAATGGCTCACCACGAATGCCCGCTACTCTTGGATCAAAGCTCCGAGATGGAACGGACACGCAATGGAAACCGGTCCTCTTGCACGTATGGTTGTCGCCTACGCCAAGAAGATGCCGCGCCAGAAAGAACTCGTCGACCGCGCTCTTGCTCAAGCCGGCGTACCTGTCGAAGCTCTCTTCTCCACCCTCGGCCGTACTCTCTGCCGCGGTTTGGAAGCCAAGATGTGCGCTCAGCTCATGCTCGAATACGTCGATGAACTCGAAGCCAACATCAAGGCCGGTGATGAAGTCGCTGCCAACATGGATAAATGGGAACCGAGTACTTGGCCGAAAGAATGCAAAGGCGTCGGTCAGTGCGAAGCTCCGCGCGGTGCCCTCGGACACTGGTGCGTTATTAAAGACGGCGTGATCGAAAACTGGCAGGCTGTTGTTCCGACTACGTGGAATGCTTCTCCGCGCGACACCAAGGGCCAGCTCGGTGCTTACGAAGCCGCTCTGCTCGGCACACCTGTTGCCGTGGCTGATCAGCCTCTCGAAATCTTGCGTACGATCCACAGCTTTGACCCGTGCTTGGCCTGCGCAACTCACGTCATGTCGACCAGCGGTGAGGAACTCTGCAAAGTTCAAGTCCGCTAATTAGGAGGTTTTATGAAAATCTCGAAATGGGCATACAGCATTGAGGAAGGCCCGATTGAACCCGTGTACGTGTACGAAGCTCCTGTACGCTTCTGGCACTGGGCTCAGTGCGCCGCATTCTTCATGCTGGTCATTACGGGTTTCCTGATTGGCTGGCCGCCGATTGCAAACTACGCCACCACTTGGGATACCTACTTCTTCGGAAACATCATCCTGCTGCACTTGGTATGCGGCATGCTGTTCGCCGTGCTGATGCTCTATCGTATTTACTGGGCATTCGTCGGCAACAAGTATTCCCGTATGATCTTCATCCTTCCGTTCTGGGATATGGAATGGATTAAAGGTATTTTCGGCACTGCCCTCTACTACCTTTTCCTGAACAAACACCCGAAGGAATATGTCGGTCATAATCCTCTGGCCCAGACGGCTATGTGTCTCATGTACGTCCTCGGCTCCGTCCTGATCATCCTGACCGGTTTAGGCCTCTACGCCGAACAGTGGGGATGGGATACAGGCTGGATGTCCTGGTTCGGCTGGGTTACAGCATGGCTCGGCGGTCCTCAGCCGGTGCGTACCTTCCATCATCTTCTGATGTACTACCTGCTCATCTTCCTCTGCGCTCACCTTTACATGAGCTTCCGTGAAGACATCATGGGCGGCGGCACACAGGTTTCTACGATGATCAACGGTATCCGCTTCTTCAAGGAACCGATCCGTCAGCCGGGTAACGAAGACATTCCCCCTTCTGACATCCCGAATGCTTCTTCTGCCAACAAAGCCTAGGCTTTCTCATGGCAAGATCTTCGGATCAAACTAACGGTCAAAACAGCGGAGGAGTTCCTCCGCTGCGAGGCCGTATTTCACGTTCTTCCAGAAGTGCACCCCATCCGGGCGCATTTCTGGAATCGCGTTTTTTAGAGCCTCTCGGCATTTCACAAGCCGAGCTGGCACAAGCCATCGGCGTCTCTCGGCGCCGCATCAACGAGCTCATCGTCGGAAAACGCTCCATTTCAACCGACACGGCCATTCGCTTATCTCGATACTTCCACACCGATCCCGAATTCTGGCTCTCTCTGCAAATGCGCTGGGACATTCATCAGGCGCTCGAGAATGAAAATGCAGAAGAGAAAATCAGCTAGAGTTATTGAAAGAAAAAGCGAAAATAGCCATCAAAAAACCATTTTGAGCGAATAATTAATCCGTTATCTCCGTAGTTTTACTTAAATTTTGTAACTATACTAGTGGCATATTAAGAACCTGTAACCATAACGGTGGCAATTCTAGATATGCAAAACCTCAAAGATATTCCGTGTCTGATCCTAGGGATCGGAAACATCCTCTGGGCAGACGAAGGCTTCGGAGTCAGAGTCGTTGAAGCTTTCAACGATAAATACGCTTTTACCGATCCGAATAACGTTATTGCGGACGGCGGCACACTCGGTATGTATCTCTACGACAGAATCTGCCGAGCAGAAAAACTTCTGATTTTTGACTGCTGTGATTTCAAGGGCAAACCCGGTGAACTCCGTGTGCTTCGTAACGACGATGTCAAACTTTGGACCTCTACTAAGATTTCTCCGCACCAAACGGGCATGAATGATCTTTTGGTTGCCGCAGCCGTACGGGGCGCCGTTCCGAAAGAAATCGCGGTTGTGGGTTTCCAGCCGATTTTGCTGGATGACTACGGCGGTTCTCTTTCTCCTGAAGCCAAAGCAAATATTGATGAAGCTGTCCGTGACGGATACGAAATCGTTCGCGGCTGGAACGTCGGACTTCGGGCCCGCTCTGAGGACGAAATTGCCCCTGCCCTCATGGATGCGCCTTGTTTAGATATCGAACAATATGAAAGCGGACGTCCCTCGGCAGAAGAAGCCTGCCGAGACGGCGACATCCGTTTTGCGCGCTTTGTCGCAAAGGCAGACGAATAATGTGTATCGGAATTCCAATGAAAGTTGAGTCTCTGCCCTATCCCGGCAGAGCGGTCTGTTCCGGCCGCGGCCAAACCGAAAACCTTGACGTCCTGATGCTCGGCGACGTCCAAATCGGCGAATGGGTTCTGGCTTGGAACGGAATGGGAACGAAAAAAATTACAGAAGAACGGGCGCGTCAGGTCGATGCTGCGCTCGATGCACTGGAAGCGGCCATGAACGGCCAGACACCCGATGTCGAAGATGCGTTTGCTGACATTGTGGCCAATACCGGCAAACTGCCTCCGCACCTCCAAGCCCAACTCGATAAAAAGGAGAAGCACTGATGGAACTGATGGGCACTTCCCCGAAGATTGACCTCTACAGCCACCCTCTGTTTTTGAGAATGGTCAACGAACACGGTTTTGAAAGCTGCGACAAGGACACCTTCCCGCAGTTTCTGCAGAAGCCGGGTCTTTCGATGGTTGTTTTTATTGAAGATCCCAACCGCATGAAAGAAACCATGGACGCGCTTGTGATTGCACCTGAACTGGCAAAGAGCTGCGGCCTTATCGAACACAAAGCCGTAGTCGGGCCTCCCAACGCCAGAAAGCTCGCCGTAACTTACGGCTTCAAACGCTGGCCGGCTCTGGTCTTTTTCCGCGACGGCAAGTATTTAGGTGCAGTTGACGGACTGCGGCTTTGGGCCGATTTAGTCCGAGAAGCGGACGAAATCATGCACAGCGAGCCGCACTATCCGCCCTCCGTCGGCATCCCTGTTCGATCCATCTAACTAAATCTATAAAGACTTCAATCATGATCACCAAACCGATTTCGATACCTATTAACCTTCTCGGCCCCGGTTCTCAGCCGGAGCGCTCTGTTGCCAATACGATCGGCGTCCCCGATATCGTAGACACCTTCCGTCAGCCGTACACGCCTGAAGTCGCGGATAAAGAAACGGCTGAAAAATGCCGCCAGTTCTTCATCGACCTTTACGAGGAAATGCGCCTTTGGAATATGGACAGCGGCGATGCCGGTCCTGCCTTTGCGATGAACGGCTATGACAAAGAAACGCTGGCGCTTATTAACCAGATGCTCGGCGAAGGTGAAGTAGCCATTCGCATTTCCATCCCGAACGAAACCTTCGACGAAATCCGTATTCAGGAATCGATATTCGTGGGTGTTTGGCGCGTGTGCTACTACCGTGACGGCCAGCAGATTGCCGACCAGCTCGAAGTCAGTGCCATTCCTTCCTGCGTTGCCGAAGCTGCTTACGTAACCAGCCAGCCGGATCTGCATCCGGTTGAGTTCGGTCCCGAGGCCATGAACAGCCCGGCGATTATCGCCGAACTCAAAGAGGCGCTCAAAGCTTGGGAACCGGGTGCTCCTGCTTTCACGATCAACCTGTCGCATCTTCCGATGTCGGCTGAAGACCATAAAGTGATCGAAGCTGCAGTCGGCGCGGGCGCCGTTCAAATGATGTCCCGCGGATTCGGAAACTGCCGTATTTCTTCGACCGATGTACGTCACGTTTGGAAGGTTCAGTATTTGAACAACGCTCCGGCTCGCCTGATGATTCTCAATACGCTTGTTGTCGCCGGTCTTCCGGAAGAAGCGGTTGCCGCTTCCGAAGACTTGGCCGATTCTGCCGTTCGCATCAAAGAATTGATCGAATGGGTCACCAAGAGCTGGGAACTTTCACCTGTGGAAATCAAATAATGCCCGGATTTGAAGGTACTTTTTTAGGCGACAGCTCCAAGCTGCACCCTGATACGCGCTTGGAGTGCAAAGTCTGTCATTACATCTATGACCCTTCTAAAGGCGATGTAGATCAGAACATTGAACCCGGCACCCCTTTCTCGGAACTGCCCGAGTACTGGAATTGTCCGGTTTGCGGCTGCGAACGCGACCTTTTTATGGTTGTGCCCGAAGACTATGATCAAAACCAACGCTCCGACGACTCAAAATCCTCAAAGTGAAGAGCCGTGGGCGCCGAATCCGGCACAGCGGCTCGAAAGAGGCTTCAACAGAATTTGGCAGACCCGAATGCAAGGACTGCCGATGCTGCATCCGCGTGTCCATGTGCAGGCGGTCGGTTTTCATAAGTGGAAATACTTTTGGCTCGGAATCATTGTCACGCCTTGGTGCATGAACGTGATTTTGGCTAAGGGCCAGCCCTCGAAGTGGAAGTCGATTCCCGAAGGACGCCGCCTGCATTATCCGTTCCCGGCCGGGATGTATGACTTCATCAGCGTAAAAGACAGAATTTTGGGCGAGTATCAGATGTGTTCGCTTATGTCTCCGCTGGAGGAAGTCGTATCCGATCACGAGATGGCCGTAGAAATAGCTAAGGCTGCTTTAGAAGAACTAATGAAGCCGGAGCAGGAACCGGAACTCGGCGAGCCGATTCCCGCCATTCAGCCGGAAGTCGACCCGGAAGCCATCGAGAAAGCGGTTGAAACAGCCATCAATCGTCCGATCTCGCGTCGTTCGTTCTTAAGACCTAAAAACACCTCGGAGGATCAGGAAGCATGAGTTATCTCGGTGCGATTCGTTTTGTTTTAACGACTGACGGATGTTCTGTATCCGATGTCAGTATCGAACCGGCAAAGGAGCTGCGCATTGAAAAACTCCTTTGCGGGCGTCCCGTTAAAGAAGCATTAGAGCTTCTGCCGCCCCTTTTTGCGCTTTGTCCGGATTCGCAAACTGCCGCAGCCGCGGTAGCGTGTGATGTAGCCCAAAACAGCGAGCCTTCTCAGGAGGTTCTGATAAAAGCGCGGTTTGCCAACCATTTGGAACTCATTAACGAAGGTGTTAGATACTTTGCGCTTCAATGCGCCGGAGAGGGCTATCGCGCGGCGAAAATCAAAAGCGTCATTCGTGTGCGGGAACTTGTCAGTGAGCTTCGAGAAGTTCCGCCCGAAGATCAGACCAAGAGAAACAAACTCTGGAGCGAGCTAAGAGGCGAGGTTTCTTATTTATTGCTGGACGGATTTTCAGAGCATTGGGAACAGGATCTCTTTAACGGCACCATTACGCCGAGCAAAGACAGTCTGACTGCTTTCTTTGACAAGATTTCCTCGCACCGCAGCCGCGGATATACCTCGGGCCCCCTCCTCGATAAACCGACGGCCTTTATTCTTCAAGCCTTAAAAGAAAGAGGCTGCTGGAAAAACGGATCATTGGAAAGTGATGTTCGCTCGCTGACGGGGCCGGTTGCCCGCATGAAAAAAAATCCGACCGTTGCCGGACTGCTGATGTCCGACGGCAACACGAATTACACCCGCTTTGTCGCGCGTTTTATTGAAGTGCTGAGCGCTGCGGACTTGATTCGTATGCCCCTAGAAACAATCGCAGCTATGGCTCTCGGCCCCGGAAGTGCGGTCTCTCTCGTTCAGAACTCCCGCGGTGTCCTCCTTCATGCAGTCAAAATTACCGACGGTGTCATTGAGAAATATCACATCCTGACACCGACCGAAATCAACGTGGTCGACTGCGAATGGTTCAAAAAAACGCTTCTGAATCTCAAGGCAAGAAATGCCGAAGAGCTTAAAAAGCTGGCCGAACTGACAATTCTGTCCTTTGACCCTTGCACTCAAATGGACGTGGAGCTCAAAGATGCATGAAATGTCCTTAGCCCAGAGCATCGTTGAGATCGTGGAGAACACTGCACAGCAAAATCAGGCTCCCTCTGTTGTGTCCGTCAAACTGATTGTCGGAGAATTGGCCGGGGTTGAAATGCATGCACTGATGCAGGGCCTAAAGATCGCCTCGCAGGGGACGGTCATGCAGGATGCAAAGATTGAAATTGAGCGCCCGGAGGGAACAGCCTGGTGTCTCAAATGTCAGAAAACTGTTCCGATTCACCGCCGCGGGGAGCCGTGTCCCGAGTGCGGGAGCTATCAGCTCAGTGTAAACGGCGGCGACGATTTCCGAGTCAGTGAACTGGAACTCGGAGATTCCTAGTTTTTTTATTTAAGGAGTGAATTATGTGTGTTACATGCGGTTGCGGCGGAAAGAAAGCCACAGTTGAAGAACTGGACCAGACTCATACTCATGAACATCCCCATGCCGAAGACGGCCACGTTCATCGTGACAGCGACCAGCATCGCCATCACCATGACGCCGGCCATCATGAACACGGCAACGCCGGTGCTCATAAGCACGAATAGTTATTGATGTATTGACGGGAGCCGGAGCTTAGACCCGTGCTCCTGTCTTTTCTTCGACCAAGGAAAAAGTTATGGAAAAAATCAACGATCGTTTGGTCCAGCTGGAGATTGACGTTTTAAGCGCCAACGACAAAAAGGCGACTCAGAACCGCGAGAAGTTTATAGCCGACGGCGTCCTGGCGTTGAATCTTGTTTCCAGTCCCGGAAGCGGTAAGACCACACTGCTCTGCAATACGATCAACAAGATCAAAGACCAGTACAAACTTGCTGTGATCGAAGGTGATCAACAAACTCTGAACGACGCCGAACGTATTCGCGCAACCGGCTGCCGTGCCATTCAGATCAACACCGGGGAAGGCTGTCACCTAGACGCCGATATGATCGAAGAGGCTTGCCGGAAGATCAAACCCGAGCCCAATTCCATTCTCTTTATTGAAAACGTCGGCAACCTGGTTTGTCCCGCTGCTTTCGATTTAGGAGAAGACTGCAAGGTTGTTGTGCTTTCCGTCACTGAAGGCGAAGACAAACCGATCAAATATCCGGACATGTTTGCTGCGAGCTCTTTGATGCTGATTAACAAAGTTGATCTGCTCCCTTATGTGGACTTCAGCGTTGAGAAGTGCAAAGAGTATGCCCGCAGAGTCAATCCGAACATTGAATTTATTGAAGTCTCTGCTACCAAAGGCACCGGCATGGACGCTTGGTGTGATTGGCTCGGCAAACGTTTTTCCACTGTTTCAAAGTAATTTAGCTTCAGCTGCTGAAAGAATATACGATTGAAACTTTCCGGTGAGTCCGTCATGTCCGTTAACTCGAAGAGCTCGATTCGTGCAGAAAAATTAAGGATTAAAGGAACCGTCCAAGGAGTCGGGTTCCGTCCTTTTGTATTTGTTCTGGCTAAAAGTGAAGGACTTACCGGCACCGTTCTTAATGACGGACGCGGCGTTGAAGCTGTAGTCGAAGGGCCCTCTGAAGCTTTAGAACGTTTCCGCACTCGATTACTGAAAGAACTTCCTCCGCTTGCCTCCATCGAATCGGTTGAAGCTGAAGACATTCCTGTAGAAGGACGTCAGGACTTCGTGATCCTGGAAAGCCGATCTAATTCGGTCAGTACGGTTATCCCGGCCGATGCTGCTGTCTGCGAAGCGTGCCTAAAGGAACTCACCGACAAAAATAATCGCCGGTACCGTTATCCGTTTATCAACTGCACGCACTGCGGTCCCCGCTACACCATCACTGCCCAGCTGCCCTATGACCGCCCTCAGACGAGCATGAAAGTTTTTCCGATGTGCCCGGACTGTCTGCAGGAGTACAAGGATCCTCTTGACCGCCGATTTCACGCGCAGCCTAATGCCTGTGACGTATGCGGACCGCATGTTGAACTGAAAGACAAAACCGGTGCGCCTGTCTCCTGTGAGGATGAAATTGCTGAGCTGCTTCGACAGATTCAAGGCGGCAAAATCGCGGCCGTAAAAGGTCTCGGCGGGTTTCATTTGGTTTGCGATGCAGCCAATGCCGTCGCGGTCTCTGAGCTGCGTCGGCGCAAGCACCGCCCCTTTAAGCCGTTCGCGGTCATGACCTTAAACGACCTCTCCGCCTCTCGCTTTGTCCGCATCTCGGAAAAAGCTTCTAAAGAATTACATTCACCGCAGGCTCCGATCGTTCTTTGCCCAAAAACTAACGATGCCGACCGTCTTCTCCCGGGCATCGCGCCGGAATTGAATCGTATCGGCATCATGATGCCTTATACGCCGATCCATTGGCTTCTTTTCTTTGAAGCCATAGGACGCCCCGAAGACCCTGATTGGTACAAAAAAGAATGTGACCTAGTGCTCGTCATGACGAGTGCAAACGCCGGCGGCGAGCCGCTTGTTATCGGCAATGACGAAGCCGTCCAAAAACTCGATGGAATCGCAGACCTATTCTTAACGCACAACCGCGACATCCTGATTCGATGTGATGACTCGGTAATGCAGCAAAGAGACCAGGACGTCCAGCTCATCAGACGTGCACGCGGATTTACACCGGTAGCTGTTCGTCTGCCCTACGGAGGTCCTTCCGTCATTGCCACCGGTCCGTGGCTGAAGAATACGGCTTGTTTAACTAAAGGCGACCACGCCTTCTTAACGCAGCATATCGGTGACACCGACCGCGTCAGCAACTGCCGGACCTTGGCCAGAGCGGTTGAGCACCTTTCGGAAATTTTTGAAATCACGCCGAAATATATTGCCTGCGACCTTCATCCGGACTTTTATTCCACCTCTCTTGCCGAGGAACTTGCCGATAAGTACGATGCGGAACTCGTCCCTGTTCAGCATCATCACGCCCATATTGCCGCCGTCATGGCCGAACACGGACTTTCCGAACCGGTTTTGGGACTGGCGCTCGACGGGGTCGGCCTAGGTACTGACAACAAACCCTGGGGCGGAGAACTCTTGAAGGTGACTCCGGAAGGTTTTGAACGTCTCAGCAGTATTGCTCCGATCAAAATGCCCGGAGCAGATAAATGCGCGCGTGAAGGCTGGCGAATGGCCGCCAAGATTTTTGCGGAGAACGGAAAAACAGACGCTCTTGAAAAACTCGCTAAAGACGTCAATAAACCGAGTCTTCGTCTCATTGCTGCTCAAGCCAACGCGCCTGAGACGACGAGTTTGGGACGCCTCTTTGATGCAGCGGCTTCCATGTTCGGTATCTGCCACATCTCTAGCTATGAAGGAGAAGCTCCGGTTCGCCTGCAGGCGGCCTCCGAAGGACGTCGGGGACAAAATCGAGCGGACCTTGTTGAAGTCATCAGCGGACACCCGAATTTTGTACGGCTCCTTCTGGCGCTTTCCGAATACGCGGATAAACGGCAAGCAGCGGCGGACTTCCAGGAAACGCTGGCTCAGGTGCTAGCAAAAAAGGTCATCACCGTTTCTGAGAAAGAGCAAATCCGAAAAGTTTGCCTCTCGGGCGGCTGTTGTTTAAATTCATTATTAACGCAGCGGCTGCGTAAGCTGCTGGAACAGCAAGAATTACAAGTTTATGAGGGGCTCAAAGTTCCTCCGAATGACGGAGGCGTATCGCTCGGCCAAGCTTGGGTCGTTTTAATGCGCCTTCACAGTACAGCTAAAGAGTAAGAATCATGTGTTTAGCAATTCCCGTACAAATTAAAGAAATCATCGACGAGAACACTGCTGTGGCAGAAATCTCGGGGCTGAAGAAAACCATCTCGACCGCCCTTCTCGAGGACGTCAAGGTCGGCGACTACGTCATCCTGCATGTCGGATATGCCCTGCAGAAGATCGATCCCGAAGAGGCTCAAAAGACACTGGCTCTTTTTGCTTCAGAGGCTCCCGCGGCAGGAGAACCAGCATGAAGTACATCACTGAGTACCGTGACAAAGAGCTCGCAAAAAAGCTCGTTGCCGATATCGCTAAAGAAGCGAGGGCGGATAAAAACTATCGGCTCATGGAGTTCTGCGGCGGTCACACGCACGTTATCAGCCGCTACGGCCTGGAGGGAATTCTGCCTAAAAACGTCCGCATGATTCACGGGCCCGGCTGTCCGGTGTGCGTTATGCCGATCGGCAGAATCGACTCTGCAATTGAACTCGCCTTAGAACACGGCGTCATCCTCTGTACTTATGCCGATACCATGCGTGTCCCGGCTTCCAAGGGTCTTTCGCTGATGAAGGCAAAAGCTCAGAGCGGGGACATCCGTATGATTTATTCGGCAGCTGACTGCCTGGATATAGCCCGCGCCAATCCGGATAAAAATGTCGTCTTCTTTGCCATCGGCTTTGAAACGACAACGCCTGCCACCGCCGTGGTTTTAAAGCAAGCCAAGGCAGAAGGCTTAAAGAACTTCTTTGTTTTCTGCAATCATGTTCTGACGCCTCCGGCCATGCGCCATATCCTGAAGAACCAGGAAAAAGTCCAAATTGAAGGTTTTGTCGGACCTGCCCATGTTTCTACGATCATCGGCAGCGAACCTTACGAAACGTTCGCCAAGGACTATTCCAAACCGGTTGTGATCGCCGGGTTCGAACCCTTGGACATGCTTCAGTCCATCCTCATGCTGATTCGTCAAATCAATCGCGGCGAAGCCAAGGTTGAAAACGAATTTACCCGCGCCGTGCGCCCCGAAGGCAACATGAAGGCCATTCGAATGATGGAAGAAGTCTTTGCGCTTCGTGACAGCTTTGAGTGGCGAGGACTCGGCTCCGTTCCCAAGTCTGCGTTAAAGCTCTCCGATGCATATAGTGACTTCGACGCTGAAAAGCATTTCAACTTGGTTTACCGCAGCGTGCCGGATAACAAAGCCTGTGAATGCGGTGCCATCCTGCGCGGCGAAAAGCAGCCTTCCGACTGCCGTGCTTTCGGAACGGTGTGCACGCCGGAAAGCCCCATCGGCTCCTGCATGGTATCCAGCGAAGGCGCCTGCGCCGCTTACTTCACTTACGGCAGACACAAAAGATAAGAATTCCGGAGAATAAAAATGTCTGAAGAAAAGAAACACTATCAACGCCCTCTGAATTTCAAGACCGGAAAGGTCGAAATGAACTTCGGCGCCGGCGGCAAAGCCAGCGCCCAGCTTATTGCCGACCTCTTTGCTAAAAACTTCTCTAACGAATTCCTTGACCAGGGCGACGACGGAGCCCGTCTTCCGCAGCCGAAGGGCGAGCTCATCATGGCCACCGACTCGCATGTCGTAAGCCCTATTTTCTTTGCCGGCGGCGATATCGGAGGTCTCTCCATTCACGGCACCGTTAACGACGTTGCCGTCTGCGGAGCCACGCCCCTTTACATTTCCTGCGGCTTCATTTTGGAAGAAGGCTTTCCTTTAAGCGACCTAAAACGCATTGTGGAAAGCATGGCGGCTGCCGCCAAAGAGGCCGGCGTCAAAATCGTTACCGGCGATACAAAGGTTGTTGAACGCGGCAAAGCCGACGGTATCTACATCAACACCTGCGGCGTAGGCGTCCTGCCGAAAGGAATCCGTCTCTCGGGCGCCAACTGCCGCCCGGGCGATGTCATTGCGATTTCCGGCGATATCGGAGACCATGGCGTGGCGGTCATGAGTCAGCGCGTGAACTTAGGCTTTGAAACCGGTGTTGTCAGTGACTCTGCCAGTCTGAACCGTTTAACCGAAAAACTGGTTGCCGAAATCCCTTCTCTTCGCTGCATGCGAGATCCGACCCGAGGAGGTCTCGGTACCACACTCAACGAAATTGCAAAACAGTCTTCTGTCGGCATGGTGCTTGAAGAAGACAAGATTCCGGTCAAGGAATCCGTGGAAGCCGCCTGCGAATTTTTAGGTTTAGATCCGCTCTACGTAGCCAACGAGGGTAAAGTCATCGCAATCTGCGCACCCGAAGATGCAGAAAGGATGCTTAAGATTATGAGAGATGATCCCCTTGGCAAGAATGCTCAAATCATCGGCCGCTGCATTGAGGACGAAAACCACTTCGTACAAATGGAAACCGGCTTCGGCGGTGTCCGCATGGTGGACTGGCTGACAGGGGAACAACTTCCTCGAATTTGTTAAACTCTGAATAAGCACGGCTTTCGTGATATGTTGGGTTGAGTCGTGCGCTCCAAATAATTGAAAAATAGGTAAGGAGACTCAGTTGGTTAAACCGCAGACGATCTTATTGGTGGACGATCACTCGCTTATTACGACGGCCATGTCTGCTCTTTTGCAAAGCATGTATCCGGACGTGCAGATTCACGTTGGAGCCACTGCAAAAGAGGCTGTTGAGTTGGCTGAAAAGTACGGCGACTCCGCTGATCTGATGATTCTTGACCTCGGCCTGCCCGACTCTCAAGGCACCGATCTCTTAGTACGACTTTTACAAAACTATCCGGCGCTCAAAATTCTGGTTCTCTCCGGCAACTGTGATCCGGACAGCATTCTCAAAGCTCTTTCAGCCGGTGCTGCCGGTTATGTGCCCAAGACACTTGACGCCAACCTGCTTAAGAGCACGATCAATTTTGTCCTCGAAGGCGGCGTCTATATTCCCTCGAAGATTCTCTCTCAACAGCAGTCGATGGGAATGAGCCCGCAGCAGCCGGTTGTGAATCCCTCTTCAAAAGTTCACTTGACTACTCGTCAGTGCCAGGTATTGAAGCTTTTGAGTCAGGGAGACTCCATCAAAACCATTTGCCGCAAGATGGATCTTTCCGAGGGCACCATTAAAACGCACGTTACGGCCCTTTATCGCGCGTTTGACGCACGAAATCGAACGGAAGCACTCATTGCCGCCCGACGCAACGGTTTTAACGTAGATTAAGTTTTTAGAGCTCTTATTAACGCAAAACCTCTGATACCGATCTCGGATCAGAGGTTTTGTCTTGCCGATTTCAGCAACGGCTACTTGGCCGCACCTTCTTTAGCTTTGGCTTCTTTAGCTTTGCCTTCATCAGCCACTTTTTCTTCAGCCTTAGCTTCTTTGCCGCCTTCTTTGTACTCAGCAGCCTGCGCCTTAGAATTATCTTTGGCTTCCTGAGCAGCGATCAGCTTTTCCTTCTTAGCCTTCAGATTGGCAGCTGCAACATCAAGTTTTGCAGTCAGGCTGGCCAGGAACTTCTCAGCCATTTCAATGTGTTCGATCTTGCGGGCCTTTTTGGCTTTTTTCAGATCTGCGACAACAGCGAGAATACGTTTTTCAATCTTTTTGGCCTGTTTGGCGGATGTCTTTTTCATTTGCTGTCTCCTTGCGGGTAGAAACTTTCTCTTGTTCAATAATCTCTTGCTGCTCTTTTTCAAACAGTTCTTCACGTCTCTTTACTGCCGGTTCATAAGGCTGCGGAGGCGGCGTCAGGTACTCAATCCCGTCAATTAACGGAGGCACCGACTGTTCCCGCAGATTCTTCGAGGGCAGACGTTCGGTCGTGCCGTATTTATTCGGCTGTGCCGGATCAGGCGCCCAACACATAACAAAAAAGCAAATCGGAGGAACTATAGCAGGAAAAACCCACCAACCCGAAAACCCGCAGTCATGCAGGCGGCGGATAAATAAAAGAACGGTAGGAATTGATGTCAGCGCCGCATAAATCGGCAGGACGATCGGAAATCCGGTAAACAGCAAATCGATTCCGGCTGCCAAAACCAGAAAGAGGCACTCAAAAACGAAGAAGCACCAAACTTCGATTCTGCCGGCGCGCCCGTGGAAATCTTCCACATGACTGACAGAAAAAATAAACCAACGAAATGCAGTCTTCATTCAAAAATCCTCTTAAGGCTTCCATCTTAGGAGGATGAAGAATTATTCGGCTGTTTGATTACCCGATTAGGTCTATCTAAAAAACAAGGGGACCGAAGCCCCCTCATCTTTAGATCAATGTCCGAACGGAATTACGGAACCATATCGGAAATTTCATCTTTGCGGACCTTCTTCACCAAATCTTCGCGTTTGACGCCCAAATACAGAGCAATCGCAGCGGACACGAACACGGAAGAATAAACGCCCAGCAAAATACCGATGGTCAGAGCCAGTGCAAAGTAATGCAGGGCCGGACCGCCGAAGAAGAACATCGACAGTGTGACCATCAAGGTCGAGCTGTGCGTAATCACCGTACGGGAAATGGTCTGCGTAATCGCAGTATTGACGATTTCCACCGGCGTGCCTTTGCGGATCTTACGGAAGCATTCACGGCAGCGGTCGAAAATAATCACGGACTCGTTGACCGAGTAACCCAAGACCGCAAGAACGGCCGCAAGAACCGGCAGTGAGAATTCCCACTGGAACAGCGAGAAGACACCGAGCACCAGGAAGACGTCGTGCATATTCGCGATAATGGCTGCCACAGCGAACTTCCACTCGAAACGGAAGGCCAAGTAGACCATAATGCCGACCACCACCAGGAGCAGAGCGGTCAGACCGTCGGTGGCCAGTTCTTCACCGACCTGAGGTCCCACGAATTCGGTGCGGCGCAGCTGGGCTTCCGGGGCTTTCTCATGAATGACTTTCATGACCTCTTCGCTCATCTGAGCAGAAGTCTTGTTGCCTTTCAGAGGAAGTCGGATCTGAGCGTCGCGGGCTGTACCGAAGTTCACGACCTGGACTTCACCGCCCGTGGCTTTTTCCAAGTCCACGCGCAACTCCTGCACCGGAACGGCATCCGGGTAGTTGACTTCCATCACCAAACCGCCGGTGAACTCAATGGAGAAAGCCAAACCGCGAACGACCAAGAGCCCAATCGCAATAAAGAAAGAAATAAACGAAATCGCGTTCAGTATCTTGGAATACTTCATGAACGGAATCGTTTTGTGGATTCTAAATAGTTCCATGGTTAAGCTCCTTTCGCCGTTGACTTGTCGGCGTCAGGACGCCAAATTTGACCGATAGAAAGCGAAGTGAGTTTCTTGCGGCGGCCGTACCAGAGGTTGACGAGTGCTCGGGACACCATCACGGACGTGAAGATAGAGGTCAAGATACCCAAGCAGTGAACCACCGCAAAGCCTCTGACCGGGCCGGAACCGAAAATCAACAGTGCGATACCGGCGATCAAGCTCGTAATGTTGGAGTCCAAAATCGTGTTGAACGCCATGTCGTAGCCTTCTTTAATCGCCTGCTGCGGCGTACGGTTTTCACGCAGCTCTTCACGAATACGTTCGTTAATCAGCACGTTCGCGTCCACGGCCATACCGAGCGTCAGCGCCATAGCGGCAATACCCGGCAGGGTCAGTGTTGCCTGCAGCATCGAGAGGATAGCAACCAGCAGGAACAGGTTGCAGGTCAAAGCGATCGCAGAGAACACACCGAAGAGGTGATAGTAGATGATCATGAACACGGAAACCGCGATGAAGCCCCACAGCGTGGATTCAAAACCGGCTTTAATGTTTGCGGCACCCAAGCTCGGACCGACCAGACGTTCTTCAATGATTTCCATCGGAGCAGCCAGAGAACCGGCACGAAGCAGCAAGGCTGTGTCGGTAGCTTCAACCGTTGTCATACGGCCGGAAATCTGAACACGTCCGCCGCCGATTTCCTGACGGATCACCGGAGCCGTTACGACTTCGCCTTTACCCTTTTCAAACAAGATAATGGCCATGCGCTTACCGACGTTTTCACGAGTGACGTCTTTGAAAATGCGTGCGCCCTTAGCATCCAGCGTCAGGTTAACCGTCGGCTCATGCGTCTGGTTGTCAAAGCCCGGCTGAGCGTCGTTCAGGTTGTCACCGGTCAGGACGACCTGACGTTTAACCAAAATGTCGCGGCCTTCACGGTCTTTAAAGCGCTCGGTACCGAAAGGAACCGTACCCTGAGAAAGCTGAGCCAGCGCTTCGGGACTGTCGTCGACCATACGAACTTCAAGCGTTGCAGTACGACCTAAGATGTCCTTAGCCTTTGCCGTATCCTGCACACCCGGGAGCTGAACCACAATACGGTCTGCACCCTGCTGAGCGATCACAGGCTCGGCGACGCCGAGTTCGTTGATTCGGTTATGCAGAGTTGCCACGTTCTGCTTCAAAGCGTAGGACTGAACATCGCTCATCGCCTTTTGAGACATCGTGGCACGGATCATGAACTTGCCGTTCTGATCTTCTTTCGCAAAGGTGAGATCGGTCTGACGGTTACGGAGAACGTCCATAGCCGCTTCAAGATCCTGCTCATTGCGGAAAGAGATTTCAAGTGTGTCGCCGACACGGACAATACCGGCATGACGAATCTTATGGTCACGAAGCAGGGTTCTGACTTCGCCGGTCGCTGCTTCAATACGTTTTGTGACGGCCGCCTTCATGTCAACGGCGAGCAGGAAGTGCACACCGCCGCGGAGGTCAAGACCGAGATACATCGGAAGTGCGTTGATCTTAAGCAGCCAGGTCGGAGTATTCGGAACGAGGTTGAGCGCGACGATGTAGGAAGGATCGGCAGGATCCGGATTCAATGCTTTTTCAAGCACGTCGCGGGAACGAAGCTGAAGTTCGCCGTCTGTCGGAGCAAAACGAACGCGAACCGAGTTCTGCTGAGCGCCCTGCTCAAAGAAAACGCCGTTGGGTTTGATTTGAGCGGCGGCAAGTGCGTCTTCAACCGTCTTTAACGTCTGTTCGGTTACTTTAACCGTTGCCTTACCCGGGCTGACCTGAACGGCCGGAGACTCACCGTAGAAATTGGGGAGTGTATATACCGCTGCGACGATCAAAATCACCGCAATCAATATATATTTCCAAAGAGGGTATCGATTCATAACTATCGTTGTGCCGGCTTACGCCGGCACATAAAGGTAGGTACAACACAAACGACCGTCTCATGAAATCGGAACGGTCGTCCTATCAAGCTTTCACTTGAAAATTAGAACTTGACCGTGCCTTTGGGGAGAACAGCCTGAATTGCAATGCGCTGGAAAGTGATGACAACGGGTTTGTCGTCAACGGCAGCAATCTGAAGATTGATGTAGTTCTCATCGGCAGCAACAATCTTGCCGCAGATACCGCCGGCCGTGATCACTTCATTGCCGGTAGTAAGAGCGTCAATCATCTTCTTGTGTTCTTTCTGACGTTTCTGCTGAGGACGGATCAAAAGGAACCAGAAAACGGCAAAAATGAGGATCATTACGCCGAAAGACGAGAACATGCTTTCAAGTCCGCCGGGCTGCGCAGCAGCGCCAGAGGCTGCTTGTGCATATGCTTCAGAAATAAACAATTTAAAACTCCAACTATGAGATATGGGTTCACTGAGGGCAGTGAAAATTTTTCGACGTCCACTGCTTAGGACTCTTAAGAATTTCTCCTGTCAGTTCAAGTCCTGTCATGGTTCCCTTTGCCTCTCAAAAGAATGCAAAGGGCAATCCGGGCGCGCCCCGCCCTTTTTAAACCTTGTATTCTACTTTCTTTCTCTTAAATTGAGCTTGTAAAAATCGGGCAATCCGATAAAAAACTCAGTGTATTCACGAAGTTCCTCGAAATTGCCCGAAGTTATTAGTCTGTTCCGCGCGCTCTGTCTTCTGCGAACTTCTTGCACCAGGCCTCGAAATTGCCCTGATCCAAGGCCTCACGAATTTCTTTCATGAGATTCAGGTAGTAGTGCAGATTGTGAATTGTGTTCAGTCTAGCGCCCAGAATCTCATTGACCTTCTGAAGGTGATGCAGATAAGCACGAGAGAAGTTGCGGCAGCAGTAGCAGTCGCAGCTCTCGTCAAGCGGACGAAGGTCGTGTTTGTGCTTGGCGTTTCTGAGTTTGATGTCGCCGTAGCGAGTAAAGAGCCAGCCGTTTCTTGCATTACGGGTCGGCATCACGCAGTCAAACATATCGATGCCGCGTTTCACGCCTTCAACCAGATCCTCCGGTGTTCCGACGCCCATCAAGTAGCGAGGCTTATCCTCGGGCATACGAGTCTTGAGATGATCAAGAATCTTCATCATCTCTTCCTTCGGTTCGCCGACGGAGAGGCCGCCGATGGCATAGCCGTCAAAACCGATTGCCTTGAGGCCTTCGAGAGATTCGTCGCGCAGATGCTCGAACATGCCGCCCTGGACGATACCGAACAGCGCATTCGGATTCTGCAGACGATCGAATTCGTCACGGGAGCGTCGAGCCCAGCGGAGAGAAAGACGCATGGAGTCCGCAGCTTCTTTTTCAGTGGCAGGACGGCCGTCGATTTCGTACGGTGTGCACTCGTCAAAAATCATAGCGATATCGGAGTTCAGCACCTTTTGAATTTCCATCGAAACTTCAGGCGTCAGGAAGAGACGTTCGCCGTTGATCGGAGAAGCAAAACGCACGCCTTCTTCGGTAATCTTGCGCAGCTTGCCTAAAGAGAAGACCTGGAAACCGCCGGAGTCCGTCAGAATCGGTTTTTCCCAGCCCATAAAGCCGTGAAGGCCGCCGTGTTCGGCAATGACTTCCAGGCCGGGTCTAAGCCAGAGATGGAACGTGTTGCCGAGCAGAATCTGAGTTCCGATTTCATTGAGCTCAAGCGGGCTCATTGCTTTGACGGAACCGTAGGTGCCGACGGGCATAAACACGGGTGTCTGAACAACGCCGTGGTTCAAATGGATTTCAGCGCGGCGCGCAAATCCTTCAGTTTTGTGGAGTTTGAATGTAAGACTCATTGGTTTACCTTTTTCTCAAGGAAGCACGCATCTCCATAGCTGAAGAAACGATATTTTTCATCGACGGCATGTTTGTATGCCGCCAGGATTTCATCTCGTCCGCAGAGGGCGCTGACCAGCATGACCAAGGTGGACTTCGGCAGATGGAAGTTTGTCACCATCGCATCACAGACTTTGAATTCGTAGCCCGGTTTAATAAAGAGGCGCGTATCGGCGCTTTCTGCCCTGACCTTTCCTTCCGGATTTTGAGAGGCGCTCGCTTCAACCGTTCTCAGGCTCGTCGTGCCCACGCAGACAACGCGGCGTCCTTCGGCTTTGGCCTTGTTGATCTTTTCGGCTGCTTCCGGAGAGATGCTGTACCACTCGGAGTGCATAATATGCTCAGACAGATTTTCAACACGCACGGGCTGGAATGTACCGGCGCCGACGTGCAGCGTCACGAAAACTTCTTCGCATCCTTTGTCGCGAATCTGCTGAAGAAGTTCATCGGTGAAATGAAGTCCTGCCGTCGGAGCAGCAACTGCTCCGGGATATTTGGCATAAACCGTCTGGTAACGGCTTTCATCAGATTTTTCAGCGGCATGCTGAATGTAGGGAGGCAGAGGAACTTTGCCGTATTCGTCCAACACTTCCAGCACCGGACGATCAAATTTGAGGCGGAAGAATTCGCCTTCGCGTCCGAGGACTTCAGCTCTTGCCGGCTCTTTCCCTTCCGGATGATCAAAGTACAGGATCGTTCCCGGTTTTGCCGCTTTGCTGGCACGCATCATCGAAATGGCTTCATAAGTTCCGGTGACGCGTTCGGTCATCGCTTCGAAGACCCCGCCGGTTTCTTTCTTACCGTTCAAACGGGCCTTGATGACCTTTGTGTTGTTAAAGACAAGAAGATCGCCGGGCTGCAGCAAATTCAGAATATCTCTGAAATGCAGGTCTTCTACGGAGCCGTCAGGTTTGACGTGCAGAAGACGCGAAGCTGCGCGATCTTTCAGCGGATACTGCGCGATCAAAGATTCGGACAGTTCAAAATCAAAATCTGATAAATGTTGTTCTTTCGTTTCCATGGCTTGACCGGCCAATTACAAAAATTGAAAAGTTAAATAATGTGAGGTTTCCCGGGAGGATCGTTGACGTAAGTCACTTCCAAAATCTCAAGTTTCTTTACGCCTTTCGGGGTCGGCAGAAGCACCGTGTCTCCCTCAAAGTGCTTGAGAAAAACTCGGGCGATCGGAGAGATCCAGGAAACATCTCCTACCGAGGCGTCGGCCTCGTCGATCCCGACAATACGAATCTTGGATTCATCGCCCTGCTCATTGGCATAAACGATGGTGGCTCCGAAGAAGATTTGATCCGTCGGCGGTCTTTTATCAATGTCGATGACTTCGCTCGCCTCGATTCGCTTATTCAGGAAGCGGATGCGGCGGTCGATTTCACGAAGACGCTGTTTACCGTACTGGTAGTCGGCGTTTTCACTGCGGTCGCCGTTAGAAGCCGCCCAAGCGACGACATTCACGACATTCGGACGCTCGACTAAAACCAGGTTCTTGCGTTCATCCAGAAGTCGGTTGTAGCAGGCGCGCGTCATGTAGTTCTTTGTCCCGTGGATCTCGGGAATTTTGACTTCCTCTTCGTCGTCTTCGTCGATATCTTTGAATTCAAGATCTTCGTTCATTTTTAAGAGCTCGATGAACTTATGAAATGGTTTACATCCCGCGTTTGAACCGGACAGCTTTCCCGATGTTTTCCTTCCACTTCTTCGGTTAGCTGCCGCTGTCCTTCCGCACTAAAAATAGAGAGACCGCGGAAGCGGCCTCTTCTATTGCAAACGTTATTTTAGGCTTTAGGACGATCGTCGGAATCCTTCGGCCTATCTTCCGGCTTCACTTCCTCGGAAGGAGTTTCCGCCGGTTTAGGAGCCGCTTCAGATTCGGAAGATTCGTTCTGCTTCGGAGCCTGCTCCGGCTTATCTTCTGCAGGAGCTGCCTGAGCGGTCTGCTCTCCTTCAGCCGGCTGGGCCGCTTCTTCGTTCTTTCTGCGAACCTTGCTCAGCTGCTTGGGAGGACGCGGATCCTTGCCGTTCATGATGTCGTCGATCTGCTCGGCGTCAATGGTTTCCCATTCGAGCAGCGCGTGAGCCATCTTGTGCATTTCTTCCTGATGAGTCTCGATGAGCTTGCGGGCAATTGCATACTGCTCGTCAATAATTCGGCGAACTTCTGCATCGACCTTTTCCATCGTGCTCTCGGAGATATGCTTGGACTGAGTCACGGAGCGGCCGAGGAACACTTCGTTCTCGTTTTCGCCGTAGACCATCGGACCCATCACATCGCTCATACCGTAGCGGACAACCATGTCGCGGGCCATCTGAGTGGCGCGTTCAAAGTCGTTGGAAGCACCGGTTGTCATCTGATGCATGAAGACTTCTTCGGCAATACGTCCGCCGAACAGGATGGCGATACGAGACAGCAGATACTGCTTGTCATAAGAATAGTGGTCTTCGGCAGGCAGCTGCATCGTCAGACCCAAAGCACGTCCGCGAGGAATAATCGTGACTTTGTGCACCGGATCGCTCTTCGGCATCAGACGAGCAACCAGAGCGTGGCCGGATTCGTGATAAGCCGTGTTGCGTTTTTCGTCTTCGGACATGACCATGGCCTTGCGTTCGGCACCCATCATGATCTTGTCTTTAGCGCGTTCGAAGTCTTCCATAGCAACTACACGGCCATTGCGGCGGGCAGCAAACAAAGCAGCTTCGTTGACGAGGTTCGCCAGATCGGCACCGGAGAAGCCCGGGGTACCGCGAGCGAGGACCGATTCATCCACGTCGGCGCCGACCGGAATCTTGCGCATATGAACTTTCAGAATCTGCTCACGGCCGCGGATATCGGGCAGCGGAACCACGACCTGACGGTCAAAGCGGCCCGGACGCAGCAATGCAGGGTCAAGCACGTCTGGGCGGTTCGTAGCAGCAATCACGATGACGCTGCTGTTGGTGTCGAAACCGTCCATCTCAACGAGCATCTGGTTCAAGGTCTGTTCGCGTTCATCATTGCCGCCGCCGAGACCGGCGCCGCGCTGACGACCGACCGCATCAATTTCGTCGATGAAGATGATGCAGGGAGAATTCTTCTTAGCATTCTCGAACATGTCGCGAACACGAGCGGCACCGACACCGACGAACATTTCAACGAAGTCGGAACCGGAAATCGTAAAGAAGGGAACCTTGGCTTCGCCGGCGATGGCTTTGGCCAAAAGAGTCTTACCGGTACCCGGAGAGCCGACGAGCAGCACACCGCGAGGAATACGACCGCCCAATCGCTGATAGCGGCTCGGATCCTTGAGGTAGTCCACAATTTCGGTCACTTCTTCTTTGGCTTCATCGCAGCCTGCAACATCGGCAAAAGTGACATTGTTATTCGAGCTGTCGAGCATTCTGGCTTTCGATTTGCCGAAGCTGAAAGCACCGCCCTTTCCGCCGCCCTGCATTTGGCGCATGAAGAAAATCCACACGCCGATGAGGATCAGCATCGGGAACCAAGAAATAAAGATAGAAGCTAAGAAGCTCTGTTCTTCGTCGGGCTGACCGTAGACCTGAACGCCGGCCTTACGGAGATCCTCCACCATCCAAAGGTCTCCCGGAGCTGTGATCTTATAGGTAGCTCCTTCCGTGGGAGTCACGGTAAGCGTACGACCTTGAACATCGACTCGCTTAATTTTGCCTTCCTTGGCCTGGTCCATAAATTGCGTGTAGCTCGTGGACGGCTCATTCGAAACCATCTTCTTAGCGCCGTCAAACTGCTTGAATACAGTAAACAGAACTAATGCGATCACGATCCATACGGCAACTTTGGCGAATAAATTATTTTTGTTCAAAATTTCACCTCAAATGCACGGCCTATGCGGCCGTCGGTTGTCGATTTATAAGGGCGGATTTCGCCCTAGTTATCAAACAATACCAAAAACCGAGTAACAAGAAAGGGCTTTCTTACCTTTTCTTGCGATTTCTTTGAATTATGAATTGTACTTAGCCTAAAAACCTGAATTTCTCTCAGTTCGGGAGGCCGAAGTTACAAACCGTAAGCCACTTCAACCTGCTGAATCGAAGGGGAATCCTCTAAATCTCGGACCAGTGTCCAATCCGCCGCAGCCTTATAGGGGCACGGCAGGCGTACCCGGAAACTGCGGTCGTCAGAGAACTCAAAGTCCACGCGAATTGCTTCCTCCGGATGCGTCATCTGCACGTCCAAGATCAGACGTTCGAGCTCTTTCGGATCTGCTTCTTCAGCCGGCCGAATGACGATATGCGCTTTCTGGCGGTGACGCAGTTCGTAAAGCGGATAGAAGGCTCCGGGGCTCGCCCAAGTCTTACCGCTCTTTTTGCTGTGAGATTTTTTAAGCTCAACTACTACTATTTCGCCCTTCGGTATCTCCTTGATTCGGGCTCTTTCCTGTTCGAAGTACTGGTTCTTAACGCTGTAATCCACTGGACCGTCCGGTGTCGCCAAATGCAGTGTGACAAAGGGAGAACCATCCTTGCCGCGGCGCTGCTCGCACCCGATGTACATACCGGCAACGAGATACTCGCCCGGGTTCTCGGATTCCGTTCCTGCAACGACAGCACCGAAATTACGTTTGAGTTCGGAATGGTAGGCTTCCAGCGGGTGACCAGAGAAGTAGAAGCCCAAAACGTACTGTTCTTTTTCCATTCGAGTCCGTTCGCTCCAAGACGCAACTTCCTTAATCGGCACTTCGTTGGACGGCTCTTCTCCGAAGAGGCTGAACTGGTCGGCTGCCTTTTCATTTTCCTGAGCAGACTGCACGACAACGTCAGCATTTTCAAACCACTTACGGCGATTAGGCTCAATGGAATCAAAGACACCGGCCATCGCAAAGACCTGAATAATCTTCTTCGTGATGAGCTGAGAGCCCACCCGTTTGACGAGATCAAAGGGATCCTTGAACGGACCGTTCTTGTCTCTTTCGGCCTTGATGGCTTCTGCAGGAGCAGAACCTACACCTTTTAAGGCGCCTAAGCCCATACGAATCTCCATCGTCTTGGGACTCGTGTAGTTAAATTCGCTCTCGTTGATATCGGGGCCGAGAAGTTTGACGCCGTGGCGTTTGGCATCCATCAAAATCTTCAGAGACTTCTCCGGATCCGTCATCACTTCACTCAAAGAAGAGGCCAGAAATTCCGCCGGATAGTAATTCTTCAGCCATCCGGTTTTATAGGCAACATAAGAGTACGCGGCAGCGTGAGACTTATTAAAACCGTAGCCCGCGAACTTACGCATCAACTCGAATAAGTGAGTGGCCACTTCTTCGGAAACGCCGTTCTTTGCCGCGCCTTCGATGAACACTTTGCTCTGGCGCTCCATTTCGGCGACGTCTTTCTTACCCATGGCGCGTCGAAGAATGTCAGCGCCGCCGAGTGAGTAGCCGCCGATCTTCTGTGCCACCAGCATCACCTGTTCCTGATACACCATAATGCCGGCCGTATCTTCCAAAATCGGAATCAAACGCGGATCGGCGTATTCAGCTTTTTTGCGTCCGGCACGAATATCCAGGAAGTCCGGAATAAGGTCCATCGGGCCCGGACGATACAGAGCGTTCAAAGCGATCAAGTCGGAAAGCTGAGTCGGCTTCGCGTCAATCAGAAGCTTGTGCATACCCGGAGATTCAAACTGGAACACGGCAACCGTATCTCCGGTCTGGAAAATCTTCTTGTACGTGTCCTCATCATCGCACTCCATGTGCTCAATGTCCGGACGAACGCCGGTGTTCTTTTCGATGTAGTCGAGCGCACGTTCAATAATCGTCAGCGTGGTCAGACCAAGGAAGTCGAACTTCACCAGACCTACGGCTTCCACGTCCTTTTTGTCATACATACTGATGACGTTTTCCGGCAGCATGCCTGCTGCGTAGAGCGGACAGAAATCAATCAGTTTGCCCGGTGCAATCAGCACGCCGCCCGCGTGAATGCCCAAGCTTCGGGTGGTGCCTTCCAATTTCAAGGCGTACTCAATGAGTTTGCGGGCCTGAGGATTGTTGCGAACTTCAGCGCGGAACTGCGGCTCTTCGCTGAGCGCTTCTTCAAGGGTCGTGTTGTGACCGGGGCGCGTCGGAATCATGCGGGAAAGGCGATCAGCCTCGGAATACGACATATCGAGAACACGGCCGACATCCTTAATGACGCCCTTGGCACCCATCGTACCGAAGGTCGCAATCTGGCTCACGGACTCTTCGCCGTACTTGGATTTCACGTACTCAATCACGCGTCCGCGGTTGTTCTGGCAGAAGTCCACGTCAAAGTCAGGCATGGACACACGTTCCGGATTCAGAAAGCGTTCGAACAGCAAGTCGTACGCAAGCGGATCCAAGTCGGTAATACCCAAGCTGTAAGCCACCAAGGAACCGGCACCCGAACCGCGGCCCGGACCCACAGGACAGCCGTGGGTCTTGGCCCAGTTAATAAAGTCTTGCACGATGAGGAAGTAACCCGGGAAGTCCATGTCCTGAATGATCTTGATCTCACGCTCCAGGCGTTCCTTGTAGCGCGGGAACTCTACTTCGCGTTTTTTCTCATCCGGATATAAGACTTTCAGGCGGCGGTCTAGGCCCTCGCGCGCGAGCTGTGCCATGTAGTCTTTGAGAGACATACCGTCGGGCGTCGGGAAAATCGGCAGCTGCGGTTTCCCGAGTTTGATCGTGACATTGCAGCGTTTTGCAATTTCAACGCTGTTTTCAATCGCAGAAGGAATGTCTTTGAAGAGCTCGCACATTTCTTCTTTCGTACGGAAATACTGCTGAGGCGTGTAAATACGAGGACGAGCCTTATTTGCCAGCGTGAAGCCGTCGGCAATCGCCACGCGAGCTTCATGGAATTCAAAATCTTCCGAGTTCTCAAACTGAATCGGCTGAGTAGCAACAACCGGCAGCCCGAGTTTCTTGGCGAGCTTGACGGATTCGGCGACGAGCATTTCGTCATTCGGGCGCCCCACTCTCTGCAGCTCCATAAAGAAGTGCGGGAATTTCTGGGACAATCTGCGGGCTTCCTGTTCGGCAGCCGATAAACTTCCGTTCAGGATAGCCTTACCGATCGCCCCGGTATTGAAGCCGGAGAGCACAATCAAGCCGTCGGCCATTTCCGGCGTAATCCAGTCGAGGTCGACTTCGCCTCTGTCTTTATATTGATTGGTGAGCCACGCACGGCTCAGCAGGTCGCAAAGCGTCAGGTAGCCCTGATGATTTCTCGCTAAAAATAAGAGGCGCAGATAATCATCACGGTTGTAGTGATTCGTAATCGAGCAGTCCGCGCCGAGAATCGGCTTGATACCGGCGGCTGATGCGGCTTTATAGAAAATGACATCACCGAACATCGCCGTGGCGTCTGTAATCGCCAGCGCCTTCATCCCGGAGGCAATCGCCTTATGTACTACTTTCTTCGGGTTGAGCATACCGTCTTTGATTGAGAACTCGGTATGCATACGAAGATGGACGAAATCTTGAGTCATATTTTCCAAAATAAAAAGATGCTGTTTTAAAACGGAGCTCAAAGCGTGCAGGAAAGTTTAGCGCAGCTGCCAAACATCCTCGACCCGTTCTTCGGCTTAATTGTTTTGAGCTGCTTCTGCGCTCAATGCGTAGTCTTTCAAATATTCATGGAAGGCTTGCGCCGCGCGGGAGAGCACTTTTTCCTTCTTTCTGATGAGATAGGTAGCAGAATGAAGTTTAGGGGATAAGGGCTTAACCATTAAGGGGCCGTTTGGATCCAGGTCGATTAAGTTATCAAAAGAGATCATCAGACCGAGGCCCTCTTCAACCATGAGTTTCGGCGTGTTGATCAGCGTGAAATACGCCACCACATTTAGCTCTTCAAGACTGCGCCCAAGCCAAGACTTCAAAAAGCCGGCACCTCGGGTTTGTGCTGACAATATCAGCGGACGATCTCGAAGCATCTGAGGTGTAACGAATGGCTCTTCTGCGAGCGGATCGTCTTTGCGCAGATAGACGCACCAATCTTCTTTCCAGGGCAAGCGGGTGTATTCGTATTTCGAGACGTCAAAAGGATCAAACACAATTCCGAGGTCGGAGAGCCCGACATTCAACTGATAGGCCACATTAGCGCTGTTGCCGCTCGTCACTGAGAACTCAACCTTCGGATGTATAGCTTTAAAAAGCGACATCGCCCGAATGACATTGCGCATGCCTTCAGACTCACCGGCAGCGATCCGCACTTCCCCGCTCAGCTCACTACCCTTTGAATCTACAAATTCGGCCTTGGTCTTGTCCACCAAAGACAAGATTTCTTCCGCCCGCATTCTGAGAAGTTCGCCTTCCTCAGTGATTTCCACTCCGCGGGCCGTGCGAACAAACAACTGCGCGTTCAACTCTTCTTCCAAGGCCTTAAGCGCCCGAGAGATGTTCGGCTGAGTCAGATGCAGGGATTCCGCGGCCTTTTGAACGCCGTTGTTTTCTGCGACAGCAAGGAAGAAACGAAGACTTCTCAAATTCATATACTAAAAAAGCATATCTTAGTTGTTAAATAAGTATTTGATATGTTAAAACAAAGCTTCTATTCTGTCCCTACTCGTTTTCAACGTCAGTCGAAAATCATGCAAAGAAGATCTTTCATTATCGGAGCTGCAACACTTACCGCTTTAACCGTTGCGGGACCTGTACGCTCCTTGGAGGGAAAAACAAAGATGAACAATTTAGAGAAATGGGACAAAACGTTCCCGCAGGACGACAGGGTCGAACATAAAAAAGTATCTTTTTATACCCGCTTCGGCACGAGATTAATCGGTAACCTATATTGCCCCAAAGGCGTGTCGGGCGACCTGCCGGCTATCGCTGTTTGCGGCCCGTTCGGAGCAGTCAAGGAACAGGCTTCGGGACTTTATGCGCAGACATTGGCCGCAAACGGCTTCGTGACTTTAGCTTTTGATCCGTCCTTTACCGGTGAAAGCTCCGGCTACCCCCGCAATCTAGCTTCTCCTGACATCAGTACGGAAGATTTCTCCTCAGCTGTCGATTATCTGTCGAACCTCAAGGGCGTCGACCACAACAAGATCGGGGTGCTCGGCATCTGCGGATTCGGCGGTTTTGCATTGAACGCCGCTGCAATCGACACCCGCATCAAAGCTACCGTCACCTCCACTATGTACGACATGAGCCGTGTGAACACCTATGGCTATTTCGACAAGATGGATAAAAATGCTCGCTATGCATTGAAGCAGGAATTGAATGCCCAGCGTACCGAAGACACCAAAGACGGAACCTACGCACCCGGCGCAGGTCTGCCTGATAAACTTACCGGCGATGAACCTCAGTTCGTAAAAGATTACTGGGAGTATTACAAGACACCGAGAGGCTTCCATCCGAGGTCCATCAACTCCAACGGACACTGGAACAAGACTTCGGCGCTCTCCTTCATCAATACACCGCTGCTGACTTTCGCTGACGAAATTAGAAGTCCGGTGCTGATGATCCACGGAGAAAAAGCCCACTCTCTGTATTTCAGCAAAGACGCTTTCAAGAAGCTCACCGGCGACAACAAAACACTCATGATTATTCCGGCAGCCAATCACACGGATCTCTACGACAACATGAAATATATTCCTATGAGGGAAATCGTTGCGTTTTACAAAAAGAGTTTTTCTTAAAACAAACGCTTCTTGATTCGCCTTTCGAGGGCGGCCTATCGGCCGCCCTTCTGTTTTTATTAGAAATAAATTATTACAATACGCAAAAGTCTTTTATAGATACTTTGTCCTAATTAGGATAGTATATTAATCAAGATTTAATGTTATTAAAGGCAATGACTAATTCTCGTAACACGATTCAGAGACAACTGGTATTAAGCGCAGTAAGGCAGCTGCAGAACCATCCGACTGCTGACGAGGTTTATCAGGAAGTTCAAAAAAACTGCCCGACCATCAGCCGTGCAACTGTTTACAGAAACTTAAAACTGTTAGCAGAAGAAGGAGAAATTCGACTTCGCAACATCTCAGGTTCTCCTGAACGTTACGACCATATTTGCAGCAATCACTATCACCTGAGGTGCGAGCAATGCGGCAAGGTAATGGATGTAGAAATGCCTTACATGGCATTTCTAGATGAGAAAGTCAGAAAAAGAAATGAATATCTGATAAAGAGTCATGACCTCACATTTGTCGGGCTCTGTCCCGAATGCGCCAAGAAAAAACATTAAACCGAATTGAAATTGATACCGTCCTCACTAAGGAGAAAAGTATGAGAAGCATCACGTCTTTTGATTTACAGTACGCACATCGTTTTCTTAATTTTCAAGGAGAAGCCCAGTATTTACATGGACATACCGGTGTTTTAACCATCGAAGTTGAAGACACGATCGAACCTGGGGTCAATATGGTCTTTCCTTGCAACGAAATTCGAAAGACTGCTTGGGAAGTTTTGAAGAACTTCGACCACGCTCTGATTCTTAGAGAGGATGATCCTTTGCTTCCCGCTATCCTTGCCGTCTACGATGCACAAGGCATTCGAAACGGAGCTCCCTCCAACAGAATGAAGGGTGCTCCAGTTAAGACAGACCTCATTACCTGTTATCCCGATTGCCGTCTTGTCGTTACAAAGGAAACGCTCACCACGGAAGGAATGATCAAGATCGCTTACGATCTGCTGAAAGACAAACTCAACATTGCCAAAATCACTTTCACGAGCGGTGTAAATGCAGCTTCTCAGGAATATAAACCTCAAGGAACTGTGGACCGCTGTCCTCTCTGCGGTATCGCGTTAGATGAGAACGGCGTATGCCCGAAGTGCGGTTACCGCAAATAGGACGATAACCTTTTGACAAGTAGCCTCTCCCAAGGGGTTAAAAAATCTCAGCAGGGTTTCTCTCAGAAGGAAAACCTGCTGTTTCTCTTGCAGCCGGTTATTTCAAATCACGCGCAACAATATACACTTCTGCCGAAGAACTTCTGGAGGCCTCGGGCTTTCGCACGGAAACCTTTCTAAAAGTTTTTTTGCAAGCTTCAACGTACTGAGAATAGCCGCTCCCCTGAAACACCTTGCAAACAAAAGAACCGTTCTTCTTGAGGTTCTCTTTAGCGAAATCCAAGGCCAGTTCATTCAAGAGCAGGCAGCGGGCAGCGTCGGCCGCGGCAACACCGGACAAGTTCGGGGCCATATCGGAGAGAACGACGTCGACCTTCTCCCCTTCCAAGAGATCGGTTAGCTTGTCTGCGACTTCCTGCTCTCGGAAGTCGCCCTGCAGGAAATGGACACCTTCAATCGGCTCCATCGGCAGGATATCCATGGCGATAACTTTGCCGTCGATTTTCCCGTCCTTATCGGTCAGACGCTCTTTAACAATTTGGGTCCAGGATCCGGGCGCAGCGCCTAAATCGACAACACTCATACCGGGTTTGATGATTTTATCTTTATCATCAATCTCCATGAGCTTGTAAACCGAACGGGCTCGGTAACCTTCCTGAACACTTTTCTTAACAAAAGGATCGGTCAGGTGACGCTTAATCCAAGCAGGATTAGAGCGAAGTTTCTTTTCAGATACCGGCATAGGCTTACACTTTCAAAAAAATCAAATAAGGAGTTAATGATGTCACAATTAGTGCTCGATCGTAACGCTCGCCTCTTACTTCAGGCAAAAGCACATCACCTCGATCCGGTGGTTCTGCTCGGCGGTAACGGTCTTACAGAAGCCGTGATTAAGGAAGTGGACCGCGCCTTAACCGCTCACGGCCTGATCAAAGTCAAAGTCCCGAGCGACGACAGAGAAGAACGCACGGCCATTTTTGAAGAACTGGCCGACAAACTCGGCGCCGCCAAGATTACCCAGATCGGCAAGCTTTTGGTCTTGTTCCGTCCGATTCCTGAAAAGGAAGAAACCGAAGAAGCTCCGAAGGTTAAGAAAGCTGCTCCGGCTGCCGCTCGTAAGACCGGCGCCAAGGCCCGCAATAATCGCAAACGCCTCACGGAAATGATTCAGAACAAGAACAAGGAAGCTAAGAGCCTTCCCTGGGCTAAAACCGTGAAGAAAGGCAAGACACCGAAGGGCCAAGTAAAAGCAGTGGGAGCCAAAGGCAAGACCCTGGGCTCCCGCTTAGCGAGCAAAAATAAAGGCCTCTCCGAAGAGTAAAGCCTTTATCAGTGCATCAAATTAGATGTATTGAACCGAAATAATTTCGTATTCAGACAGGCCCCCCGGGGCCTGTACTTCTACCTCATCCCCTTCAGACTTGCCGATTAAGGCACGAGCCATCGGGCTGGCAACGGAAATACGGCCGAGCTTGGTGTCGCTTTCGTCATTGCCCACGATCTGAACGGTCTGGCGATTACCGGTTTCGACGTCTTCAATCGTCACGGTCGCGCTGAACACAACCTTCCCGTTGTCCGGCAGGGTTGTCGGATCAATCACCTGGAACTGAGCAATTTTGCTCTCGAGCTCTAAAATTCGACCTTCAATAAAGGCCTGAGACTCTCTGGCTGCATCATATTCGGCATTTTCAGAAAGGTCTCCCTTTTCACGTGCTTCGGCAATCGCCTGAACAACGGCAGGTCTGTCCTGCGTCTTCAAACGCTGAAGCTCGTCTTTCAACATCTTTGCCCCGCGGGCGGTAATAGGTATAGGCATTTTCTAAAAATCTAAAGGCGGTCGTGGACCGCCTGTTTATGAATGAATGCGCTAATCATAGCGCATTCAGTTTGGAGGATTTCTTCCTTGCTCCTGATGCGGGTCGTGTGTCCCGCTTTTTGGTGTAAGGAAACTCTTCCGATGATTAAGCCAGAGAAGAGACCAACACAGCCTTGATCGTGTGGAGACGGTTCCCGGCCTGCTGGAACACAATGGAAGCCGGAGATTCAAATACTTCTTCTGTCACCTCCACACCGCCCGCGAGTTCGGGATGCGCTTTGATGACGGCTTCACCGACCTTAGTTTCCATGTTGTGATAAGCGGGCAGACAGTGCATGAACTTCACGTCGGGATTGCCGGAAGCTTCCATGAGTTTCTTGTTGACCTGATATGGAAGAAGCGCAGCGATACGTTCGTCCCAAACTTCTTTGGGCTCGCCCATCGAGACCCAAATATCTGTATGGATGAAATCAACGCCTTTGACCGCGGCTTCCGGGTCATCGGTAATCGTGATCTTAGCGCCGGAAGCCTTAGCGAATTCACGGCACATATCGATGAGTTCCTGAGAGGGCCAGTATTCCTTCGGGGCACCGATACGAACATCCATACCCATCTTCGCACCGACGAGCAGCAGGGAGTTGCCGGTATTGAAGCGAGCGTCTCCGACATAGGCATAGGAGATGTCTTTCCAGCGTTTGCCGCTGGCTTCCTTCATGGTGAGCAGATCGCAGAGCATCTGAGTTGGGTGCCATTCATCTGTCAGGCCGTTAAAGACCGGGACACCGGCGTATTCTGCCAGCTCTTCAACGGTTTCCTGCTTAAAGCCGCGGAACTCGATGCCGTCATACATAGAACCTAAGACGCGGGCGGAATCCTTGATGCTTTCTTTATGACCGATCTGGGAGACGGACGGGTCAAAGAAAGTCGTGTTGGCGCCCTGATCATAGGCCGCTACTTCAAAAGCAGAACGAGTACGGGTAGAAGTTTTTTCGAAAATCAGAGCGATGCTCTTTCCGCAAAGCAGCGGACGTTCCGTACCAGCTCTTTTGGCCTTCTTCAGGTCTTCAGCCAATGACACCAAGTAATCAATCTCGTCAGGTGTATGGTTGACAAGACTCAGTAAGGAACGGTTTTTCAAATTAATGGGCATATTGTCTCCCGGTTAACTGCGCCCTCTTGAATTAAGAGGGCGCTAATACGAATGAAATCAATGCTGAAGATGTTTATGCAGTTCTTGCTGTGCATAAACTTCCGTGTCCTTCATGTGGCGAATGCCTTCGATCACCGCCAAAGCGTTTGCCATCGCAGTGTAGAAGGTCACATGGTTGGCCAAAGAAGCGATACGGATCGCAGAAGCATCGGCAATTTCGGAACGGCTTTCGGCAGCGACGGCGATCACCAGCTGGATGTTGCCGTTCTTCAGTTCGTCCACAATGTTCGGACGGCCTTCGGAAACCTTGTTCACCACATCGCATCTGTAGCCCGCTTCGCGAATGACTTTAGCGGTACCGCGTGTCGCCACGAGCTGATAGCCTGCTTCCGTGAAGTTCTTAGCGAGCTGCGGCAGACGAGGCTTGTCTTCTTCCTTAACGGAAATGAAGACGCGGCCGGACTTCGGAATCGCTGAGTCCGCACCTAACTGGCTCTTAAACAGAGCTTCGCCGAAGCTGCGGCCGACACCCATGACCTCGCCGGTGGAACGCATTTCCGGTCCGAGCACCGGGTCAACGCCCAAGAACTTAGCAAACGGGAAAACAGCTTCCTTAACGCTGTAGTGATCGAGATCCACTTCAACCGGCTGCTTCTGATCTTCCAGGCTCTGGCCGACCATGCAGCGGGCGGCAATCTTCGCGAGCTGCTGTCCGGTGGACTTAGAAACAAACGGAACGGTTCTGGAAGCACGCGGATTGACTTCGAGCACGAAGATTTCCGGATGATCGGAGAATGCGTGCTGAATCGCGAACTGAACATTCATCAGACCGACGACGTTTAAAGCACGAGCCATTTCGCGGGTCTGGCGCTTAACTTCTTCGACCAAGGCCGGATCCAGCGAGTACGGAGGAATCGAGCATGCAGAGTCACCGGAGTGGACACCGGCCTGTTCGATGTGCTGCATCACGCCGCCGATTCTGACTTCTTTGCCGTCGGAGACGGCATCGACGTCCATTTCTACGGCGTCATCCAGGAAGCGGTCCAAAAGTACCGGAGAATCGAAGGAAACCTTGATGGCTTCGCGCATGTAGCGTTCGAGTTCGCTTCTGTCGTGCACGATATCCATGGCGCGGCCGCCGAGCACATAGCTCGGACGAACCACCAGCGGATAGCCGATTTCGTCAGCCAAACGAATGGCCTCTTCTTCGGTACGAGCAGTTCTGTTGGGCGGCTGATGAAGACCCAGGTTCTGCAGCAGATGCTGGAAGCGTTCACGGTCTTCAGCTGCGTCGATAGAGTCAGGCGTCGTACCGATGATGTTGACACCGTTGGCCTCCAAAGCACGAGCGAGTTTGAGCGGGGTTTGACCGCCGTACTGAACGATAACGCCTTCGGGTTTTTCGACATCGATGATTTCGAGCACGTCTTCGAGTGTCACCGGTTCGAAATACAGTCTGTCGCTGGTGTCGTAGTCGGTTGAAACCGTTTCCGGGTTGCAGTTAACCATGATGGTTTCGTAACCGTCTTCGCGCAGCGCCATAGAAGCATGGACGCAGCAGTAATCAAACTCGATACCCTGACCGATACGGTTCGGACCGCCGCCCAAGATCATGATCTTGCGGCGATCGGAAGGATTGACTTCGGATTCTTCCTCGTAGGTCGAATACATGTAAGCCGTATCTGTCGGGAACTCCCCTGCACAGGTATCCACGCGCTTGTAAACCGGGCGAATTCCGAGTTCATGACGACGGGCTCGAACCTGATCTTCTTTGACCTTCAGAAGCTTAGCCAGACGGCGATCGGAGAAGCCTTTCTCTTTGAGGAAAAGCATTTCTTCCTTAGAGAGCTCGGGCAGGCTGTACTCTTTGAGGCGGTTTTCAATATCAACGAGTTCTTTGACTTGAACGAGGAACCAAGGATCGATCTTGGTAGCACGATGAGCTTCTTTGACGCTGTAGCCCAAACGGAACGCATCCGCCAGGTACCAAAGACGATCGGGGCCCGGTTCGCTGATTTCGTGGTGAATCGTGGCGCGATCGGTAGAGATTTCATTTAAGCCGTCTTTACCGGTTTCCAGACCGCGAAGGGCTTTCTGAAGAGCTTCCTGGAAAGTGCGGCCGATGGCCATCACTTCACCGACGGATTTCATCTGAGTCGTCAGACGCTTATCGGCTTTCGGGAATTTCTCAAAAGCAAAGCGCGGTGTCTTCACGACAACGTAGTCGATGGTCGGTTCGAAGGAGGCCGGAGTACGGCCGCCCGTGATTTCGTTCTTAAGTTCGTCGAGCGTGTAGCCCACAGCCAGCTTGGCCGCCACTTTGGCTATCGGGAAGCCGGTAGCTTTAGAGGCAAGAGCGGAAGAGCGGGAAACACGCGGGTTCATTTCAATAACGACCAGACGTCCGTCTTTCGGGTTCACTGCGAACTGAACGTTGGATCCGCCGGTGTCGACACCGATCTCACGCAGAATTGCGATGGAGGCATCACGCATGATCTGATATTCCTTATCAGTCAGCGTCTGAGCCGGCGCCACGGTGATGGAGTCCCCGGTGTGGACGCCCATCGGGTCGAAGTTTTCGATGGAGCAGACGATGATGCAGTTGTCCTTGCTGTCGCGGACAACTTCCATTTCGTATTCTTTCCAGCCGAGCAAGGACTCCTCAATCAAGAGTTCGTGTGTCGGAGAGAGTTCGAGGCCGCGGGTACAAATCTGGATGAATTCTTCCATGTTGTACGCAATACCGCCACCGGAGCCGCCGAGCGTGAAACTCGGACGAATAATGGCTGGGAAGCCGATCTTAGCCTGGACCTTTAAAGCGTCGTCTAAAGAATATGCAATGCCGGAGCGAGCGCTGCTCAGTCCGATCTTGTCCATTGCTTCTTTGAATTTGAGACGATCTTCGGCTTTTTCGATCGCTTCGGGAGAAGCGCCGATCAGCTCGATATTGTATTTTTCGAGCACGCCGCTCTTAGCAAGTTCCATGGCGCAGTTCAGTGCTGTCTGACCGCCCATGGTCGGGAGAATGGCATCCGGTCTTTCTTTTGCAATGATGCGTTCGACCACTTCTTTAGTGATCGGTTCAATGTACGTTACATCCGCTGTCTGCGGGTCGGTCATGATGGTCGCCGGATTGCTGTTGACCAAAATAACCTTATAGCCTTCCTCGCGGAGAGCTTTACAGGCCTGTGCACCGGAGTAATCGAACTCACAGGCTTGTCCGATGACAATCGGACCGGCTCCGATGATCAGAACCGATTTAATGTCAGTGCGCTTAGGCATTATTTCTTATTCCTTGGATGGATTGGGTTCAGCCATACCGGCTTCGATCAACTCGATGAGGATGTGGATCACCTTGATGTGCAGTTCCTGCACACGGTCGGCAAAACGACCGGCAGGCGTAACGATGGCCACATCTGCAAGTTCGCAAATCGGAGTATTCGGTTTGCCGGTGAGAGCAACAACTTTGATTCCTTTCGCTTTTGCCGCCTGAGCTGCTTTGACGATGTTCTTGCTGGTGCCGCTTGTCGTAATACCAAGCAAGACGTCCCCTTCTCTACCCACTCCTTCAACAAAGCGGGAGAAAACGTATTCATAGCCGTAATCGTTTGCCACGCACGACATATGAGAGGGATCTGCCAGCGACATTGCCGCGTAGGCAGGACGGTCTTGTCTGAAGCGGCCGGAGAGTTCTTCGGCAAAGTGCATCGCGTCGCATAAAGAGCCGCCGTTGCCGCAGGACATAACTTTGCCGTTCTGCTTCATGGAGGCGACCATGAGGTCAGCCGCTTCGACGACCTTGCGGAGCATTTCCTCGTTGGAAAGCAGGTTGTCTAAACCGCTGCGGGCTTCTTGGAGCGCTGCTCTGACTGTCTGAACTTTATCTGTCATAAAGACTCTTTGTACTTCTGAATATTGGCAATGAAACGATCAAACAGCGGCTGAATGTCGTGCGGACCGGGGCTGGCTTCCGGGTGTCCCTGGAAGCAGAAGACCGGAGCATCTTTCATTTCGAAGCCCTGAAGAGAACCGTCAAACAGCGACTTGTGCGTGACTTGAACATTCTCCGGCAGGCTTGCTTCATCAACCATAAAGCCATGGTTCTGACTTGTGATGTAAACACGCTTCGATGCCAAATCCACCACCGGGTGGTTAGCGCCGTGATGACCGAACTTCATCTTGAGGGTCTTTCCGCCGACAGCCAAACCAAGGATCTGATGGCCCAAGCAGATGCCGAAGAGAGGAATCTTGGCATCGATGGCTTTCTTGGCTACTTCAATCGCGAAGTCGCAGGGTTCCGGGTCTCCGGGACCGTTGGAAAGGAAGATACCGTCCGGATGAAGCGCCATGGCTTCTTCAAACGTTGTGCGCGCCGGAACAACATGAACGTGAATACCTCGATCGGCCATTAAGCGAAGGATGTTTTCTTTTACGCCGAAGTCCCAAGCGACCACGCTGTAGGGATAGTCTTCAGGCTGGAACGAACCGGGACGGCCGAGGCCATTGTCCATACGCCAAGTACCTTCGCCCCATTCGTAGCGATATGTCGTGCTGACTTTAGAAGCCAGTTCCTGGCCGACCATTCGAGGTGCTTCTGCAGCAGTTTTAGCCGCAACAGCGATTTCATGATCAGTGAGTTTGCCTTCGGCGGCAGCAACAATGCAGCCCGTCTGGGCGCCTGTTGTACGCAGAATGCGTGTCAGTCGTCGAGTGTCCACTTCGGCCAGTGCGACGATGCCGTTTTGTTTGAGATATTCCGTCAGGCTTCGCTGGCCTCGCCAATTGGAGACCACGGGAGACTCGCTGCGGATGACGAGGCCTGCCACATGAACATCTGAAGATTCCACATCGTCTTGGTTTACGCCGACATTGCCGATGTGAGGATAGGTAAGAGTAACGATTTGTCCTGTATAGGAAGGATCCGTGAGGATCTCTTGATAGCCCGTCATTGCCGTATTAAAAACGACTTCGCCCACGGCCATGCCGGAAACGCCGATAGATCGGCCTTTAAAAACAGCTCCGTCCGCAAGCACTAATGCTGCTTCAGGTCGGGCGTCATTAATAAGATGATTATGCACTATGACTCCGTATCGCCATCGAGACGCCGTTCGGTCCCGATCGCAGTTAGAAAAAAGCTCGACTAAAGTTGAGTTTGAGACCGAGCGAAATTGATTATATCAACGGGTATTTAGCGGACTTGAAAGATGAAATACTGTTTTTAGATACAGAGGAAAGTTCCTAGATGACGCAATTTTTAGTTTGTTTTTAAGGGAGTTTTTCTATAATTTTGAAGGCACGTTGAAAGGCGAAAAAAAATTAGGCCTGAACGATCTTCTCTGCGGCCTTAGGCTCAACCCGAGGAAACAAGCCCCAGGGCCTCTTGCTGTGGTCTTACCGGTTGTTTTAATTGCGAGCCCCTATTAATAACTTTGCTTTTCGAACCTGTCTTGGATCTTTGACGCACTCGGCACAAGCCGAGTGCGTTGGAGCCAAGAAGTTACGTTTCACTTTTGTTTTCATAGGCCCACAGGCGTGTCTCAACAAAGCTAGAGCAATTCCCGATTGTGGACAAAATATCCAAACCATCACATCCTCAAGATTTAGAATTGGAAAATTTGAACCAACGCAGCAACAATATGAATCAGCTCGAACAATTAGCATCCCTAACAACCATTGTGGCTGATACCGGGGACATCGCGTCTATTGCAAAAATCCAACCACAGGACGCAACAACCAATCCGTCTCTTATCCTAAAAGCTTCTAAAGATCCCGCTTACCGGGCTTTTTTAACGGAAGCTGTTGAAAATTCCGTCTCCTTAGAAGACGCTGCAGACCGCGTTCTGGTGAACTTCGGTGCTGAGATTCTTAAACACGTCAAGGGCCGTGTCTCTACCGAAGTTGATGCCCGCCTCTCCTTTGATGTGGAAAAAACGATCGCCAAAGCACGTCGTTTAATCGAACTTTATGAAGAAAAAGGCATCGACAGAGAACGGGTTTTGATCAAAATCGCCGCAACATGGGAAGGCGTTCAAGCCGCTCGCGTGTTGGAAAAAGAAAACATTCACTGCAACCTGACGCTTATCTTCTCCGTTGCTCAGGCAGAAATCGCAGCAAATGCCGGTGTTACTCTGATCTCTCCTTTCGTCGGCAGAATCTATGACTGGTTCAAGAAAAAAGCCGGCGCCGATTGGAATGAAGAAGCAAACGCCGGAGAAAACGATCCCGGTGTCCAGTCTGTCAGAAAGATCTTCGAACGTCTCAAAGGTTTGGGCGCAAAGACCCAGATCATGGGCGCAAGTTTCCGCAATAAAGGCCAAATCGTGGCACTTGCCGGATGCGACCTTCTGACAATTTCTCCTAAACTGATCGAAGAACTCTCGAACGCCGAAGAAAAATTCGAACAGAAACTCGACGTTGCTAAGGTCACTCCGATTCGCGCTGAACCTCTGACGGAAGCTCAATGGAGATTCGCAATGTGCGAGGACGAGATGGCTTCTTATAAGTTAGACGAAGGTATTAGAGCATTCGTAAAAGATACACTCACGCTCAAGGAGACACTACGCCAAATGCGTACCGAGACAGGTAAGATTTGGCCGCAGGATTAATTGCAGAACTTATTTTTAAAAGAGTCGCTAAATGACAAACCAATCTTTTAAACCGAGAAATGCAGGCTCGCTCTTTTTGGTATCCGCTCCGAGCGGCGCCGGAAAGTCTTCGCTGGTCAATGCACTCCTTGCAAAAATTCCGGGCATCGCACTTTCTATCTCTACGACAACCCGCGCCCCTCGTCCGGGTGAAATCAACGGACGCGAGTACCACTTCACAACAGTTGATGAATTCATCGCTGCCCGCGAAAGAGGTGAGTTCTTAGAATCCGCAGAAGTTCACGGAAACTACTACGGAACCTCCAAGAAGTGGATTGAGGACACAATGGCCAAAGGCGGTGATGTTCTTCTTGAAATTGACTGGCAGGGTGCCCGTCAAGTGAGAGAACATTTCCCCGAAGCTGTAAGCATTTTTATCCTGCCCCCTTCCATTCAAGCCTTAGAAGACAGGCTTCATAAACGCGGACAAGACTCGGAGCAGACCATTACGAGACGTCTTTTGGGCGCCGGAGCCGAAATGGCTCATGCAAGCGAATTTGACTTCGTTATAATTAATTCAGTTTTTGAAAATGCGCTGGATGAATTCTGCGCAATCGTGACCGCAAGCCGTCTCCGTTTTGATAAACAGGCGGCTCGTTGTCGTGACATTTTTATTCAGCTCGGAATCCCGAACTGAATTTGATAGGTTAGATCAATGGCACGTATTACAGTTGAAGATTGTTTAAAAAAGATCCCGAACCGTTTCCAGATGGTTCTCGTAGCATCTGTCCGCGCTCGTCAGCTTTCTCAGGGTCATACCCCAAAAATTGAGTGTAAAGATAAAGCGACAGTCGCCGCTCTCCGTGAAATTGCTGAGGGCGTTACAGGCTTAGAAATACTCAACGGTATAAGATAATAGAAGTTATCTGCACAGTCGGGGTTCGGCTCGCAGCCGGACTCCTTTTTGTTTTTTGTTGAAGCGCAGAAGAAAACAAAGAATAAGACCTCAGCTAGGAGAGCAACCATGGCCCCGAATACCGCACCTGCAGGAAAAAGCTACGCACAAAAAGCCGCAGACTTATTCATGTCAGCCGTCGGCATGAAATCGGCGCCTAAGCCGGAACCCAAAGAAGACGTCTTTGCTCAGGAAAAACTTAATCCTGTTGCATCTGCCAATCTCCTAGCAGAACGCTGCCGCCAATATCTTTCAAACAGTGATGTCCAAAAGATTCGTGAAGCATTCCGGTATGCAGACCAGGCGCATTTAGGTCAATTCCGTAATTCCGGCGCTCCCTACATTACTCATCCGATAGCAGTTGCTGAAATCCTCGCCTCTTGGCACATGGACGCAGAAACCATTGAGGCCGGTCTCATGCACGATGTCTTAGAAGACACGGGCATTACCAAGATCGAAATGAGCGAAAAATTCGGAGTGAAAGTAGCTGAGCTTGTCGACGGCGTATCAAAGCTGGACAAGCTCAAATTTTCTTCCAATGAAGAAGCTCAGGCGGAAAGCTTCCACAAGATGCTGCTTGCAATGTCCCGCGATGTTCGCGTCATCCTAATCAAGCTTGCCGACCGCCTGCATAACATGCGCACCTTAGGTGCCGTCAAGCCGCACAAAAAGTTCCATATTGCTAAAGAGACCATGGATATTTACGCTCCGATTGCGAGCCGCCTCGGTCTCTTTTCTGTTTACAGAGAGCTCTCTGACATGAGCTTCTCTTACATGTACCCGATTCGCTACCGAGTTCTTGAAAAGAAAGTCGCCGAATCTCGTATGCGTAAGAAAAACGCTTTGGATCAGATTTATCACGAGACTTCAGATCGTCTGGCCGCCCGCAAAATCCGCGGGGACGTCCAGGGCAAAAACAAGTCGCTCTGGCGCATCTACTCAAAGATGAAAGAGCGCAAAATCCGTTTCAGCGAAGTGCTCGACGTTCACAGCTTCCGTGTTTTAGTGCCGACGAGAGACGACTGCTACCGAGCTTTGGGCATCATCCATGAGCTCTACAAACCGGTTCCGGGTCGTTTCAAAGACTTCGTGGCGATTCCGAAAGCGAACGGTTACCAGAGTCTGCATACGACCGTTATCGGCCCAGGCGGCCTCATGGTCGAGTTCCAGATTCGTACCGAAGAAATGCACCACATCTGTGAGGACGGTATTACAGCGCACTGGCTTTACCGCGACCGCAACACATCCGACCAGCTGCAGCGCAATACGATGGACTGGCTCAACGGCCTGTTGGAAATTCAGAAACAGAGCGGTACTTCTCTGGAGTTCATGGAAAATATCAAGGTCGATATCTTCCCGGATCGCGTTTACGTTTTCTCCCCGCGCGGCAGAATTATTCAGCTGCCCAAGGGCTCCACTGCCGTGGACTTTGCTTATCAGATCCATACCGACCTCGGCAACTGCACTATCGGCTGCGAGATCAACGGTGAACCGGCGCCGCTCACGCGCGAACTGAGGAACGGTGAGATGATCAACATCATCAAAGGCGATAAACCGACACCTAATCCTTCTTGGCTTGCCAGCGTTCGTACCGGTAAAGCCAGAGCAGAAATCCGTCAGTACATGCGCTCCCTCTCTGAGGAAGGTAAGATCGAACTCGGTGCCAAACTGCTGGAACGCTCCTCTAAGACCCACCATCTGCCCTACTCCAAAGTCACAGACGAAGACTGGAGCCGCGTCTGCAAATCCAACGGTTTTGCAGATAAAAACGCCGTATTGGACGCGATCGGCGCGGGCCAAAAAGACTCTCTCCTTCTCCTGCATCAGCTCACGGCTCCCTACACACTTAAGGGCAATGAAGAAATCACCGTCGCTGAGAAAGTTCAGGAACCCGTTTTAGACCTTAAAGGTCAGACTTGCAAACTTGCTCCCTGCTGCACGCCGGCAATGGACGATGTCATCATCGGCCATTACATCGCAGGCACCAATACGCTTCATGTCCACCGTAAAGACTGCAGCCACGTCCAGCGCGGAATGCGAGCTGATCCTGAGACCTGGCGCGACCTGCAGTGGAATCCCAAGTACAAAGGCGGCTATCCGGTCAAACTCGATATCGAACTAACCAATACTCATGCCACACTTGAAAGGCTGACCAGCATGATCGCTCAGCAGCACTCGAGCGTCACCGGCTTTGCCATGAGCCAGCAAAACGGCGTGGATAAGGTTGAGCTCACAATCCTGGTGAGCGACACGAAACATCTGCAGAAGATCATCAACGCCATTCGTACTATTGATACCGTCCGATTCGTCAGCCGTCACTTAGAAAGCACGCCGGCGATGAAACCTGTAGACGTAGAAGTCGACGAATAATTTTTGTACTTCTCAACGGCAAAACCCGAGCGATTGCCCGGGTTTTGCCGTCTCTGAAAAGGCTATCGCCTCTTTAACTTGTCGGCTTAGTACTGATCAAAAATCTTCTGGATTTCTTTAGGGTCTTTGGTCTGAGTCAGAGCCAGCATCAGAAGAACGCGGGCCTTCTGAGGATTGAGAGAACCGGAAGAAACGAAACCGTACTTAGCGTCATCAACTTCTGCGTCCTTGGTTGTAGAACCGGTCGGAACACGAGAGGAGCGGACGATTGCAATACCGTCTTTTGCTGCTTTCTCAATGATCGGGAAAGTGGATTTATGCAGGTTGCCGTTTCCCACGCCGGCAGTAACGATACCGTCGTATTTAGCGTCAACCAATGCCTGAGCCTGGATACCTTCAACTCCGGCGTGCTGATAGACCACACCGACCTTCGGCAGCTTGTCTAAACCGTCAACCTTGAACGGTGTCTGAGTTGTGTGTTTGGTTACCGGTGCCGCATCCCACAGAACTTTTCCGTTGTGGATCGTTGCCAGTTGTCCGGCGTTCGGGCTTTGGAAGGTTTCAACGCCGGTTGTGTTTGTCTTAGTAACATCACGAGCACCGAGGACACGGTCATTCATCACAACCATAACACCTTTGCCGGCAGCAGAAGGATCACCGGCAACAGCGACGGCGTTGTAAAGATTGGCGGGACCGTCGGCAGAAAGTGCATTCGACGGGCGCATCGCACCGACCAGAACGATCGGCTTATTGCACTTTGCCGTGAGGTTCAGGAAGTAAGCGGTTTCTTCCATCGTGTCGGTTCCGTGAGTGATCACAAAACCGTCTTTCTTGCCGCATTCAGCGTTGATCTTCTTAGCAAGTGTCAACCAAACAGCATCGCTCATATCTTGAGAGCCGATCTGTGCAACCTGGTCGCTGGTGACATTGGCAATATTTGCAAGTTCAGGAACTGCCTGCACTAATTTGTCGACACCGACTTTGGCAGCAGAGTAATTGGTTTTGTCAGACGCCGCGGATTGCCCGGCAATCGTGCCGCCGGTCGCGTAAACTGCAACGTTCGGTAATGCGGCAAAAGCAGCACCGCATGCAGCGGCAAGAACAGTTCCTAAAACAGCCTTACGAATCATTCGTCTCCTCCTCAAATTAAGAAAGTAAGTATCACTATGTGGTCTTGACGCTTACCTTTGAATGATTCGAAGATTCTATTAACCACGTTGCTATCTAAAAATCGCTTGTTTGTGGTCATTGACTTTTCAGGGACTTAATTTATTTCCATCCAATTCTCTAACTGTCCCTATAAATCAATCAGTTATCTAATTCTTTAAAACTTTATCTTGACCAAAGCATTGAAAACTCATTTATTAATTGTCGTGGTTTCCACTAATGAATACGGATGATGGGTAACATGAATTTTCTATGCCGTAAATTTCAATTCGCAAGAGATTGTTGCACATAAAGGACAGACTCAAGAAAAATGTTTCAAATCTTTTCCTCCCGACAACAGCTACAAAAATGGGCGCCGAAGCGCCCACTGTTAACAAATTCTGAGGTTAGAGTTTTTCGCTCCTGCCGCCCTTCGGCTGCCACTTCATGAAATGATGTTCAGCCAGAGACACCATCCAGTCCAGCACCAGCGCAAATGCAGTCAGAACCAAAATACCAGCCATAACCGTGTTGATATCAAACGTACTTTCAGCCTGCAGAATCAGATAACCGACACCGCTTGCAGAACCTAAGTATTCGCCGACGACCGCACCGACGAAGGCCATACCGACAGAAGAATGCAGTGAGGAGAATACCCAGCTCATCGCGCTCGGAAGATAAACAAATCGGAGCAGCTGTGTCTTGTTGGCGCCCAGCATACGTGCGCTTGCCAGAACGTTCGGGCTGACTTCACGAACGCCTTGGTAAACGTTGAAGAACACAATGAAGAACACCAGCGTGATACCGAGAGCGACTTTAGAGCCGATGCCTAAGCCGAACCAAACACCGAAGATCGGCGCCAGGATCACACGAGGCATAGAGTTCAGACCCTTGATGTAGGGATCTGCAATGGCAGCAGCGGTCGGAGCTAATGCCAGCCAAAGTCCGACCAAAAGACCGGCAGCTGTACCGAAAACGAATGCTAAGACGGTTTCCGTCAGTGTGACGGCAAGGTTGGGATAGATTTCTAAGTTAACGACAAACCAGTCCCATATAACCTTTCCGATCTGAATCGGTTCACCGAAGAAGAACGCTGCCTGATTCTCGTCCTGGAACATGAACGGAGGAATGAGGCCGGGCTTGGTCATCAGCCACCAGAAGAAGAAAATCGCAACCAGCAGAAGCAGCTGGCAGGTGACTAACTTCGTTTTTGACTGAAGAATAGGTGTGCTTCCTTTTTTCATTTTTTACTTCACCCTGTTTCTCTGATTTTCATAGCCCTTAAGCACTTCTTCGCGAAGGTCGGCCCAAATAGCGTTGTGCAGTTCAATGAAGCGCGGTGTGACACGGACTTCTGCTACGTCACGCGGACGAGCGATATCGATGTAGAACTCACCGATCGGATGAGAACCCGGGCCGGCGGAGAAAACCACCACGCGGTCGGAAATAGAAATGGCTTCGTCTAAGTCATGCGTAATGAAAAGAACGGCCTTTTTCTTCTGTGACCACAGAGCCAGCACTTCGTTTTCCATCAGCTGACGAGTCTGAATGTCCAGCGCAGAGAACGGCTCATCCATCAGAATGATGTCCGGATCCATGATCAGCGTCTGGGCCAAAGCAACACGCTTTCTCATACCGCCGGAAAGTTCATGCGGATAACGGTCTTCAAAGCCGCTTAAGCCCACGCGAGAGAGCCAATGACGAGCTTGTTCATGGCGTTCTTTCTCAGGAACGCCCTTAAACTGCAGACCTGCAGAAACATTATCAATGGCCGTTCTCCAGGGCATTAAAGCTTCTGCCTGGAACATGTAGCCCGCTCGCTTATTTAAACCGACAAGCTCTTCTCCAAAGACTTTGACGGTTCCTTTTGACGGCGTTAAAAGCCCCGCTGCCATATTAAGTACGGTCGATTTACCGCATCCGGTCGGACCGACCACGCTGACGAACTCACCGTCTCCGATTGTTAAATTCACATCCCTAACGGCCGTGTAGTGTTTATTGTCATCACTGACAAAACTGCACGTCACATCGTCAAATTCCACTGCTGGCTGATTCATCTTGAATGCTGCTGTTAGTTGTTATTTGGTTTTTTCTCTTGGGCGGAGCGCTTGGGCTCCGCCTCTTATTTTATTTATTTAGCCGGATATTTCTTTAAGGCTTCATCAACAAATTTATTGGTATAAACCTTGGTTAAATCGATCTTGGCCGGATCGATTTTATCGTTCACGGTCTGAAGGGCACCCAGGGAGATCTTGGCACAGCCGTCCGGGAAGCGTCCGTCCGGAGACAGAGCATCACGGTTCCCTTCAAAACCTGCAAGATAGATACCACGGTTGCCCATTAAGTAAGAAGCCGGAACAACCTTAGCAACTTCTTCCGGAGTAGCTTTAGCCAGCCAGTCATCGGCACGGACAATAGCATTGGTCAGAGCCTGAACTGTCTTGGGATTCTTCTCAACGAAAGAAACCGGAGCGTAGAGGCAGCCGGCAGGCATTGTGCCGCCGAAGAAGCTTTCGGATTCTTTAACTTTACGGGTATCGGCGACGAGTTTGGCGTCTCCGTTCTTCAGAAGGATTGTGATAACCGGGTCGAGGTTAATTAAGGCGTCGATCTGGCCGCTTCTGATCGCAGAGACTGCGCCGGAAGAAGAACCTACACCGATGAAAGCAACGTCTTTAGGTCCGAGACCGCCCTTTTTGAGGATGAAGTTGGCAACCATCTGTGAGGAAGATCCCGGAGCGGTAACGCCGACTTTCTTGCCCTTCAGGTCACTCAGCTGTTTGTAGTCTTTCATTGTCTTATTGGAGACAACGAGAGCGAGCTGGGGAGCACGACCCTGCAGAACAAAGGCAGTCATGGGCTGCTTTTTAGCCTGCATGGAAATGGTGTGTTCGAAGGCTCCGGACACAACATCTGCACTGCCGCCGACAACAGCCTGAAGCGAACGAGAGCCGCCCTGGAAGTCAACGATCTTGACGTTCAGACCTTCGTCCTTGAAATAACCGAGCTGTTCTGCGATGGAAAGAGGCAGATAGTAGTAAAGACTCTTACCGCCCACGGCAATCGTCACGTCTTTCTTTTCCGGTGCTTGCTGAGCAAAAGACATCGGCGCGAAAGTCATAGCTGCAGCGGCACAGGCGGCTGCGATGACGGTACGGCGTGTGAATTTATTCATTTTTATTCCCCAATAATAAAAAAGGCCCGCTTGGCGGACCGTCTTTGAACTACGAATTTAGTTGATAAGAAACGATATATACAAAAACAGTCCTAGCCGACATTCAGGCGCAATCGAAGCAACAAGCCCAAAGCCAAGCTAAGACCGTTAAGAGAAAGGACGCAAACAGCCGCAAACCCCGGGACTGCCGGAGTGTTGTTTCGGTTGCCTGTTGTATTCGTCACTTTTCTTCCGTTTGTAAAATTGAGTTACAGATAAAGAATACCGCCTAAATCTCGTTTGTGCGGAAATCCAACTAAGTAATAACGCTTAGAAGAAAAATTTTTTCTCAAATTGCTAAGAACGCGTCTTAGTCGCTTTCACGAACACGTCTGTTAAGCATTGCCTGCGCCACGGTGTTGACATCCGTGTATTCGATTTCGGCCCCGGCCGGAACACCTCGGGCAATACGCGTGAGTTTTAATTGGGGATAGTGTTTGGAAAGAAGTTCCGACACGGCAAAGGCAGTCGCCTCGCCTTCTGCGGTAAAAGAAGTCGCAATGATGACTTCTTTAACTTCGGGTTCGCCGGCGCGCTCTAAGAGCTTATCCAAGCCGATTTCGTGCGGCCCGACGCCGTTTAACGGGGACAGGCGTCCCATCAAAATAAAGTAGCGGCCGTGATAAGAAAGGCTCTGCTCGATCACCATCAAGTCAGCCACGCTTTCAACGATGCAAAGCAAGGAGTCATCACGGTTATGAGAAGCGCAGAAACTGCACAGCTCGCCGTCGGTCAGATTGTTGCAGCGGGCACAGCGATGCACCGTCTTGGTGGCCTTTAAGAGCGCTTCTCCGAGACGATTCGCATCACTTCTGTCGCCATTTAACAGCTGATAAGCAATGCGCTGAGCAGCTCTCGGACCGACTCCGGGGAGCTTCTTCAGCGCATCAATCAGTTCGGCAATTGCTCCGATTTGTTCCATTGAATTAGAACGGGAGTTTCATGCCGCCGGTAGCCTTGCTGATCTTGGCGTTGGTTTCGGCTTCGACCTTCTTGGAAGCGTCGTTGATTGCTGTCAGAAGGAGGTCTTCGAGCATTTCGCGGTCAGCATCGGCACCGACCAGGCTGTCGTCGATCATGACGCGGCGGCAGACGTTCTTGCAGGTCATCGTGACTTTGACCATACCGTTGCCGGCTTCACCGGTGACTTCAATGGTTTCGAGCTCTTTCTGAGCTTTCTGAATGTTCATCTGCATCATCTGAGCCTGTTTCATCATCTGGCCCATCTGACCCATTCCGCCAAATCCTTTCATTTTGATTCCTTTCAAATTTAAATTGTTCTAACTTTGCCTTCTTTATCTAAAAGATCCAAGTCTTCTGCCTTCGGCTCGACGTTAAAGACCTTCATGAAAGAAAGAATTCTTTTGTCTTTCTTCAGCTCGGAGAGCTTTTTCTGCTTTTCTGCTAAAAATCTCTGAGCGTAAAGCGTACGTAGATTCTGGTATTTCGTGGGTGCCGTCGTCACTGTGACGTGGACGTCGCTCCCAAGAACCTTCTTCAATTCGGCCGCAAGTTTAGCAACCATATCGTGCGCTGTCAGTTTTTCCAAATCTACGGTGAGCTTCATATTCTGACCGTCGAAACTCTCGAGCTCGGCACTCGTGACTAACGGCTGAGACGCCGGATCCAAATGAATTTTTTCTGCCGCTTCAAGCCATGCGTTCATTTGAACGGGCTCTGCGGGAATATATTCCTTCTGCTTTTCCTGAGGAGCGGGCGGAAGCACGGAGACCCCGGCTTCTTCTGAATATTCTTCGGGCCAAGCCGGCGGCGCCATCCAGTCGAGGTCATCAGCGGGAACGCTGTCAGTCTCCGGAACCCACGGCGCATCGTCATCCGGCATGTCGATGGAAGGGATCGCAGGAACGCCCGCTATTTCCGGAGGAAAAGGCTCAGCTTCCGACGCCTTCGGCTGAGGTTTGACTTCCTTTGCCGCGGGAGCCGATGCTGCCGGTTTTGTCTTTTCGGCCGCTTTCTTCTTTAAGTTAGGAACTGCAGATTCCGAACCTTGCGGAACAAACACAGGTTTGCCCGTCGCAATACTGTGATCCCAGGGAATGTCTTCCAGCTCCTGTGCGGATAAAGCCGATTTTGCAGAAGCCGCCGGAGCTTCGAGCGCTTTCGGCTGAATTTCCGCAGACTGAACTTTTTGCTGCGCCGGCAGCTCAGTCTTGGCCGGCTCAGTTTTTGGGAGAGCGGGTGCCTCTTCTTTGTGCGTTACGGCAGCAGGCAGGCTTTTCGGCATCTTTCCTTCTAGAGGAGCAAACGCCAGCATGCGCAGCAGCGCCATTGTGAAACCTGCATACTCATCAGGTGCCAGCGCCATGTCGTTACGGCCGTGAATCGCAATCTGATAGAAGAGCTGGACTTCATCCGGAGAGAACACGCTTGCTAACTGACGAAGCTCGGAGGCATCAGGCTCTTCATCGGTGAGAATTTCCGGCAGCTGCTGCGCCATCGCAATGCGGTGCAGAAGAACGGCCAAATCTTTCATCGCCTGCGTGTAAGACAGGCTGCGGGCACCGATCTCGTCAGCCACCTTCATGATCTCTTTCGGCTCATGATTGGCCAAGGCGCCAAGCAAGCGGATCAAGGTTGTCGAGTCGATCGTGCCGAGCATCTCGCGCACGGATTCCAAGGTAACGTTGCCCGCGCTGTACGCAATTGCCTGATCAAGCAGAGACAAGCCGTCACGCATCGAACCTCTGGCTCCGGAGGCCAGCATACGAAGCGCCGGCTTCTCGAACGAAATTTGTTCCTTATCCAGCAGCTCAGCCATATGCGAAGAAATGAGCTGAGGAGAAAGGCTCTTCAGATTGAACTGCAGGCAGCGGGAAAGCACCGTTACCGGAACTTTCTGCGGATCAGTCGTCGCCAAAATAAATTTGACATATTCAGGCGGCTCTTCCAAGGTTTTGAGCATCGCATTGAATGCCGCGGAGGTCAGCTGATGGACTTCGTCGATCATGTAGACCTTAAAGCGAGCGTTCGTCGGAACGTATTTGGCGCGCTCCAAAAGCGAGACCATGTCATCAATACCGCGGGTGGATGCCGCGTCCATTTCGATGTAGTCAACGAAGCGGTCTTCGTCAATGGCTCGACAGGCTTCGCAAACGCCGCAGGGCTCAGCGGTAATGCCGCCCTTTCCGTCCGGCCCGACACAGTTCAGACATTTGGCAAGAATTCGGGAAATCGTCGTTTTACCGACACCGCGCGTACCCGTAAAAAGGTAAGCATGGTGAAGTCGATTTTCCGTCAGGGCATGCGTCAAGGCACGAACAACGTGATCTTGTCCGAGCAGAGAAGAAAAATCATGAGGCCGCCACTTGCGTGCCAAAACTTGGTATGACATTAGGCTATTCCGAAATTTATTGTTCAGCCGATTCGACAGAGCGTTTCTCCCCGGTCATCAGCTTTTTAAGCATGACAATAATCCTATATCAATTCGGCTCGGATTGTCTTATCCGTCAGCGAGTTAGGAAATACTTCTTTACGTGAAAATAGACGACAGCTCTTTCCAATTAATCCGGACGCGTCTATCCGGACAGATAGAAATGCTCTAGAAAAACAGAGCGCCTCAAAGGACGCTCTATACAAAAGTAGGTTTTGCTTTTTACTTGGCCGGTTTAGTCTCGGCAAACTGCTCGAGTTTCTCACCGGTCAGGCGGCAAATACGCCATTCCTGCATAACCGTGGCACCGATGCTCTCATAGAAATCGATCGCCGGCTGGTTCCAATCGAGAACAGACCATTCAAATCTGCCGCAGCCGTCTTCGACTGCTTTGGCCGCAAGGTAATTCATCATCTTCTTGCCGATGCCGCGGTGGCGATATTCGGGAAGCACAAAGATATCTTCTAAATAGAGACCTTTGCGGGCAAGGAATGTGGAGAAGTTATAGAAATAGAGTGCAAAGCTTACGGGCTTTTCAGTTCCGTCTTCTTCGGTTATCCAGCCGACAACGGCATAGCATTCGGGCTTATCGCCGAAAAGACATTTTTCAAGGAGTTCGGGAGTGACCTGGCACTGGTCATCGAGTTTTTCGTAATGGGCCAATCCGCGGATAAGTTCGGCAATAACCGGGCAATCCTGAGGACGAGCATTGCGAATATTGAAATTATCCATTTGAGCACCTTATTGAAAAGGAAAGGCGAACCACACCTCGGCACTGCTAGTTTCGCTATGGCTGCTTCGTTCCCGACCTGACCAGATTCACGACGTTCACATGCGAGGGGGCTCGCCGGGTACGAATTATATATGAATTTGAGTTTTGCGCCAGCCGGGAAGAACCGTGCTTCATCGAAAAATGGCCTTTCTCAATCTGCGGTGGTAACATCTGTTTACCACCTTTGAGGAGGAGAAATTGATCAGATTCTGCGTTCCTTTAATCGCGTTGATGCTCGCATTCTCCGGCGTGGCCAATGCCAAGCTCGTCGGCCGCTGGGACCCGGCAGCTTACGCTCAAGGTAAATTTAAAGTTCAGAAAACGGCCGTTATCCGTAAAGCTCCCGCCCCTAAGAAGATTCACGCACAGAAAAAACGTGTTGTCGTCAAGGTTGACTACACGGGCAAGCTCTTTCAAAAAGAGGTTGAGCTGGCAGAAAACTAAACTCCTCTCTTGAAGCACCGGCGCCGTCCGGAGAAGACCAATTGTCTATCTCCTCGGCGCTGTTTCTTTTTCGTCAACGAATTCGGAGCGTTTATCTTTAATTTCGTGCCTGAGATGTCTTGATACCGAACCTTACAAATCCTTGTTATGGCAGACAGCGCCGACGCTCTCACTATTTTCGATTTGTCTGACCGGATTTGACATTGCCCGAGCACGCGCTCAAGTCTCTTTCAAGTGTGTATAGTTACAAGAAATTTGTTTCACCTTTTTGGGGCTTTTGAATTAGCTCTAAGCCCTCTCGGTGATAGTATCCCATCATCCGTTGGAGCCATCTTGGTTCCGGGGAATCAATAATTGGAGGTAATTTAAAAAATGGCCTTAAAACAAGTTACAGACGCCAGCTTTGTTGACGACGTCCTGAATCAAAAAGGTGTTGTAGTCGTTGACTTCTGGGCTCCCTGGTGTGGTCCCTGCCGTATGCTCGGACCGGTTCTTGAAAAAGCTGCCGAATCCCTTCCCGACGGTGTTCAGATCGTTAAATACAACGTTGATGAATGCCAGGATGTCGCTTCTCAGCTGGGCGTTCGCGGTATTCCTACTCTTGCCGTTTACAAAGACGGCCAGCTCCAGGCTCAGCAGGCCGGCGCTATGAATTCCGCTCAGTTCTCTGAATTCCTCAAGAACTTCATCTAATTTTGCTTTACAACGGTTCGATTTCCTCTTTATCGGACCGTTGCTCTCTTCCTTTCTTTGTTCTTCCTCCCTCTTTTATTTAAACCTCTTCGTTTGGGATTATTGTGCAATCCTCATTCGCAAGAGCTTCTATTCCTATGCATTTATCCGACCTAAAATCCAAGCACGTTTCCGAGCTTCTTGACATTGCTTTAGAACTCGACGTTGATAACGCCAGCCGCCTTCGCAAGCAGGAACTCATGTTCGCCATCTTGAAGAAGCGCGCGAAAGCCGGCGAACAGATTTTCGGTGACGGAACTTTAGAAATCCTTCCTGACGGATTCGGTTTCCTTCGCTCTCCTGTTTCTTCTTATTTAGCCAGTACGGAAGATATTTATATCTCTCCGTCTCAGATCCGCCGCTTCAATCTTCATACCGGCGACACGGTTGAAGGTGAAGTCCGCATTCCGAAGGACGGCGAGCGCTATTTTGCTTTGGTCAAAGTCGACAAAGTCAACGGTCTTCCTCCCGAAGCTCTTAAACACCGCATTCTTTTTGAGAACCTGACTCCGCTTTTCCCGAATCAGCCGCTCAAACTTGAACGCAACATTTCCGGCGACGAAAACCTTACCGGTCGTCTGATCGATATCCTGGCTCCGATCGGCAAGGGACAGCGTGCTCTGTTGGTTGCTTCTCCGAAGTCCGGTAAGACCGTTTTAATGCAGCATATCGCTCACGCGATTACCGCTAACTATCCGGACGTCATCCTGATGGTCCTTCTGATCGACGAACGTCCTGAAGAAGTGACAGAAATGGAACGCTCCGTTAAAGGCGAAGTCATTGCTTCCACCTTCGACGAACCGGCTACTCGCCATGTTCAGGTTGCTGAAATGGTCATCGAAAAAGCCAAGCGCCTGGCTGAAAGCAAGAAAGACGTCGTTATTCTGCTTGACTCCATTACGCGTCTGGCCCGCGCCTACAACACCGTGGTTCCGACATCCGGTAAAGTGCTTACCGGCGGCGTAGACTCCAACGCCCTGCAGCGCCCGAAACGTATTCTCGGCGCAGCCCGCAACCTGGAAGAAGGCGGCTCTCTCACCATCATCGGTACCGCTCTGGTTGAAACCGGCAGCCGTATGGACGATGTGATTTATGAAGAATTCAAAGGCACCGGCAACATGGAAATCCATCTGGATCGCCGTCTTGCTGAAAAACGCGTCTACCCGGCCATCAACGTTGCCAAGAGCGGAACCCGTAAGGAAGAACTGCTTCTGGCTCCGCAGGAACTTCAGAACATTTGGATTCTCAGAAAGTTCCTTTACGACATGGACGAAATCCAGGCAATGGAATTCCTGCTTGATAAGATGCGCCCGACAAAGAACAACGCTGAGTTCTTTGCCATGATGCGCCGATGAGCGACATCTGTTTGCTTTAAAAAGAAATTTGGGTATAATTTTGCCCTTGTTTTTATTAACTTAGGCACGTTCTGACATGCCGGATGTAAGACTCACAACGGTGAGCGGTCTCGCAAGGTTGGTGGCGACCGACATTTTTTGGAATACACATGAAACCGAATATTCATCCGCAGTATCGTGAAGTTGCCTTCACCGATATGTCCATCGGCAAGACCTTCATCATTCGCTCTACTGCCGACGCTCGTGACACCGTTGAAATCGACGGCGTTACCTATCCGCAGGTTAAGCTTGATACCTCCAGCGAATCTCATCCTTTCTACACTGGCGCTCAGACACGTATCGTCGAAGCCGGCCGTGTTGAAAAATTCCGTCAGAAATTTGCTGCTAAGTCTGCTGCCCTCAACGCTTCTGCTGAAGCTGCCAAGGCTGCTAAGGCTAAAAAATAATTTTTCAGTTTCATACTGATCCGAAGGGCAGCCTTTTGAGCTGCCCTTTTTCTTAGTAAAATCGCACCTTTCAGGTCTACAACCACACTGCCTCGATGTTAAGTAACCATTCCTCTCCGGCCGTCGTCAGCGCATCGGCTGCCGGCAAACTTCCGAGAGCGGCATTAATTGCACTTTTAGCTGCGTTCGTGCTGCCGTTGTTCTTTTCTACGGATGTATGGAGCGGAAAGTCTCTGATTTCGTTCGGTGTAGCCTGGAACATGGCCAACGGCTCTTTAGCCGATTGGCTTCTCCCGAACGTCAACGGATTCCCGGCTTCCGACGTCGGTCCTCTTTCTTTCTGGTTTGCAGCGCTCAGCATTAAAGTTTTCGGTCCCCTCTTCGGCAACGTAGAGGCCTTCCATATTACTGCCGGTCTATGGTTTGCAGTGACCACGGCCGCGATTTGGTACTCCACCTATCTTCTTTCCCGTCGCGACGAAGCCCAGCCTGTGAGCTTTGCTTTCGGCGGAGAAGCCGCGCGAAAAGACTACGGACGCTTAGTCGCCGACATTGCCGTTCTTCTGACCGTGGGTACCTACGGCATCATCGCCGCCTTCCACGAACTGACTCCGGTTACGTGCCTGCTCGCCTTCTCGGCTTTAGCTTTCTACGGCATCGTTTTAAGTCTCGAATATCTGTGGCGCGGTTCAATTATTGCCGGTCTTGCCATCGGCGCCATTGCCTTGGCCAGCAGTCCCGGCGCCGGCCTTTGGTGTTTCTTCGGAGCCTGGGTCGCAATTTTCCTGACGCCTGATTACACCAGCCGCTCCAAGCGCGCCGTGCTAACTTTATCTGTGGCTTTTGCGACCGCGATGCTTTGGCCGATTTTAGTTTTTGCCTGCTTCCCGGCAGAAGCGACCGAATGGTTCAAGAGCTGGATTTCCATCAGCCTTGCCGCGCTTTCTCCGCTACCGGCTGACGAATACCTTTGGCTTCTCAAGAACATTTCCTGGCTGACATTCCCGCTGTGGCCTTTGGCCTTATGGGGCATCTATGCCTGGAGAGATCAAATTCGCCAGGCTCCGCTGATTATTCCGCTTTCCTTCTCGGTTGTTGCACTATGCTCCGTCATTTTTACAGGGACGGAACTCTACAGCACGCTGCTTTTCTTAGTTCCCTCGCTGTCGGTTTTAGCTGCACTCGGCGTGGTCAGCCTTAAGCGCAGCCGAGAAAACTTTCTGGATTTGTATTCCGGCATCATCTATACGCTTGCCGTGATTGCTGTCTGGGTTTACTTCTTTGCCTGGACACAAGGTGTTCCGGCCAAGATGGCTTTCTCTATTACTCGTTTGGCGCCGGATGTTGAGCCGCACGGAACTTCCGTCTTCCTTTTTCTGCTTGCCGTTATCGCCACCCTCCTGTGGATCGCAATTGTCTTCTGGCGCCTGTTCAAGCACCCGGTTTTTTCCTGGAGAGGCGCTTGGATGGCAGGAACCGGGCTGACTGCGGTTTGGATTATTGTCATGAGCTTATTCGTCAATTTGATTGACGGGGCTCGCTCTATGAAGCCTATTGTCGACAACTTTAAAGCGGTTGCCGTTGAAAACAAAATTCCGCTCGACAAGATCGGTGCTTCTCATTTAACTTTGAGCAATATCGCTGCTTTTAATTACTGGGGCGGCGTCAACTTTGATAAGCAGGCAGATGCACCTTGGATCCTGCGTGCCGTTGACAGAGATTACGATGAAAACACCCTTGATCTTCGCTATGAAGTCGTCGATGTTTTCCAAGGACGTCCGAGAAGCAGCGAAAAGTTCCTCTTAATTCGCAGAAAGTAGTTTCTGCCTTTTTGGTATGTCAACTCGAATTTTGAGCCGGCTTCAACCGCCGGATACTTCCTATTGGGCGATTATTAAGCTCTCGCTCCCCGTCTGGATCTCCAACGTTGCCATTGTCGGCGGAGCAACACTTGATACTTTAATGACCGGCCATCTCGGTTCCACCGACTTGGCCGCTGTTGCCATTGGTTTGGCTGTTTCCGTTTCTGTATTCGTCGCTTTGGTCGGCGTGATGCAGGGGCTCTCTCCGATCGCCGGTCATCACTACGGCGCAGGCCACCACGAGAAAATCGGCTTCGAGCTTCATCAAACGATTTGGCTCGCCATTCTTCTGGCAATCATCGGCATGGCATTGATGTGCTACACGCCGATGTGGATGACGCTGACCAACTCCACCGGACGCGTTGCCGAAATCGCGACAAGCTTCCTTCTGATTAACGCTATCGGTCTTCCGGCTGCGATGGCCGGACGCGCCTATATGGCGATGAATGCCGCAGTATCCCGCCCCAAGGTCGCGATGTGGATTGCGCTGTCCATGCTGGCCGTTAAAGCAGTCACGAACTACATTTTTATCTTCGGCTGGGCATTTATTCCGAGTTTCGGAGGAGCAGGCTGCGCCATATCGTCTACGATCAACGCATTCCTCAGCCTTTTCCTTTACTGGGTCATCTGGCACTACGACAGCTTCTACGCTAAGATGCGGCAGAAGCGAATCTCCATGCCTGACCGCAAGGCCTTAACGAACCTGCTTAAGCTCGGAATTCCGATCGGCTTGTCCGCCTTCTTTGAAGTAACGTCATTTACCTTCATGACGATTTTCATTTCTCGTTTAGGCGCCGATGTCGTTTCCGCTCACCAGATCGTTGCGAACTTAACTTCGCTCTTTTACATGGCTCCTCTTGCCATCGGTGTGACCTCTTCTGTTTTGGTTTCGCAGTCTCTCGGTGCGAATTCTCCTGAAACGGCAAAAATGGCGACCTACAAATGTCTGAAGTTCTGCATTTGCTTAGCAGTGTTCGTCTCTGCCTTGCTCTACTTCTGCAAATACTTCTTTGTAGGTCTCTACACGAGCGATTTGGACGTCATTAAGGTCAGTACCTACCTTATCGGCTTTGCGTCCATCTATCACGTTTTTGACGCGGTTAACTGTGTCGGCAGCTTCTCCATGCGAGGCTATCGAATCACTTTCCTGCCGATGGTCATCTATGGCGTCTTCCTCTGGGGCTTAGGTTTGGGCTTGGGCAGTATTCTTACCTTCACGGATTATTTAAGTCCTGCTCCGATGGGTGCCGCAGGTTACTGGACTGCCATTACGATCGGTTTGACGCTTTCCGGCAACATCGTCGGCGTCTGTGCCGTTTACGTGGCCAGAGCTTTTGCTCACGGACATAAAGTCTGGCTTCGTTAAGTCATTCTTTCACTCTAAAAACAGCTCACGATGGTGGGCTGTTTTCTTACAGATTGTCTTGCGTTAGCAGACGAATTTGCCGTTTTTCATTCAAAAGAATATTGGTAATCGGGCGAACGCAGGACAGCTTACTTTACTCCCGCGCTTTCGCACCAATACCTACCATTAGCCGATCAAAGGTGGGAGCCGATCAGAAAATAATTTAACGTAACTCTTTTAACTCATATAGAGAAGAAGCTCTCTTCTCTAAATCCGCACATGTTTTACCCATGGGAGAAAGTTGGTGACATTGGAAGAGTTTCTGGCCTCAAAAACACCGGAATTCCGAGAAAAAGTTAAGAAGGAGCATTCACAGATGGTCTTGCAGCATGCCATCTCAAGACTTCGATACGAACAAAACTTGACTCAAGAAGAAGTCGCAAGGAAGCTTCAGCTCTCACAGTCTGTTGTTGGCAAAATTGAAAGAAACGCCATGGACGTAAAATTAACCGATCTCGTGAGATATGTGAACACTCTTGGAGGAAAGCTCTCGCTGCAAGTCGATCTTCCTTCAGGAAAAAAGATCTTCGTTCCATTAACAAATTTTGAGCATTCCAAGGCTTTCCGAAAATCCTGATTCCGTTCTCTACTCGATAACACAGACAACAAAAAACCGCCTTGCGGCGGCTTTTTGTTGGAATATCAGTCTGTTAATTAACGACCGTTCTGTGTGCGCAGAGCAGCGATTCGATCTTCAATGGAAGGATGCGTAGCAAGCAGCTGGCCGATAGAACCGGCGATACCGAATCCTTTGACAGCACCCGGAAGCTCTTCGGTCGGGACGCCGCCCAAACGAGCCAGAGCGTTGATCATCGGAGTCGAGCTGCCCATGATCTTTGCGGCGCCGGCATCGGCTCTGAATTCGCGATGACGGGAGAAAGCAGCCACAACCATGGAAGCCAGGAAACCCAAGACCAAGTCAAGGATGAAGGAAGTCACGTAGTAACCGACACCAGGAGCATCATCCTCATTGCGGAGAATGCCGCGATCCACAAAGTTGCCGATGATACGAGACAGGAAAACGACGAAGGTGTTGGTAACACCCTGAATCAAGGTCATGGTCACCATGTCGCCGTTGGCAACGTGAGCGATCTCATGAGCCAAAACGGCTTCCACTTCTTCTTTGTTCATGCTGGAAAGAAGGCCGGTGGAAACAGCCACCATGGAAGAATTCTTTGTTGCGCCGGTCGCGAAAGCATTGGCTTCGCCTTCATAGATACCGACTTCCGGCATCGGGATACCGGCTTTCTGAGAGTGATGATGAACGGTGTCAACGAGCCAAGCTTCGAGTTTGGTGCTCGGATGATTGACGTCAATCATCTGTACGCCCATCGTCGATTTGGCAATCGTCTTGCTCATGAGCAAGGAAATGATGGAACCGCTGAAGCCGACAATCGCCGCAAATACCAGAAGTGTCCCGTAGCTCTGGCCCTTTCCGGCAACGTTAGAAAAGTTGATTCCGAAAACGGCAGAAACAATGTTGAGGACAACTCCGAGTACAACCAAAACGGCTACGTTGGTCAGGAGGAACAAACCTATTCTTTTAAACATATCTACTGATCAATCCCTGGATAAATGTTGTTATTGCATATCTAATTATCAGTTATTGCATGCCCCCATGCCCCGCAAAATTTGGATGAAATTGTTTCAAATTATGCTGTTGCCGGCGGTCTTGTTACCTTCCTGAAAGGTTTTCCTGACGAACAGGCGGGAAGGTTTCCCACTGGTGGCATCCGGGGCATCGCCACAAGAATTTACGCGTTGCAAAACCGCACTTTGTGCACTTGTAGCGCACCGCTTTGCTGAGCATATTCTTCAATAAACCGTGAAGCTGCTTGAGCGATTCGTTTTCGGGTTCATTTGCCAAACGCAAGTCAATCAAACGGTAAAAAGCCACCAGGGTCGGCTGAGTCTTCAGATGTTCCTGAATCAGCGCAATCGCTTCCTTGGAGTTGCCTGCTTTGCCGAGCAGAATACCGGCGGTATCCACCTCATCGGTAGTAGAACCGTCTTTAAAAAGGTCTTCCAAATACTGAACGGCCTCTTCTTTGCGTCCGGCTTCAAGAAGCAGGGAAGCAATTTGATCGACAACAAGGGTTCCGTATGCAGGAGAAATCTGACCGACCTGTTTCCATGTGGCCAAGGCTCCGTCAATGTCGCCCTTTGCTTTGAGCATCTTGCCCTTAATAATCAGGGCACGCTTATTGTTCGGATCTACTTTAAGTGCTTTTTCAAGAGCTTCGGCCGCACCCTTGAAATTCTTAAAGTAGAGATTTTGCTGCGTCAATTCGCAGTAAAGCTGAGCAATACGGGTGCTCTGATCCTCACCGCTCTGACGCTGAATAATATTAGCTTCGTCGATTGCTTTCTGCCATTCTTTTTCTGTTTCGTAAATATGCAGAAGTTCCTTGCGGGCAATCGTCTTGTAGCTTTCACTCGTGTCGGAAAGCTTCAGGAATGATTCCTCGGCACGATCCCAAAGACCGGCTTTCAAATAATCTTCACCGAGCTCATAGAGCGCTCTGGAGCGAATCTTTTTCGGTAAGTCTTCACGGTTCACCAAGACATTGTGAATCTTGATGGCGCGGTCAAATTCTCCGCGGCGGCGGAAAAGTCCCGCAAGCGAAAAATGCATTTCAACCGTATCCGGATCGAGTTTGACCAGATTGATAAAGGCATCAATGGCCTGGTCCTGTTTATTGCTGAGAAGGAGATCTACGCCTTTGTACAGCGTGTCTTTTTCATCCGCGATCGTCTGTTTCTCTTTGATGTCAAAAGAACGGGCAAACCAGCCGGCCGCGAAAAGAAGCGGAACCAATATAAGGTACCAAAGCTCAAAATCCATGGGATAACCTGCAGCTTTCTCTAAAAATAATCCATTGTATTCGCAAATGCCTTGTCCTAGAACAACTCATTGCGCCGGAACCGAAAAAATAAACGGCCCGGTTGTTCACACAACCGGGCCTGGGCAACTAACTTATGCCGAGCCGAGACTAATCGTCAGCCAACTTGTCTACGCGTTCACGCATTTCTTTACCGGCCTTGAAGTGAGGCACGATCTTGGCGGGAACTTCGACAGTATCTCCGCTCTTCGGATTACGGCCCACGCGAGGCGGACGGTAATTGAGCGAAAAGCTTCCAAAGCCACGGATTTCAATCCGGCTGCCTTGCGCTAGCGCGGCAGTCATAGCATTCAGAATCGAATTAACAGCATCGTCAACATCGCGAGCGGTCAGATGATTTCCGATGACTGCCGGATCAGCAGCAAGCAGCGCAATGAGTTCTGACTTAGTCATTGCAACCTCGCTATAAATTATTTGTTCTGTTCGAGCTTAGCTCTCAGGAGAGCGCCGAGGTTGGTTGTACCGGCCTGGGCGTCTTCTTCCATCTTAGCCATGGCTTCACGAGTTTCAGCCTGATCTTTGGCGCGGATGGACAGCTGGATGGAGCGAGCTTTGCGATCGATGTTGGTGATCGCAGCTGTAACTTCATCGCCTTCTTTCAGAACATTGCGAGCGTCTTCAACACGGTCCGGACCGATTTCGCTGGCGCGCAGATAGCCTTCTGTGTCGTTACCGAGATCGATAACAGCACCCTTGGCTTCAACGGACTTAACTTTACCGGTAACAACGGAGCCCTTTTCGTGTGTGGAGCAGAAGTTGTTGAACGGGTCACCGCTCATCTGCTTAACACCGAGGGAGATACGTTCACGTTCGACGTCGATAGAGAGAACAACTGCTTCGAGTTCTTCGCCCTTCTTGTACTTGCGAACAGCTTCTTCACCAGGTTCTGTCCAGGACAGGTCGGAGAGGTGAACGAGACCGTCGATACCGCCTTCAAGACCGATGAAAACACCGAAGTCGGTAATGGACTTGATCTGGCCTTTAACTGTGTCGCCCTTCTGGTGTGTAGCGGCAAATTCTTCCCAAGGATTGGGTTTGCACTGCTTCATGCCGAGGGAGATACGACGACGTTCTTCGTCGATTTCGAGAACCATGACTTCAACTTCTTCGCCAAGCTGAACGACTTTCTTCGGATCAACGTTCTTGTTTGTCCAATCCATTTCGGAAACGTGGACCAGACCTTCAATACCGGCTTCGATTTCAACGAAAGCACCGTAGTCAGTGATGTTGGTAACCTTACCGAAGAGACGTGTGCCCTGCGGATAACGGCGGGCGATACCGATCCAAGGATCTTCGCCGAGCTGTTTGATACCGAGAGAAACACGGTTCTTTTCCTGATCGAACTTCAGAACCTTAGCTGTGATTTCCTGACCCTGTTCGAGGACTTCGCTCGGATGACGAACGCGGCGCCATGCGAGGTCGGTGATGTGCAGCAGACCGTCGATACCGCCGAGGTCAACGAATGCACCGTAGTCAGTAATGTTCTTAACGATACCCTTGACGATAGCGCCTTCCTTGAGTGTTTCAAGGAGTTTGGCTCTTTCTTCACCCATGGAAGCTTCGACAACAGCGCGACGAGAAAGAACGACGTTGTTGCGTTTGCGGTCAAGCTTGATGACCTTGAATTCCATGGTCTTGCCTTCGTAGGGCGTTGTGTCCTTAACGGGACGTGTGTCAACCAGAGAACCCGGCAGGAATGCACGGATGCCGTTGGTCATCACAGTCAAGCCGCCCTTGACCTTGCCGGTAACAGTACCGGTAACGAGTTCGCCGGTTTCGAGGGCTTTCTCGAGGTTCATCCAGGCAGCCAGGCGTTTGGCCTTATCGCGGGACAGGACTGTGTCGCCATATCCGTTTTCGAGGCTTTCGATAGCTACGGAAACGAAATCGCCAACCTTAACGTCGACTTCGCCGCGGTCGTTCTTGAATTCTTCGATAGGAATGAAGGATTCGCTCTTGAGGCCGGCGTTAACAACGACGTAGTTGTAGTCAACGCGGACGACTTCTGCGGGGATAACTTCACCCTGCTTCATTTCCTGTTTAGCAAGGCTTTCTGCGAACAAATCGGCAAAGGATTCGGTAGGCTTGGTAGTAGTGTTGGTCATGTAAATAACTGTTTGCTCTGATAAAAATAATCAGAACGGGTTAAAAAATTCCCGACGACCGGATGGACGTCAGGGGCACGGTAAAAAGGCTTTTTCAAGCCTTGCTCTCGCGGTACCAGGCGAGAACCTGATCGATCGTTTCCTGCAGAGTAAGGTCGGACGAATCGAGGATTCGCGCCCCTTCTGCCGGCTTCAAAGGTGCCACAGATCGCTCCATATCACGTCTGTCACGATCCTTCAAGTCGGAAACGAGGTCGTCAATATTACTTGAGATTCCTTTTTCTTTCAACTGGTTATAGCGTCTTTTTGCACGCGACTCAGCCGATGCTGTTAAAAAGATTTTCAGTCGAGCTTCGGGAAAAACCACACTTCCCATGTCGCGGCCGTCTGCCACAAGGCCGGGTTCAACTGCGGATCTTCTCTGCAGTTCGAATAAAGCTTTTCTGACGCCGGGATAGGCTGCTATTTTGCTTGCGTTCAAACCGACTTCTTCTGTGCGAATCGCGTCGGTCACGTCTTTGCCTTCAAGGTAGATTTTTCCGTCCTTGAACAGCGGCTTAAGCAACCGGGCGACCTTTTCCGCCGCAGCGGCGTCGCCCAAATCCATACCTTGGTTCATGCAGGCAAGAGCAGTCAGACGATAAAGCGCACCGCTGTCGAGCACATGAAAACCCAAAACTTTGGCTACTCCGGAAGAAACGCTTCCTTTTCCGGAAGCGACCGGTCCGTCAATTGCGATGACATCAACTTGGCTCATTATTCCTTCTCCACCACGCCGGCCAGACGTTCAAAGTAATCGGGGAATGTTTTTCTCACGCAGTTCGGATCACGGATCTTCACAGAAACACCGCCTGCGGCTATCAGCGACATGCACATCGCCATGCGATGATCCTTATAGGTGTCAAAAACCGCGCTTCTGAGTTTTTCCGGCGGCGTAATTTTGATCATGTCGTCCGTGCTTTCCACTCTGCAGCCGACTTTGGTGAGCTCGTTGTGCATCGCCGCAATACGGTCGGTTTCTTTGACTCTCCAGCTGGAGATGCCTCGGAGGATTGTCGGACCTTCACACATCGGTGCCATGGCCGCAAAAGTCATCGCCGCATCCGGAATCGGACGGACATCGGCCTGCAGTCCGTGCAGCTTGTGACCGTAACGGCTCGGACCGGTCTTAATCCAGTTCTCTCCTCGGGTCACGGTTGCGCCCATCTTCACAAGATATTCGACAAAGGCCGCATCACCTTGGACGCTGTCCGCGCCGATACCGTTAATCTTCAGCGGACCGACTAATGCGCCGAGTGCGAGAAAATACGAGGCACTGGAGGCATCTGCCTCCACTTCAAAAATGCCCGGAGCCTTGTACGGAGTCTTGGGCACTAAAAAATCTTTTTCCGAAGTTTTCACTTCAACACCGAACCGTTCCATCAGACGGCATGTCAGCGAAACGTAAGGAGAGCTGATCAGTTCGCCGTCAATGCGGATTCTCAGGCCTTGTTCCGGCGCAATTAACGGTGCGGCCATCAAAAGGCCGGAGACGAACTGACTGGAAACGTCGCCGCGAACATGGACAATGTCGCTATTAATCTTGGTCGCCGGTTCGATCTTGATCGGCGGAAATCCCGGCTCTCCGAGATAAGAGAGACGACCGCCGACGGAATTCAGCGCTTCAACCAGGTGCGCAATCGGACGCTGGCGCATTCTGGCAACGCCGTCCAGTACATATTCTCCGCCGCTGAAAGCCAGAGACGAAGAGAGCGGACGCATCGCGGTGCCGGCGTTCCCGAGAAAAAGATCTGCCTTCTTGACAGGAAAGTTTCCGCCGCAGCCTTCCACCTTCACAACCGTACCGTTGTCGGAGACTTCAAGCTTGACGCCGAGAGCCTCCAGTGCTCCGATCATCATTTCCGTATCTTCGGCCGCCAACAGATTCTGCAGCTCGGTTGTCCCCTCAGAGAGCGCAGCCAGAAGCAGGGCTCGATTGGAGATGCTCTTAGAGCCAGGTAAGTCGACCGACCCTCCGACTTTCTTAATCGGATCAAGTTTTAAAATTTCTTCCATCGTTCTTATCCTTATTTTCCGGGGAAGACCAAGCCGCGACGGTTTTTAACGGCATTTTCAAAAACGCTTTCCAAAGCCTTTCCGTCGGACTCATCAATATATTTTTGAAGCGTGTCCAAAGAAGTACGGTAGCGTTTGAGCTCGTGAGACAATGCTTCGCGATTAGACAGGCAGATGTCGCGCCACATCACCGGAGAGCTCGACGCGATACGTGTGAAATCACGGAAACCGGCACCGGCCATCTTGAGTTTTTCCTGAGCGTTCTCTTCTCTCGCAATCATATCCACCAAGGCGTAAGCCAGAACATGAGGCAAGTGACTCACCGAAGCAAACGTAAGGTCGTGCTGATGCGGGCTCATGGTCTGCACACGCGCCCCTGCCTTACGCCACGCGTCTTCCATAAAGACGACGACTTTCGGATCCATACCTTCGTCCGGTGTGGAGATGACGACTTTTTCATCAAAAAGATCTGCTGAGGCATAGTCCACGCCCGGCATTTCGCCGCCGGCAATGGGATGTGCCGGTGCGTACTGATGAAACTTATCGCCGAGTCCTTTACGCGCAGCCGCTATCACGGTCTGGCGAGTTGAGCCGACGTCGGTAACCACGGCATCGGGCTTAAGGAACGGTGCCATTTCAGTAAAAACGGACTCCATGGCTTCAACCGGAACAGCGCTGACGACAATATCAGCATCCTTGACGGCCTCTTCCATAGAAGTCGTCACGGCGTCTGCCGCGCCTTTGTCCAAGGCTTTCTGCAGAGTGGCCGGATTGTGTCCGAAAGCGATCACTTCGTCGACAATGCCGGCTCTTTTCCAGCTGAGCGCCATTGATCCGCCGATAAGGCCGCAGCCGATCACTGCCATTTTCATGCAGACTTCTCCCCAAACTTTATCAAGGCTTCTTTCAGAACTTCCAAAAAACGCTCGTTTTGTTCGGGCGTTCCGACAGACACACGAATCCATTCCGGCAAGTCGTAAGACTTCATACGGCGGACAATGATGCCTTTCTTCAGCAGGTACTGAACGATATCGTCGGCATGCGGTCCGACTTTCACGGTAATGAAGTTGGCGTGCAGTCCCATGTACGGAAGTTTTAATGCATCAAAGGCTTCGGAAAGGAACTTGATGCCTTTGCGATTGACTTCCAGGGTCATCTCCACAAAGTCCTGATCCTTTAGAGCTGCCAAGGCTGCAATCTGCGAAAGATCATTTACGTTGAACGGATGACGAACGCGGTTCAGCATGGAAAGCAGTCCGGGCTGAGCAATGCCGTATCCGACTCGAGCGCCGGCTAAGCCGTAAGCCTTGGAGAAAGTGCGGGCAATCATCACATTCGGATGCAGACGAACGATTTCCATAGAGTCGCAGCGCAGTGCGGGTTCCAGGAACTCGACATAAGCCTCGTCAAACAAAACCATCACCGTCGGAGGAACCTTGTCCAAGAAGTCGAGAATGTCTTTTTCGGCAAGGTAAGTTCCGGTCGGGTTGTTGGGGTTCGTTAAGAAGATCAAACGGGTGCGCTCATCTACGGCATCGGCCATTGCGTCGAGGTCGGCATTGAAGTCTCCCGTTGACGGTATTTCAATCGTCTCGGCTCCGCACAGACGCGCAACCATCGGATACAGCGAGAAAGAATACTGCGGATAAATCGCCGTTGTACCTTCGGACAAAACGGTCTCGGCGGCCAAACCCAACAATTCGCTGGAGCCGCTGCCGATAACAACCCAATCCTGCGGCACGCCGTATTTTTCTGCGATGGCCTTCTGAAGATGATAGGCATCGGCATCCGGATAACGATTGAGATTCAAAGCCGCGGTTGCAACCGCTTCTTTAACCTTAGAGCTCATGCCGTTCGGATTCTCGTTGGCGACCAGCATGATGATCTCTTCGGGTTTAAGACCTAAATCAGCTGCAACATCTTCAATCGGCTTGCTTGCGACATATTTGTCCAAAGCCTGCACCCAAGAGGGCGTGGTAATTGTTGTTTCGGTCATAAATTTGATCCTTTTGTATCGGACCGGCGGAAATTCTTCTCCGTCGGATAGGAACCCAGACATTTCAGAGAAGCACAGCCTTCACGGAAAATCTCCAGTGCCTCTCGGATCTTCGGCTCACTCATGTTGCCCTCGATGTCGGTGTAGAAGAAATATTCCCATGTTCCGCGCTTTGCGGGGCGCGAGTCGAGTCTCATCATGGACACACCGAAATCATCAAACGGCTTTAAAGCCTGATAAAGAGAACCGGCGCGATGCGGCACGGAGAAGATCAAGGATGTTTTATCTTCCCGGGGATTTGCGGACGGCTCTGCCGGCTCACGCCCTAAGATTAGAAAACGCGTGCGGTTCGTGCTCGAGTCCTGAATATTTGCCGCCACAATCTGAAGCCCGAAAATCTTTGCCGCAACTTCGCCGGCGACGGCTGCATATGTCGGATTTTCGGAAGCCAAGCGCGCAGCTTCGCCGTTGCTCTCCGCCGTCAGTCTTTCTAAAGAAGGCACATTGCGGTTAAGCCACTGAACGCATTGTCCGAGGGACTGCGGGTGGGAGTAAACACGCGTGACGCCTTCCATCGAGCCGGAGCGCGTCATCAGGTTGTGCTGGATCGGAATAGAGCACTCCCCGACAATGAAAAGCGGCGTCTTGAGCAGACAATCCATGGTGCGGTTCACCGCGCCTTCGGTGGAGTTCTCAATCGGAACAATACCGTAGGCGGCGTCACCTGACTCCACTTTTCTAAAGACTTCTTCAATACTTCCGCTGGGCATCCCGACCACACCGGAACCGAACTGACGAATCATCGCCTGTTCGCTGAAGGTGCCGCGAGGACCGAGGTAAGCCACTTTCAGTTCGGACTCAAGGCCGCGGCAAGCGCACATGACCTCACGCCAGATGGCGACCAGAGACTCATTGGGCAGAGGCCCTTCGTTTTTACCGCAGATCTTTTTTAAAACTTCCGCTTCGCGTTCGGGTCGGTAAACCGGGAGACCGGCCTTAGCCTTGATCTCGCCGATTGCCTTTGCGACCTCGGCCCGCTCATTGAGCAGGCGGACGAGCTCGGAATCGAGCCCGTCGATCTTATTACGAAGAGGAAGCAGTTCTTCGTTGACAGACATGGTTCGGCTCTTAGCTGTGGCGTTCGGCAAAAGCCTTCATGTAATCGGCCAAAGCTTCTGCGGCTTCGACGCTGACTGCGTTATAGAGCGAAGCACGCATTCCGCCGACGATTCTGTGACCTTTGATATTGGCTAAACCCTTCTGAAGCGCTTCTTCAATAAAGAGCTGGTTAAGCTCTTCGTTCTTCAGATTGAAGACGACGTTCATGCGGGAACGGGACTGCTTTTCAATGTTGTTGTAGTAGAAACCGTCAGAATTATCGATTGCGTCGTAGATCTTTTGGCTCTTCAGAATGGAGCGTCTCTCCATTTCCTTGACGCCGCCTTCGGCAAGCAGCCATTTGCAGACTAAGTGCGAAATGTAGATCGCAAAAGTGGGCGGCGTGTTATACATGGACTCAAAGTTCGCGTAGGTCTGGTAGTCCAGCATTGTCGGAGTCGTCGACTCGGCACGTCCTAAAAGATCCTTACGGGCAATCACGACCGTGAGACCTGCCGGGCCGAAGTTCTTCTGCGCACCGGCAAAGATCAGACCGTACTTAGAAATGTCGACAGGCTGAGACAGGAAGTCGCTCGACATGTCGGCAATCAAGGGAACATTGACTTCCGGGCGGTACCAGTAGCGAATACCGTTGACTGTTTCATTGGAACAATAGTAGAGGTAGGCAGCGCCGTCTGTGACAGCCAGCTCCTCCTGGCGAGGCGCTCTGAGTTCGGTGCAGGCAACTTCGGCCGCTTCACCGATCTTTTGAGCTTCGTTGAACGCTTTGCGGCTCCAAACTCCGTCTACGGCGTAGTTGCCGATTCCGCCCACTGCAAAATTAAGCGGAATCATGGCAAATTGCAGATGGCCGCCGCCCTGAACGAACATAACTTCATATTCTTCAGGAATGCCGTAGAGCTCGCGAAGCATTTCCACGGTTTCTCGATAAATGCCCATGAACTCTTTGCTGCGGTGGCTCATCTCCAGGATGGAGTATCCGACACCGTGCCAATCGGTCATTTCCGAGGCCGCCTGTTCAAGCACAGGCAAAGGCATGGCCGAGGGACCGGCTGCAAAATTAAAGATTCTCGTCATTTTGTTCTTCCTTGAGGATAGCCTCGTCTTTTGCTTCGAGTTCGGCTTCTTCCGCGTTAGTTTCCGAGACCACTTCGGCTTCCACCGCTGCGGTATCCGAAGCATTGTCTCCGTCATCGTTTTCAGTTACACGCTCGAGACCTACGAGCTTGGTGCCCTCTTCCATCGAGATCAGTGTCACACCCTGAGTGTTGCGGCCAAGGACGCGAATTTCGTTCACACGGGTACGAACCAGCTTACCGGTCGAGGTAAGCAGAATGATTTCGTCGTTTTCTTTCACGAGGAGTGCGGAAACGACCTTACCGTTTCTCTCGGTCGTCTGAATCGAAATAATGCCCTTCGTACCGCGGCCGTGGCGGGTGTACTCAGCAAGCGGAGAGCGTTTGCCGTAGCCGAATTCGGTAGCGGTCAGAACGGTCACGTCTTCATCATCGCCGCAGACCAGCATGGAAATGACCTTCTGGCCTTCGTCGAGTCTCATGCCGCGAACACCGGTTGCCGCACGGCCCATGGCGCGGACTTCATCTTCGGAGAAGCGGACAACCTTACCGTTGTCGCTGAAGAGCATGACGTCATGCTTGCCGTCGGTCACGGCAGCGCCCACCAGAACGTCGCCTTCAAGCAGATTGATCGCGTTGATACCGGCTCTTCTCTGGTTCTTGAAGTCGCCGATCGGTGTCTTCTTGACCGTACCGTCAGCAGTGGCCATGAAGATATAGAGGTCTTTGGCGTAGTCCTCATCGGAAATCGGCAGAACAGCCGTGACTTTTTCGTCGTCCGTCAGTTCAAGCATATTGACGATCGGACGGCCCTTAGAAGAGGAAGAGCCTTCGGGCACATCCCAAACGTTGAGCCAATGCAGACGGCCCTTCGTGGTGAAGCAAAGCAGCACGTCGTGGGTTGTGGCCACAAATAGCTGATTAATAATGTCGCCTTCCTTCATTTGAGCGGCGCGCTTGCCTTGGCCGCCGCGTTTCTGAGCGCGGTATTCGATCGACGCCTGGCTCTTGATGTAGCCGGTATCCGTCAGTGTCACAACCATTTCTCTCAACGGGATCAGGTCTTTTGTCTTGACGTTTTCTGCGTTGGCAACAATCTGAGTCTTTCTTTCGTCGCCGAATTCAGCTGCGACGGTTTCCAGACTTTCGGCAATGATGGCGGTCACTCGTTCGGGTTTGGCCAGAATATCGGTCAAATCAATAATCGTGTCCACGAGTTCTTTGTATTCGGCGTGAATCTTTTCTTGTTCCAGTCCGGTCAAGCTCTGCAGACGCATCTGAAGAATATTCTTAGCCTGCAGGGAGCTTAAGCGATAGGTTTCCTGATCGGTCAGACCAAGTGTCATATCTTCGTCTTCAGGACGCAGATATTTCTTATCGAGATTGGCGCGCTTAATCATTTCAGCGGCCTCATGAGCCGGCCATTCGCGTTCCAGCAGTCTTTCTTCAGCAATCTTGGCATTGGCAGAGGTACGAATGATATTGATGAAGTCATCCAGGTTAGCGAGCGCAATCGCCTGGCCTTCGACCAAGTACACACGGGCGCGGGCTTTATCGCGGCGGAACATCGTGACGCGAGTCACGACTTCTCGGCGGAAACTTAAGAACTCAACCAAGATTTCTTTGATGTTGAGCTGTTTCGGCTGACCGTTTACCAAGGCCACCAGGTTAATGCCGAAGCTGTCCTGCAGCTGTGTGTTCTTATAAAGAAGGTTCAGAACGACATTGGCATTGGCCCCGCGTTTCAATTCGATCACGCCGCGCATACCGTTCTTATCGGACTCGTCGCGAACGAAGGACATGCCGTCAATCTTCTTTTCGGCAACGAGCTGAGCGATCTTCTCAAGGAGCAGACGCTTGTTGACCTGATACGGAATCTCATCAATGATGATGGATTCGCGGTTGCCGTTGTCCCACTCTTCAATGTGGGTCTTGGCACGAATAATCGCTTTGCCGCGGCCGGTGCGATAGGCTTCATGGACATCGGACAGACCATAAAGGATGCCGCCTGTGGGGAAGTCCGGAGCCGGCATAACTTTAATAATTTCATCGATGGTGCATTCAGGGTTGCGAAGCACCAGCAGGCAGGCGTTCACGGTTTCACGCAGGTTGTGCGGAGGAATGTTGGTTGCCATACCGACCGCGATACCGGCGGAGCCGTTGATCAGCAGCTCGGGGAACACTGTCGGAAGAACGGTCGGCTCTTTCTGCGTGCCGTCATAGTTCGGCGCGAAATCCACTGCATCTTCATCAAGGCCGCGGAGCATTTCGGAAGAAAGCTTCTTCAAGCGAACTTCGGTATAACGCATAGCAGCGGCGCCATCACCGTCGACAGATCCGAAGTTGCCCTGGCCGTCTACCAGCGGATAACGCATGGAGAAGTCCTGAGCCATACGAACGATTGTTTCGTATGCGGCCGCGTCACCGTGCGGATGGTACTTACCGATCACGTCACCGACCACACGAGCAGACTTCTTATGCTGTGTGTTCCACATATTGTTCAATTCGAACATCGCAAAGAGCACACGGCGGTGAACCGGCTTCAAACCGTCACGCACGTCCGGAAGAGCTCGGCCCATGATCACGCTCATAGCGTAATCAAGGTAGGAGCGCTTCATTTCATCTTCCAGAGAAATCGGCTCAGCCTTGTTTACCTGGGTACGGATCAGATCCCAATCGGGCGTATTTTCACGGCGGGTACGGGAGCGGCTTCTCTTTTTCTCGCCTTCGCCTGCATCGCCGGATTCTTCAGCCTGATTCTCAGGTGTCTCAGAACCGGTTTCGTCAGAAACATCCTGTTTCTGCTCTTCTTTGTCTTTTTCGTTGTTGTGGTCGTTGTCAGCCATCTAACAGATCCTTCTTCATGTGTCCGGGCTAACGGACTGTAAAAATAACCCGTCAATTTTAGTGGACTTAACGCCTCTGTGCCTCAAAACGCTAATAAATCGATCCTAATGTGCTATCGTAATTCGATACTATCGAGAGGCGTTACTATGAATAATCTGGAAGGGCTTCATCCCGGCTTGGTCCTCAAGACTATGTTTTTAGAACCTTTAAAACTCTCCGTTTACCGATTGGCAAAGGACATTCACGTTCCTCAGACGCGCTTGAGCCAAATTATTGCCGGAGAACGCTCGATCACACCGGATACTGCGCTGAGGCTTTCGAAGTATTTCGGATTAGAAGAAATCTTTTGGCTTGAGCTGCAGGCGGTCTATGATTTGGCAAAGCAAAAGGCACTCATGAAAGAAGAGTTGGACGCGATTCAACCGTTCCAACCGAAAAACCTCTAATTACTATAGGAGAAGAACATGCAGACCGAAAAACTCCTTCTTCCCCGCTGGATCATTCCGCTTGAAGGCAAGACCGAAGTTCTGGAAAACTACGGCCTGGCAATAGAGAACGGGAGAATTGCCGCACTCATCCCGCCTTCGGACCTCGAGAACGTTGAAGCCAAAGAGGTCTTTGAACTGCCCGATAGCGTTGTCATGCCGGGATTTGTGAACTGCCATACCCATGCTTCCATGAATCTGCTGCGCTGCGTGGGCCCCGATCTCACCACACCGAACTGGCTCACAAAATGCATTTGGCCTATCGAGGGACAGCTGATGAGTCCGGAGTTCGTCTACGACGGCGCTCTTCTCGGAGGCGCTGAAATGCTGCAGGGCGGTACGACAACGTGCCATGACATGTATTTTTTCCCCGACTCTGCTGCTAAAGCGCTGAGAGAAGTCGGACTGCGTGTTGTTCAGGGCGCATTTGTGATTAAGTACCCGAATGCTGAGTACAAAGGAGAAGAAGATGCTTTAGCCGGCGCGCGGGCACTGGCCGCACGTCACAAAGACGATCCCGGCCTTTCGATCAATATTGCCCCGCATGCACCTTATTCCGTCACAGCCGAAGCTCTGCAGGCTTCCATGCGTTTAGCGGAAGAACTGGACACCACCTGGCAAATCCATCTCTCAGAAACGGAAGAAGAAAGACAGAACGCCATCAAAGAATTCGGCTGCTCTCCGGTGGAATATTTGGCCAAATTGGGCTGTCTGAATGAACGGACCGTCGCCGTGCACTGTGTCGCTCTTTCCGACCATGACATTGAATTACTGGCCGAAAGCGGTGCCTCCGTCGTCCACTGTCCGGTCAGCAATATGCGGCTCGGGTGCGGTGCAAGTCCCGTCGTCAAACTTTTAAAGGCCGGCGTCAATGTCGCATTGGGAACCGACGGTGCGGCAAACGCGTGTTCTTTGAGCATGTTTGAGCAAATGAGAACCGCAGGCCTCATTGCTAAGGGATTTTCACAAGACCCGACGCAGCTCACGGTCAATCAAATTATTCGTATGGCAACAATTAACGGAGCTAACGCGTTAAAATTGGATCGTGAAGTGGGCTCCCTTGCAGTTGGGAAGTTCGCGGACCTAGCTGTCATCGACATGTCACAGCTTGTAACTATGCCCGTTTTGGATGTGTTATCAAACGTTATTTACGCGGTTGAAGCACAATGCATACATCAGGTTTGGGCGAGCGGTTACCTTGTTGCAAATATACAACAGGAAAAATTACTTAGGCCTGATCGGGGCAAGTTACTTACAAAAAGTAATATCATGTCGTGGCAGAATAGGGTGTGTGAAATACTACGGGACGACTTTAATTAGCGATCCGGTGGTTATACACTCGGAATGCATTGCGGCCGATCCCTGAATTTGCCGTATGTTGTGTGGTTTTACTGCATCAAAAGAGGAAAATGATGAATACAAAGACAAAATTCGGAATGCTTATCGCTTCTGTAGCGTTGGCTGCTTCCGGTGCTGTTTGCGCAGCTGATGCCCCTGCCAATCCTTATGTTCAGGCAGCCGGCCAAACATTGATGACTAATTTCGGCCTGTGCGTTCGCACCGGCTATTGGACCCCTGCTCTGGCAGAAGCCCAGGGCGCTCTTGGCCAGAACTGCCAGTGCGACACAGACATTATTAAGTGCGAAGCCGGTGCTGAAAGAGTTACTCTTTCTGCCGACACACTCTTCGCTTTCAACAAAGCCGTTCTGAAACCCGAAGGCATCGCCAAACTGACAGAACTCACAAGCCGTATGTCCGGCTTGACACTTGACGTTGTCATGATCAACGGCTACGCCGACCGTATCGGTGCTGCTGCCTACAACCAGAAACTGTCTCAGCGTCGTGCCGACGCCGTCAAGACTTTCTTGGCTGAACACGGCGTTCCTGCTGCTCGTATCCACGCCGAAGGCAAAGGCCAGGCTGACCCCGTCGTCAACTGCCCGAATCCTTCTGCTAAGGGCGAAATCAAGACATTCAAACAGCTGATCGAATGCCTGCAGCCGAACCGTCGTGCCGTTATCGAAGTTAAGGGCACACGCAACAAGTAATCAATTGCATTAACTTGTGAAAAAGGGGTCGTTAGCGGCCCCTTTCTTTTTGTCATGACCGAACATCCCAAAGTTTATTTATTTGATCTTGACGGCACACTGCTCGATTCCGCACCCGACCTTGCTGCTGCGGCCAATCACATGCGTGTGGTCCGAGGCTTAGAACCTCTTCCTTTCGAGACGCTTCGCAAAACTGCTTCGAGCGGCGCGCGCGGTCTTTTAGGCGCAGCTTTCGGCATTCGCCCGGAAGACGCCGGATATGCCGAGATGGCAAAAGAGTTTCTGGATTATTACGAAGAGCATATGGCGGACCACTCCCGGCTTTTTGACGGCGTTCCTGAAATGCTTCAAGACATTGAAGCTCAAGGTGCCCGTTGGGGCATCATCACGAACAAACATGCTCGCTTTGTTCACCCTTTAATCAAATTTCACATGCTCGAACCAGCAGTTGTCGTATGCGGGGACACGCTAAAAGTTTCCAAACCAAATCCCGAACCGATTCGTTTTGCGCTGAAAAGCATCAATGCAAAAGCGTCGGAAGCTATCTACGCCGGTGACGACAAACGTGACATTGACGCGGCTAACGGAGCTGATGTCTTCTCGGTCGCCGTGCAATGGGGCTACCTCGGATCTCCCCAACCGGTTCAAGACTGGTGCGCCGATCTCATCGTGCACAATCCGAGCGAAATTTTAGGGATCGAGCTCACAAAGTAGTCATACTTTTGCCTGCGTCGAGAGTCTTTTTATTCGACTAAGAGAGGGAACGATATGGGCAAAAAACTTTGGATAACAACCGGAATCATCGGAGCCTTGGCAGCTGCCTACACTGCCGGCGGCTTTCTCGGTGTACCTTACGGTGTGAACTGGGCGCTTAAAAAATATGCAGAACCGATCGTCGGGCGCACTATCACAACACAGGAAGTTAAATTCAATCCTTTTACGCTGCAGTTTTCAGTTAAGGGGCTGAATGTTCAAAAAGACGGAGAGCCTCCCTTGCTTTCCGTCGGCTACCTGAAGACCAAAGTTCTGTGGAATTCTTTATTCAAACTGTCTCCGCTGGTTCAGTACATCACGGTCGACGAGCTCAACAGCACCGTTATCAGAACCGGGCTGGATACTTTTAACTTCAGCGATATCATTACGCGTATCCAAGAGATGCCCTCTTCTCCGGAAGAAGACAAAGAAGACAAAAAAGACGACAAGCCGCTGCAGTTTTCAATCGGCAACATTAATCTGACAAACTCTTCGATCACGCTCGACGACAAGTTCAGACACAAGGTCGATAAGGTCACCGACCTTAACTTTGCCCTACCCCTCATTTCTAATTTCCAAAACGATGTCGATGTCCCGATCACGCCGGACCTGAGGTTCAATTTCAACGGCGAGCCTTTTGCCATCAATGCGGAGAGTGTTCCGTTTACGCCGGGCAAAAAGACCGGCGTGAACTTTACCGTTACCGGACTGAGCCTTGAGAATGCGGCGTCCTTTAACCCGATTCCTTTGAACGTCAAAGTCACCAAAGGCACGATGGATTGCGCCTTTAACCTCGACTTTGAGAAAAAACAAGGTGAAGAGAACGCCTACCTGCGCTTAAAAGGCACCGTCAAGATGAAAGACGTCGGACTTGAGGATGAAATAGGCAAAGCCTACCAAATCATCGGCGTTAAAGAGATCGATGCGAACCTGAAAGAGTTTGCATTTTTCCGCCAAAATCTTGACATCGGCGAAATCCAACTCCATAACCCGTCTGTTGTCGTCATCCGAGACAGCGACAGTTTGAATTTAGTTCAGCTGCTGACGCACATCGTTAAGGAACAAAAGGCTCAAGTCAAACAAGACGCCAAAGAAGCCAAAGAAAAGTCGGCTCTTCCTGCAGACGAAAAGAAGACTCCGAACGACTGGAGCTGGAACATTGACAAGGTCAGCGTCCGCAACGGAACGATCAACTTCACGGACACCACCAATAATTTCAAGCGTTCGGCCACAAACGTCAATGTCACGCTCGCGCCTATTAACGGCGAAGACGGCACGCGGACTTCCATTGATGCTTCCGTCGGCGCTATCGGCGGCCACATCCAGGCAAACGGAGGCATGGTCATCACACCGTTCAGCATGGATCTGAACCTGCAGAGCAGCGGATTATCCATTGCAGATCTGACGCCGTATATTTCTCAGTATTCCGGCGCCCATGTCACGCAGGGAACTTTCAGCAACAAGGGCGAGCTCAAACTCAATCTTGCCAAGGCAGTTTCCTTCTCTTACACCGGCAGTGCAGACGTTGCATCGCTGAACGTGACGGATAAACAAGGCGCAGCAGCTGTTTCGCTTATGAATCTTGCCGTTGGCGGTATTAGTGTTTCGGGTTTATCACCCCTGCAAATTTCGCTCGGTTCCATTGCGCTTACGTCGCCGAACGTTAATGTCGTCATGAACAAGAACGGAAGCATCAACTTAGCTTCCTTGGGCACACCGAGCAGCGCTCCGGCACCTGCCGCAAAGGCTGATAGCTCTGCTGCTTCTAAGCCGCAGCCGAAAGCTCAGGTCAGTGCTTCTTCCTCTTCTTCCCCGGCTATCAATGTCGGAAAGATCACGCTGACAGACGGACGCGTGCGTTACACGGACAACAGCATCGAGCCTACTTTCAAACTCAATGCATCCAACTTGGCCGGCTCTTTAAGCAACTACTCCACAACGATCAAGGGCAATGCCACCATCGATGTGAAAGGTCTTTTGAACGGCACGCCGATGAATATTTCAGGCACGATCAATCCGTTTGAATCGAAGCTGAAACTCGCGATGAAAGGCGAAGTGACCTCACTGTCGCTGCCCGCCTTCTCGCCGTTCTCTGCTAAGTTCACCGGTCACCCGATTGAAAAAGGTCTGCTGACTTACAAGGGCACCTTTGACATCAATCAAGACAAGCTCACCAGCGAGAACGCGCTTGTGATCAATAAACTTGAATTCGGCTCTCAGGTTCCGGACGCAAAGGATGCTCTGCCTGTCGGTTTGGCAGTTTCTCTGCTTCAGGATCGCCAGGGACAGATTGACCTGAATATTCCGGTTTCCGGCTCCTTAGACGATCCGGAATTCTCCGTCGGCGGCATTATCGTCAAAGTCATTGTGAACCTGATCAGCAAAGCTGTTACCGCTCCGTTCGCACTCATCGGCTCGATGTTCGGCGGCGAGGATATGGATTTGAACAACCTGCAGTTTGCCACCGGCAGCGCCCGCCTAGATGAAAAAACGATCAAGGCGCTCAACATCGTGGCAAAAGCCATGCAGGACCGCCCGGGCATCAAGATCCAGATCATCGGTATGGCTTCTGAAAAAGAAGACGGCGAAGGGTTGAAAGAACAGCTGCTGATGCGTGATATGCGTTATGCGATTTATCGCGACACGACTTCCGCAACGAATGCCAAGGTTTTGACTGCAGCACAAATCGATAAAGCCATTAAACAGCTTTACAGCGAATCGACTGCACCGAACAAACCTAAGAATGCCGATATTGAGCAGATGAAAGCTTTCCTAATGAAGAACCAGCGCGTGGCCACGGCCGATCTGAAGCAGCTAGCGGACCGTCGTGCGACGGCAGTTAGAAACTACTTGATTCAAAAGGAAAAAATCGCCGCAGATCGATTGTTTATTTCAACATCTAAGACACAGCGCGGTGATCAAGTTGTGCCGGGTGTCGCATTAGGTCTGCAAGATTAATCTTGACTGGGAGGACGGTCTTTAATAAAATTACCAATCCTCGTGGGGGCGACCTGGTTTCGACAGGGGCCATGAGATATTTGGACGCGTGCCGAGGTGTGAGTTCCTCGCTAAACCGCTTACAAAAATATAAACGCCAACGATGAGCGTTTCGCTCTCGCCGCTTAATTTCCGGTGAGACGCTGCAGCCGGTTCGCTTCTAGGCCGGGTCCCGCAAGGGACAGCAGCGACATATCATAGGAGCTAGTTCCTGCAGGAGTTGTGACTGCGGGAGCGAAACTTAGCAACTGGCCGGCAACTGGCATCGCTAGTTTGCAGGGTTGCCGGTAAGAACTAAGTGAATTAGCTACGCACGTAGAGGCTGGTATTGATAGCTTCTGGACGCGAGTTCGATTCTCGCCGCCTCCACCACTTTAGATTCCCAGAACATCTAAAAATGTCTGGGATTTTTATTTAAATCATACAGTTAACTCACCTTATTGTCTAATATTGTCTAAGAAGGTCCAACGCAATCTTGTTTTTTATGATGGTTTTTATGATGGTTTTTACGAGTTATAAGTTGTAAAATGCGAAAAGACCATCATAAACAGAGGAAACATCAATGCCAAAAAGGGTTCCCGAACTAACCGCTTTGCAGTTAAAAAACTTAAAAAACGGCATCCATAATGTTGGAGGAGTCAAAGGACTTTACTTTAAGAAAACGGACACCCAAACCAGATTTTTTCTCAGGTACTCCGACGTTTCTGGAAGGCACGATTTCTCTTTAGGAAGCTATCCTCAACTTTCTCTTTCTCAAGCTAGGAAACTAGCATTTGAAACTTGGCAACAGATTGATTCCGGAAAGGACCCAATTAGAGAAAGAGAAGAAGAGAGAAAAAACAAACAAAGGGCCGCTGAAGAAAAAAGATTGGCTAAGGAAAGCTACGAATTAAGTTTTTCAGATGTTGCTCAACAATGGATTGAGGATCGAGAAAGTCACGACTACTGGGTTAACAACATTAGAGAGCCAAAGTGTACTATTCAAATCTTGGAAAGGAATGTCTATCCTTTTATTGGTGAGACTCACATCGAAGAAATCAGTCCCGAAATGGTAAGAGCCATTCTTGAGCCAATATGGCAAACCAAACCGAGTACAGCAAAGAAAGTAAAAACATATCTTCGACAGATTTTTCAGTGGGCTATCGCATTAAAAAAGAGGAAGGACAAAGAAAATCCAGCACAGATGGCCGGAACCTTAGGCGTCCTAATGGAGCCTCTGCAAAAAAACAAGAAAGAAAAACAAAATTATGCGTCTTGTCCTGTAAAGGATATTCCTCAGCTAATGTCCGAGATTCATTCTTATAACTCAATTTCTGCGCGTGCCTGCGAATTTTCTATTCTGACAGCTACCCGCTCTAAAGCGGTTAGATTTGCCCAGTGGAATGAATTTGATTTGGAGAAAGGAATCTGGGTAATCCCTATGGAACACGACAAGATAAAAATACCCAACAGGGACCGAACAATTTTCCTTTCTGAACAAGCTCTATCTCTTCTCAAAAATTTACCGCGATTTAACAGTACAGAGCTAGTTTTCCCAAGCAACAGGGGTTCTCACCTGTCAGACTGCGGAATTAATATGTTTCTACGTGGTCTTCATGAGAAGAAATTTACCGAGGACGGTATCGGCTGGATAGACCCTCACAAGACGAAAAAAACGGGAAAGTCTTGTATTATCACAGTCCACGGTACAGCCCGTGCCACGTTTCGCACTTGGGCTAAAGATGATGAATTGGGCAATAACCGAAAGTTTGACCAAGAAGCCGTAGAGCTGTGTCTACTACATTCAAAGAACGATGCCTACAACGGAGCATACGACCGAGCAAAGCTGGAAAAGGAAAGACGCTTCGTAATGGATTGCTGGGGCAAATACTGTTACAGCCGTTTGGACAAATAAGCCGAAATCTCACTATGTGAAAATTTTTGCGGGGCTTTGATGATTATCTGCGGGGATTTTATAAGTAAAGCCCCGCAACATAACTTATTGTTTTTACTTGTTTTTATACTATTTGCGGGGAGTTGCAGGGCTTTATTTAAAGCAAATTAGAAATTTGTCAGATTCTAGAAATAGAGCTTTTAGGTTGAATAAATATTTTCACTCGTGACATGTTTTCCAATCCCGAGGAAAAAGCCCCGCAAAACCCCGCAAACCCCGTGGTTTCCTTTAAATTCAAAGAGTTAGCTTGCAGGGCTTTTCCAGTAAAACCCCGCAAAATCTCCGACCTTTAAAAATCTCCCATTTTGCACGCACAAAAATTTAGCTGGGGGCGCGGTCTCAGAAGAGTGCTCGTTTTACTTTTGACCCGCCCTACGGGTGGAATTTACCAAACGACATCAGTCTTTGATCTAACTGTTGCAACTTTTCATCAAAGGCATCATCGGCTTTCGCTTCAGCCTCTAAGAAAGCCTCTCGCAAGCGATCATAGGTTTTCTGATGCATTCCCTTCGGCTTTATCCAGTATTCTCCTCGCAGTTTTTCTTTGAGCTTAAGAGCCTTACTGCGCAACCTCTCAATTTCATCCTCATTCTCCGATGGATAAGCCAAGTGTCCACAATGCCTGCAACACCACGTATTCGACAAATAGACACAGCAGACACGGCGCCGGCAGACCGGACACTCAAACCAATACTGAAACCCTCCGAATCGGCACGAAGTTTTCAATAATTTGATTTCTACGTCCTTATCCTCCCAAGGTCCGTCATTGCGGCTTACTTTGTAAATCAGCCGGATGCGGTCTTCTTCAACAAGGACTTCCATTTTTCCCCATGGTTTACCGTTGCGGCTCCAACTGAGCGTTTTAACTCCCTTGCTTTTCAACAAACCTTGCTTATTCAGCCATCGAACATTTAAGAAACGAAGGTTCGTAATCAGCTCTCTTTCCCCGACACGGCCACTACCATATCCGCCCATCCGATTTTCTCCCAAATATTTTGTCATTTCCGAACTCAACAGTGCCGTCCCTATACGCTCCATCCTCGATTTACGAGGCTTGTGGGGCGTTCCCGGAAAGACTCTTTAACTTGATGAGCATGGCAAGTGTTCGCTCATATTTACGGTCCAAATGTGCTTCATATCTGGCAAATGATTCAAAATTGACCTGATTTATTGCGTTTCCTAATGCCTGTTCTTTGATTTCAGAGACATGATTGACAACCGCCAGGGTCTGTTCAATTGCAGTTTTTGCCTTTCCCGATAAGAAAACCGACAGTCCATACCTATCGTGCTGAGCATATTCATCCGAATACCAAAGATTAAGCAGAAAGTCTCCGAGGCATTCCGCAGCTCTTTTTGTACAGCTCCTTCCGCCTTTCGAAAGGGTTTCTTCTGCCTGCCGTCTCTTTTGCTCTTCGGTTTCCAACCCTTTTCGTTTTTCTTCCAGCTCCTCAGCAGAGAGCTTCAGAAACTCTCTCACCTCTATCTTCTCATCCTCAATGTGCAAAGACAGGGGAGCCGTGCTGTTTAAAAGTCTTTGGGAGTGATTCAAGGCGCTTGAGAGGCCGTTATTGATTTTGGCGTTTTCCGCTTTCAGAAGTCGTTTCTTTCGCCATACGATAGTTGCCAGTTCTTCAACTAGAGTATTCTCAGTAGCATTAGCAGGCACAAAGTCCGCTTCGTACTGTGCCAGCAAATCTTCAAATTCATCTTCGGATTCATGCGGCAGAACGGCTTCTTTAGAAAGAATTCCATGTTTAACCGCGTTTAAGCGTCTTACTTGATAAGTCTTTTCCATGATTGATTACTCCTGATGTTTGCAGATAGAAAGTTGATATTTAGGCTGCTTGGTGTGAGCATCTACCGAGACCAGGTTTAGTCGAATACCATCAACCGTCCATCCTACTTTTTTCTTTAGCCACCAACCCAAGCGATTGCGATTGACGATGCATCCGTCAAAGCATCCGATATCTTCCAGCGGTTCTCTAAGCAGTTCCGAATCAACAGAGCGTGAGACTCGCTCTGACAATTCCTTTACACTAAACAACGCAGTTTCAAACTCTCGCCTTATTCCGTTAAAAACCCTTCCTACCTGAATTCTTTCAGGATCATCGTTCATAGCTGTAAACACCTTTTTTACCGGGTCAGGCAACCCAAGCCAGAGCAATGGTTGCCGGCACCACTCAGACCACTTTTCAAAAGAGTTAAGGTTCGGACACTCTGTGTGCGGCTTGCCGGTGTTAATCCACGCGGAAATAATTGTTAAAGCACAACTGACGTAATGTTCCCGACTCTCTCTAACCTGTTGCAGCAGATTGGGATTTTTAAAAATTCGAGAAGCCGGTATCTCTTCTTTTGTATCAATACATATAGGAACGACTCGTCTGGTCATATCTCCGACCGGCGTTACATTATTGCCGTTAGCCAGGATAAGCGTTTTCGTTCCTACCGTTGCTGTTCTTGACTCGCCCAATACTCGTCCAGTCAATGTTTCCGAGGTAATAGCCGAGCACAGATACTTGTGCGGATAAAGATCACTTGTCAGATTATCGAAGAACAATACGGACGGTGCCTTAAGTAATTCAGCCAAGAGAAGTTTCTCGCATTCAGCCGAGTCTTTAGGAAAGGCGATGGGAGAGGGTTTCTCCGCTGTAGCCATAAGAAAGATCAGCTCAGAGAGGACTCCTTTGCCCGTCCCGGGCTGATGCGCCTTGATTAAAAACATCGGTGCAAACGGAAGCAGGCTTCTCACCGAGGCCGTCAGCATTGCGCACAGTGCCGCCGATTCGTCACTGGAATCTTCAAACTGAAACTCTTCCAATAACTTCCTTAACTCTGCCAACGCCTTTAGCGCATCGCCTAAAAATGGTTTTTCTTCCAACTGATATTTCTCAGGGTCATACGAGCAATAAAGCCGCGTTTTTGGGTGGTACCCCCTTTGAAGATCAATTTTTCCGTCCTCTTGCAAGATAGGTTGTCTTACAATCGCTTCAATCTCCGGCAAGAATTTATGATTCTGACTTTCCAACAATGCAGTCAGGCACTTGGCGGAAGGGTCTGTCGGAACACATCTTTTAGCTCTACCGTCATATCTCTGCCAGCGGGACAGTTTTGCCATCTCGAGCGTAAGATCGTGGATGTTTACTTCCTTGAGTGCCGCAGCTCCCTGCTGCGGATAAACCGCAACCACTCGGCCAGCTCTTTGATAAAACAAGCCCGTTTCCGCAAGAATTCTCTCTGAGGCTTCCACAATCCTATTGATTTCTCCCGGATTCAGAAAGATTCGATCTTTCATATAGGCTTCTTCCGGCTCGATACCGAGAAACTCTAAAAGATCGGAAATATTTCTTTCCTGACAGTGAGCGTGCTGACACTTAAATGAACCGATAGGGTGTTCATCATCGGGCTCCCAATAGCAGGCGCCGGAATCAACCTGATCGGTGTGTTCTTCTGTCCACGGACAAGTTATGTCGTACTTTCCCGACTCTATCTCTGATTTAATCAGCCCTCGCGATCTGAGAGATTCCACTACAATATTGACCGATGGTTTTGGCTTCCACACGGCATTACCGTCATAAGCAGTCTGCACCGTTTTTGCTTTGGCCGGCAACGGTGCTTTTGCTTTCTTAGTTTCAGACAAAGATATGTCGTAAGCATCCGTAAACTGTCGTAGGCTGTATTTGAGCTTGGGTTCCCATTGTCTCATTAGACAGCGGAAAGGCAGCTCGGTTTTGGTGTTGGAGGCATAGGGAAGACGCATTAACCTTGTCGAAGGGCCGCCGGCGCCGGGGTCACTTAATCCTTTGCGGATAATTGCCTTGCTCAGTACGTCGGCTGTTTGCTTATCGGTGATCGGTTCAGCCAAGATGTAGCCGATTTGGAAGTTTCCTTCGGATGTCTCTAATACCCATGAAGGAGCAAGCTTAATTTGACTCCAAGGAATCTGAGCTTTAGTTTTGCCGGCTACCGTTTGAGCTACGACATCATCAAAAGCAATAGCGAATTGCCCGACAAACTGACTTTTCTTTCTTCGATACTTTCCGTGTTCATCCGACCGGAAAGCTGAAATAGAAAAGTACGAATTGCACCGAATGTCCTTGGGCTCGTTTACCTTGTTCCAAGCAAAGCCATACCAATCAGCAGGACAAGCAACTGCGGGAGAACAACTAAAAGAAACGCACACAGGTGCACTGTCGGTTCCACTAAGTTCGGATGCTTTGCAAAAAATGCTCTCAAGAAATTCATGATTAGATACCTCAATCGGTTGTGAAGAAAGAATTGCGGGAGAAAGAGTGCTGACGGAACTAGACATTTGCCGCTCCTTCTGCCAAATGAACACGCTCTTTCACCAACCGCATGACCAGCGATTTGATTTCTTCATCCGTTTTGCCCAGAATCCGGGCAACATTGACCGCGTTGATTTCCGTTTCAACCCACCCGACACTGCGGGGGCCAAGCTGAATCGAGGGTGGCAGAAGCCCTTTTGCCACCTGAGAGTAAAAGCTGGATCGGGGAAGGCCGGTTGCCTCTTGAGCTTGCGAGGCTCTTAATATCTTTAAAGCCATGTTTGGACTCCTTTGGAAGTCTGTTTAACATGGCTTTCATTAAGCCCAGAGTAATTTACTCTCGATAGATGCCTTTTTGAAGCCCGTAATGACGGGGCTTGCGGGAATTATTTTTATTTTTTTACTCTGAGAGTCCGAAATGCCTTTCTCTCAATTCTTTCAGGTAAGTTTCCTTAAGTTTGAGTATTGTCCGATCCTTCCTGGCTTCTTTCAGTTCATTTTTAATAGCGTACAAAGAAACGCCTTCTTCTTTGGCAATAGTCTCATATATCGGACTGATGCCTATCTGTTTGTAATAATCCACCGTTGCTAAAAGCCTTGCTCTTCTCCGGTCTCGTGATTCATCAGACTTGTCTGCACAAAGTAAATATTGTTTTTGAGCTGACTGTAAAACATAGGAGTGCCCGTCAAAGCCAATCACATCTTTGACCTCGAGAGTATTCTCTCCAATTTTTAATAGCCAGTAAAAGTTCTGATAAAGCAACTGTACAGTCAGTCTTAACTTGCCAGAGTGAACAATACCAATCACTTCTTGTTGCTTGTTTGTCTCTTCTTTGGGGCCTGCGAAGTAAGGTTTGCAGTCAAGTAATTTATATAGATAATCTTTGACACTTTCCACTGAAAACTGATAACCCCTCATCTGTTCATCAGAAACGGGTATTCTTCCGGTATCTTCCCGCTGTTGGCAAATAATCCAATACCTGCCGCCTCTTTGCACTACCGGAACTTCTGAACAAAAGTATTCGCACTTGTCACACCGGACGGCTCTGATTGGAGGCACCTCTTTGAGAAGTTCGGAATGCAAAAGCGCTTCAAACTTTACCGGCGCCCACTTTAAGGCTTCATACCGGCTAATAGCAACAAACGACTCTTTATCGCTGATAAGTGATAACAAAACGCATAACGGATCATCTTTACTCAGAAGCTCTGCGATTCTCTTCTTAGGTCTGCCCGCCATCGCTCAAATCCCTTGGCTCAATTTCTGAGTCAATCAGCATTTTTCTGAGTACGGCATGCGTTCCCTCTCGATGTAGGTTGCATAAATTCGGAGTTGTCAGACGAATCGTTTCTGTTACTTCTTTACCGTCTTCGTTAAGTACCACAACTTTGAGCTCTGCTTGTGTGACAAAGAAACTATCCAAAGGACAAGCCTTGGAAAAAGACTCCAAAATCTCATAAATCTTCTCCGGCTGTTTCTTCCACATCGGAGATTCCAGCACTACTCGACTGTCCCATGTGTATCGTCTGGTTAAGCGTATTTTAGAAATTGCCACGCTCTGAATAATGGAAGACGGCTCGTATCGAAATTTAAAATTTGGTTTCAGTAGCGGCGCCAGTTCATATATTCTGCTGTCCCTCTCGTTTTCGGGCAGTTTCTCTATGCCTAAAATTGTCTGTGCAAACAGCTCCTGAATTTCATAGATTCTGGTCTTGTTCCCTTTGCACATCAGGTCCAAAGTTCCCTCGTCCTGGACATAGATAAAAATAACGGTATAGGCTTGTTTGGCAACTCTGGCTGAAAGTTTATTGCCGTTCCACTCTAAGACTTCTCGTGAGTAATCCTCGGGATAGGCAAAAAAATAATCCTGATTCCTTCTTCTCAGTACTTCCACTCGGCAGTTCTTTCCCTTACCGTCATGCTCAAAGAAATAGTCTCCTAATCTTTTTGCCAAAGCCTCTATTGCTTCCGGCGCCGTTTCTGCTTTCAGATGTCCAAACCCTTTGCGTTTTTTCCACCAATTCTGAGGAAGACTGTCCGAATGGTGAAATAAGCAGGCATTGTCCCATAGTTCCGAGCGGTGCAAAAACGTATAAAAGACACGCCTGTTCAAAGGGAAGTCCTCCCATTGGGCTAAAATTTTCTCATGGCCTCCGTCTTGAAACTCGGCTTCATCCAATATGGCTCTGATTCCTGCTTCATCTGCCATATCGTTAATCTTTATGAAGTCTCTTTCCGCAGAAACTTTGATCTCTTGCGGAAGATTCTTCCAATCAGCCAGCTGGCGATCAAATTCTGTTTGCTCCGAACCTTCCTCAGGCACTCCAAAAGTGATTCCATGCCTTGCGGCAAAATACTCGTGAATTAAGTCCGCAGGCATTTTGCGGAAAAAATTCCTAATTTCAAAGCTCCCTGACATAAACCCTCCGAAACTTAATCACTCTCTTTGTCCAGACGATGAATCTCCAGAGCCGGTAACGCCTTCACGATTTTCATCGTCTCAAGACTAACTGTAATCACTTTAAGAAACAAGTCATACAGATAAGTCGGGTCGCCCATTTCCTCTCCGTACTTGTTAAAGTCGTTGATGATTCCACTATCTTTATCTACAGTGATTCGGCATCTTTCCACGATCCAATCCAACGCACTCTTCTTATTTACGACATATTCCTGAGCTTCGAGAGGAATATTTTCGATGGTAATGTCCTCGTTATAAATCAGTCGAGTTTTGTCTTTCGCGGCATTCCCTGTTTTGCCGGCAATCTTGCCCCACTTCATCTGAGTGACTCGGAAGGAACAGCCTTCGCGTTTCTGTACTGTGACACCTTTATAACGCGGCTGCTTCTCAAAATTCACGTGCAAGTCCGCTAATTTTCTTCCTGCCTCAGAAAATGCCTTGAAATCCTCGTAAGTTGCAACTCGTGGAATTCGAGGAAGCTCCTTACTCAGGTTGTTCGCATATTTCGTTCGATAGTCCTGACTGTGCAGAATCCCGTAGATGTAGTAAAACAAGTCATCCTTACTAATCGGATTTCCTGAATAAACTTCTTGAAAATGCTTCAGAGCATCGTCGTTGATAGCATCTTCTTTGACAAAACCATCCGTCGTGACAGCTTCGCTTTCATTGGCAAACAGGTCATCCTCGGAATTTTGCAAAGAATCCGTTATTGACTTGTAGATGTAGCGTGGAAAACATTGAGTACCTGCTTCCAGTGCATTTAGATCAATAATTTTATGTGTCATTAAACACGAGAAAGCTTTATTTCCGATTCCTGTCACACAGATAGCGAGGTTTTCTGACGCAACAGTAGGGAAAAGAGTGTCCCATCTTCCAGGTTGCTCTATCACCCCTCCTTTCTTGTCATAATAGAGTCTTTGCAAAATGAACGGCCTGTAAATGGAGTTACGCACCTTTTTAGAATCAAAGATTATTAAGGCGTTCTTTTCTAATTTGGTTTTAAGCAATCGAGTCCATGGAAGTTTGACTTGCTTTACTGCCTCTTCCACAGACATATCATTAGACAATTTTACAGTTTCTTCATAACCCTTGATTAGTCTTCTTACCGATTCAGATAAGGCAATAACGGCGGAGTTATAGACCCAAGCGTCCCTATCAGTCTTAACTCCATTAACCGAAGGTGGAAATACACTTACTTCTGTCTTTTGTTTTTTGAACTTCGTCGCATCTATCTTTATAAAGTGAGCAAATGAATCATCTCTCTGATTCAGCCAATCTCCATGCTTATCGGGGTAGATTCTCTGCCATTGGATATTAGAAATTGATTTTGCTTTGACAAGTTGATTCAGTTTTTCCTCTCTTGTCAGATAGTCATCTACAGCGTGGAAGTAAATCTTTCCTTTTTCTTTGTCATCTGGATTCTTGACTAATAACACTATCGCAACCGGCGCTCTACTACCCTCTCCGAAAACTTTACCTCCTTCTTTACGGGAGCGTTCTCCAGATGTTCTTTGATTTCCCTTCAGGTGATAGATATAAATAGAATTGAATTCCTCAGACATGCACTTGCGCATCCCGTCAGCACTGTTGGATTCAATCCATCCGGCATTGGTCACGAAACCAATAACACCCTTGTCCTTAATGCGATCAGAAGCCCAGCGGTAAGCACGGATATATGAATCGTATAAAGAGTTTTTCAATGTAACATCAGTGCGTCCAGCGTAAGTTTTAGAAATTCTGCTATCTAATTTGTCATAACGCTCGTTTTCATTATTGTCCGCTTGCCTCTCCTGCCCTACGGAATACGGTGGATTTCCTACAATCACCCGAATATCCAACTCCTCCGTCTTCGCCAACCGTGCATTATTTTCTGCCAGCGACGTACTAAATAAAGTCTTTGCATCATGATCCGCAAAAGTATCCGTCCAAATCATTACCGGATTCGGTTCATACTCCTGATTGGACACTAAATCATAGTAAGTCGCTTCAAGGTTTATCGATGCAATGTAATAAGTCAACGGCAAAATCTCGTGAGCGTGTATGTCGTTCTTAAACTTCTCACTGAGTTTATCTGCTGGAATAAGCCCGCTTTGCATTAACCTTGTCAGGAATGTCCCGGTCCCTGTAAACGGATCAAGAATGTGTACGTTAGGAGAAGCAATGGTTGTGCCAAATTCCTTTTGGAGAATATCTGCAACCGAGTGATTGATAAAATCCACCACCGGAACAGGGGTATAGATGATTCCCAACTTATCCCGCATCTCGGGGAATGCAAATTTAAAGAATTTATCAAACAACTCGATGATGACTGTCTGACGGTCTTCTGCCGTCTTTATGTTCTTGGCTCGCACCCTTACCGAGTTGTAGAAGCCTTCCAGCAATTTAGTCGCAGATTTAAGGCCCTCTTTATCAAGGGCATCCAGCATCTGCGTCATCGCCCTTGATATGGGATTTTTCTCAGTAAAAGGAAATTCGGAAAACAGAGCGTCCATGACCGGCTTCGTCACAATGTGCTGACCAAGCATGTCTAGAACCTCTTCTCTGGATAATTCTCCGTTCAGGGTATTCTTAAGTTCCGTAGAAAAAACTTCAAACTTCTTCCTAGATGCTTCGTTCTCCGGTTTGTCTAATACGGCTTCAATGTGCTTAACCTGTTCTTGGCAAATCCTGCCCACATCTTCAGCCCAGTCAGACCACTCCTTGCGATTACCGACTTTCTTGACAATTCTGGCTCGGATATCTTCTTCCAAAATCATGTCCCGGCCCAAAGAAAGTTCCATCTGTTTAGGACCGTCTCCCTTTCGCTTTTTGGAATGCCTACGCTTGATTCCTCCGACATTTCCGCCTGTAGCGGCTTTTCTTGTGAACTTTTTATCAGTCAGGCAAATGACTTCCAGCTTTTCAGAATTGATCGTCTTTAACTGCCCGTCCACCATAGAGCCAAAATCTTCATCGATAGATTTCAAAGCTCGCAGAACCTGCCAGACTGTTTGAAAGTCTTTGTTGTTATCCAAAACGTAATCCGCCGGAATCCCCGCCGGTGTAACAATCGGAATAATGACGTACCCTCTCTCTTTTTTGGTGCCCTTTGAAGTACGCATTACCCGACCGACGGTTTGCACGACATCGACCATTGATTTGCGTGGGGAAAGAAAAATCACCGCATCCAATGCCGGAACATCTACTCCCTCGGAAAGACAGCGAACGTTAAACAGAATCTTGCAATGGCCTTCCTCTGTATCTGCTCTAAGCCACTCTAAGCGATTGGCTTTTTCCGTTGCGTCCATTGAGCCGTCGATATGTCGCGTGTCGCAAACAAGGCTGTTCTGCTCATTGAAAAACTCTTGATTTAAATACTTAGTTTCTTTCCTGAGTTTGTCTTTGAATCGTTCAATCGTATTTTGGAATTCAGCTGTGAACTGTTTGGAGGAAACTTTGTCATATTTGTCGGATGGATTGATTACTTGCGCAAAGCCAACCGCTCGTCTCATGGGCTGTAAATCATTACCCAAAGACACTTCTCCTTGCAGGTCCCTCTTAGAGAGAGCTCGCCAGCAGCCGATAACTTTTGCTGCATTGGAGACAGACAAGCCTCCTTCTGCCCCTAAAATTAACTCTTCAGGATTGTTTTTATCTCCTATCAAGGACTCACTAACCGTAAGGACAATGACTTTGTAATCGACCAAACTGCCCAGTCTGACCGCTTCTGTGAAATTGATGGAATGGAAGGTTTTGCCGTAGACTTCTTCATCGTCCATGGAATAAAGAACAATGTCTCCGTCCTCATTCTGCTTCTTGGCGTCACTGCCGTAAATCTTAGGAGTTGCGGTCATATACAGACGTTTTTTAGCCGCAACATAGTCGTTGTTATGAATGCGAGTGAAGACGGCTTCTTTCTCATCGGTAAAATGACCTCCCTCGGTGCGGTGCGCTTCGTCACAAATAACCAAATCAAATTCTCCGATGGGGTCGATTTCCTGTGTTTGCGCCTGATGAATGACATCAATAGATTGATATGTGGAAAAGACCACAGTCATAGCGTCTTTTTTCTCTTTAGCCGCCTTGATTTGCTTGCAAAGACTCCTCGCATCGGTCGTTGCCGGATATGCCAATTCACTGCCCACGGTCAGTGATTCCAAATCTTCCAAACCCGCTTTTCCGGTAGATGAATCCGAGCAGACGGCAAAGGCGTTAATGGGGTAGATGCACTGCTGTTTCCAATCTGTGAGTGTCTGAGAGAGCAGAGATAAAGACGGAACTAAAAATAAAACCAACTTTCCGGCGCCGGCTTGTTCTTCGGCTATCTTCAGCGAAGTGTAGGTCTTGCCGGTGCCGCAAGCCATAATAAGCTTGCCCTTTGAGGCAGTTTTAAAACCGGAAATGACTTTCTTTATCGCTTCTTTTTGATAGTCGCGGGGAGTACGCTTCGCAACTTCCTTTAACTCCCCTCTTTGGTAAGCAGCCCAATCAACAGTTGAACTTGCCAGGGTCTCCCTCGTAATCAAAGTAACGGGAGGTGTTTGCCGTCGGAATTCTTCTTTAACCGGATCAGTCCAGTGCTCATTAGTAGCTACTAAAAATCGTTTTGTGAAAAACGGCTTGTTGGAAGAAGCTATAAAGGAATCCACTCCTGCTTTAGGAACAGTCGCTTCTTTGTCGTAAAACTTACATTGAATTGCGGTGTATCCGTTTCCATCCGAATTAACACCAACCAAATCAATTCCGATGTCGCGACCGGAAGGTACAAGCTCGGGATGTTGCCCGCTCCAATCTTTATAAGTTAAGACTTCAGTAAATAAATCGCGATATGTCGGTTCCTTGGTTAACCAATCCCGAATAAGAGTTTCAAACCGAGTCCCCTTGTCTCGCTCTGTACCGGAAGAAGCTTGTATGAGATTATTGAGTAAGTTATCTAACGAAAGGGAGTTGCCGTACCCCCCCCGACCTTTGCTGATTTGGTTCCTGTCATCGTGGGAGTTCGTCTATAAAATTTCGGATTTTTACTAATAAACGTCTTCGGACGCTATTAGTTTTTGTTGGAAGTATTCTAAGGGTTGAATCAAATAACAACAATCAACACTCTGCGAGTATTTTGTAGAGGTTTCTGCGTCGGACTAAGAATGGAGGAGAAAAAGCCGCATCCAAGATTATGAGGGCTTATTGTCAATTGATCTAAATCCACTCCTTATTTTAATTTTCTGAAATCGCCACTTCAAAATCCTACTCATTGGTAAACCTCTTCGGACTTTCTCAGACACTATTAGTGGTCGTTTTACTTAAAGATGTGGGATAATTTGGGAACAACAAATGCCGAGAGGCTTGCTGCGTCTTTCCAGAAAGAGAAGAAGGTATTTATTGCATTTTACTCATCCTTAAAAACAAGGAGAAAATTTATGAAAACAAAATTCACAACACACAAAAAACAGTTATCGGCGCTAGTTTGCGCTACTTTGTTAGGGTTCCCATGGGGGGGGGCAAATGCTATAACAGCAGGTGTAGTAGGGAATAATTCAGAAGAAGGATTTACCTCCGCCAGTGAGAATATTTCTGGAAATATCGGCATATATGCGGTTGGAACGAAAGCCAGCGCAATTGCCGAGAATATTACAATTTCTAGTGATATGTATGCTGCCTTATATGCTTACAATGGGGGTGTAATTAACGTTGGAGGGGACTCTACAAAGTCTGTCATAATTACTTCAACATCTGACGGCATCAACGCTGTCAATCTTGAGAAAAAGGGAGCGGCTTTTGTTTCCGTTAAAGCTTCTGAATCTGTGTCTATTGTTTCAGACACTTTCGCTTTATGGGCACAAAACGGAACTCAGTCTACTCAGGCCCCGGAATCTCACAGCTCAATAACAGTAGAAGCTCCAACAATAAGTATTGAAGGAAAAGAAGAAGCAATTGTCGCTTTTTCAAACGGAGAAATCAACGTAACTGGCAATGCAACCATTAAAGGGGGCAGTGCTTTAATTGACACACGTGGCTATGCCTCTGTAAATATCAATAGAGACAATTCAAATGCAACAACGGTATTGGAAGGAGATATCGTATTTGAAACTCCGAATGTCGAGGGAGGAGATGGCAATTTCAGTGGTAATCTTATTGATGCGTTTGTCAATATCAACTTGTCTGGTGAAGGTTCCTCGTGGACCGGAAGATCCTATCAGTCATACAAATATGTAGATGCCTCAAACGGCACTGTTGCTGTTGTTACTTCTGAAATAGGTGAAAATAGAGAATACTTTGGTCAGGTTTCTGGATTAGTATTGTCTGTTGCTAAAGGAGCAAAGTGGGAGACAACCGGAGATTCCTTTGCCAATGTCTTAAATATGGATAGCGGCAATTTAAGCTTAGCCGCTGATTCTGTACTTCATGCCAACGATTTTATTGTTGCCGGAGATTCCAACACTATTAATTTCGGTAACGGAGCCAATATTAACGGCACTATAGAAGATCAGGGAACTCTTTACATGACCGGTGATGTTTCCAGCTTTACAGGCGTTTTAAATGTAATGGGCAAGGCATCAGTCGGTTTAACTGCTGAAGAGGCATCTGAAACCCTCAATCCAATGCAAGGTTCCGTTTTGGTAGTAAAAGCAGGAACGACGTTAAACGGTTCTACATCAGTCGGAAGCTCAGCTTCAGCCACTTCAAACGGAAGCAGTTTATCCGTACTTTCAGACGGTACATTAGCGATTGTCGCAACAGATGACTACACCGAAGGTACTCCTCTTGTTACGGTCGGTACAGCCTCTACAGAAGACGGTTCCACGGTAAAACTGGTTAATGCAGTCAAAATTGCTGACGGAACAACTGTTTTTGCAACTTCTGACGGTTCTGCCCCTTCCGAATATAGTCTTGTCACAGACAATCTTTTGAAGGTTGTTGAGAATAATCAGATTGTTTCTCAAAGTGCTTCTACAGCATTAGGCGGTAATGTTCTTACTCCCAATGTAATTAATGAAGCTTTAACCGCTTCCGGTTTAGGAGCAGAAAGAGTAGTAGCTCTCACTACTGATACAACAGCGGCTCAGGCTGTTTCTGCTCTGAACAACATCGCTCTCATGGGCACAGCTTCCGGGGCACAAACCGCAGCAATAAATGCAGCCAATATCCAGCTTGATGTTATCGATTCCCACGGTTCTGTACTTGCGGGCTACGCGCACGAAAAATCCGGTGCAGACCTCTGGATAGACTTGAACGGCTCTTTCAGTAAAGCAAACCGTTTCTCCGCCGGTTCCACAACCTACGGATATAAGAGCGATTTGGCCGGAGTAACCATCGGAAGCGATTACGCTTTTGGCAACGGCTATGCCACCGGTGTTTCCGTCAGCTTCGGAACCGGTTCCGTGCGCGGTCAGGGCAACGGTGCAGGCATCAAGAATGAAGTGGATTACTACGGAGTCAATCTCTACGGTGTCTGGTCCAACGAATACTTCAATATGATCGGTTCGGTCGGCTATCTTCAGACTAAGAATGAAATCAAGTCTCAGGGATACAAAGGCAAACCGGATGTGAAAGTCGTTTCCGCCGGAGTCCGTCTTGAAAAACCGCTCTTATTGAATGAATCCATCACTGTTACGCCTCATGTCGGCGTCCGCTACAAGCATATCAACATGGACAGCTTTAATGCCGGAGGTTTTAACTACGACAGCGAAAAAGCCAATTTGGTTGAGGTACCTTTCGGCGTTGCCTTCAATGCAAATCTGAAGGCACCCTGCGGAGCAGAGGTCAAGCCGTTTATTGACTTGACGATTGCTCCGAATTTCGGAGACCGCAAAGTTACAAACAAGGTAGCATTAACCGACAGCAGTGCATCGGATTCATTTGAAGCTCGCATTGCCAATAATTCAATGTATAACGCCAAACTTGGATTGAATGCGGTGAAAGGCAATCATTCATTAGGTATCAGCTACGGCATTGGAAGCGGCAGTTACGGCAGAGTCGATCAGGCTTTGCAGGCTAAATACAGATACAGCTTCTAAGATTTTTAGAAAAATCTAGTCCTATGGCCCGCTCTAAAACAGCGGGCCTTGTTAATTAAACTCGTTCAATTGCATTCAGGCTGATTTTTGCACCGGACAATTTGAGCCAAAGTTTCCTATCCTGCGCAAATGGAACCCAGTTAAAAATCAGCTCCTCTATGGGTCTTCATAATGCAACCCAACCAATAACCAACAGTCCCTCTCTAACGGCATTAAAAAAAGAATCTTCAGGAAATCCAAAGAAAAACTGACGGAAAACCATACACAAAATCATAAACAAACAGCCGTAAGCCAACGGTATTGCTCCATAGGTAAATTGCTGGCGTAACGCTCTGTGACTCTTTTCCTCCTGCAAGACAAAGTATTCATGGAAAACCTTTTCAGCCCCGTTCGGAATTTTTTCTCTGATCGTTGCCAATTCGTTTTCAGGCATCAGAACCCTTAACTCATAGGATTGAGCTAAGTATTCTCTTATACTGTCCCTAAGATATTCCAGCACATCATCTCCCGCCGTCACATAAGGCAGCGGTAAAACCGTCGCACGATCAAAAAACTCTTGGGGATGAAGCCATACAATTGTGACGATACAATGTTTACCGTCAAAAATTACAAATAGTTTTCCACGGTTCATAGGCTGAATTTTGTTGGGTAAGGTCTGAATTTTCTCCTCATTATCTAACAAGAAACAGTCATTTTTTGAAAAATCTCTCTATTTGCAGGGCTTTTTCGGAAAATCCCCGCAAGCTAACTTGTTGAATTTAAAGAAAACTGCGGGGTTTGCGGGGAGTTGCGGGGATTTTTCACCGGGATTGGAAAAAGTGTCAAAATAGAAAAATACAAAACAGAGAAACAGAATCCAAGGGTATCTACCTAGCGGCAATTTTATGATGGTCTTTTTGATGGTCTTATACAAATCTGCAACATTAACACCCGATAATCACTGAATAGTTCGATTCTCGCCGCCCCACCACAAGACATCATCGGGCAGGTTATCCGAATGGGAAGCCTGCTCAAATTACATCTGCCGACGATTCTTTCATTTTTAATCGACGTCGAGGCTCACATGCTCTCAATGCCTGGTAAAAACAACTTCGGTAGTCGTTTCAATCCCTACAGATGGTCTGCTCCAGTCTATGAAAATCCGGACGAACTTATTGAAGCAATACAGTCCGCACGCTTCCTTTCTAAACGGCTTAAGTCAGTCCGCGTGATTGGTGAGGCACGACCTTGTTTCAAAACTAAAAGGGCAGGCTCTGCGCCCTTGGATGAGACACGAGTAAATTGCTTTGAAGCTCGGGAGCCTTTCATTTTCGATTTTGAAGACGGTTCCTCTTTAGAGTTTTGGCCACAAGGCCGCGACTACGTCCGCATGGCCTGCTCGTCAATCCCTAACCGCATCGAAAACGGATTGTCCTTTAATACACCCACCTTTCAGGAGTTTTTTATCAGTGTTTTGGGTGAGAACTGGCAAGGATACGAACTCAAAGATTTCGAGGTCGTCAGGATCAAACACAAAGCTGTAGTTACCTCTTTAATTAAAGGAAAAATTAAAGAGGATATCGGGGACGAAATCTTTTATCGTTTCAAATTCGGGAATGATTGCTGCTTTGAATTTAGGCCTCAAGAAAGAGAAAACAAATACGACATCTTCTTCTCGCATGGCTACTCAGATTTTGTGGCACCCTCAGAACTCAAAAGCCTTGCTCCGACCATCACCCTGCCGAAACATATCTGCTGGTCGACCGGACCTTTTTGCGATTCTGTAGACATTTCCCTATACACGCCCTTTGTTAAAAACGAACAAAAGCTCCCTCGTACCCTTAAAAGATATGTAGAAACACAAGTGGGTTTTTCTGTATCGGAAGATTTTGTGCCTGGTTGCTTGTTTGAATCTTGGTGTAATCATTACGACTCAGACTGCAATAACGGCGAATCTTTTGATTGTTACGGTCTGAGTTTGTTTACCCTCGAACAAATGAGTCAGGTCTGCGAAGAAATTAAAGACTACATAGGAAAACTCAAACACGCTTCAATTCCATTGGAAGAGCAATCCGAAATTCTGAGATGGTCGGAAAATTATTCTTCAAGCCCTACAGAAGCCGAAATTAAGGAAGCAAATTCGCTGCTCGTTGATTTCTTAGAGCAATACTGTGAATTGACAGAAGGAATTATGTCGCTTTGTCCAGACTGTGAATACATTTCCATCATGGGGCCTTAGCCTTATTCCCAAGGGGATTGGTCGGAAGGTCGAGGTAAGCAAGCCGAAGATTTATTCCCACTGTCAACTTCTTTTCAACTAAGCAAATGGGAAGCTCTCTCTAGCGCTAAATTTACCTACAACCGTTGTACGTACAATCGTTGTAGGTAAATCGTCAGAGCCGATATGAGGCAATACAGAGCGAAAGCTACGATTCAGATGGAAGAGTTTTTTACTTTCTACTTATCCTCGTTGATGGGGAGGTAGTTGATCTCTCCGCAACCCACGCCCTTCTCGGCAATCGTGTTTTCACAAAAGACTTTCAATTTGTCGTAAGGTCCTTTGGCAATCACGGCTTCAACACAAGTGTCATGAGTCGCATGGACATGCATTGAACTGATGACCATATCTAAATGTTCGTGCTGATGGTCAACGTTGCGCTTAGATAGAAGCGCTTTTCTGTGATCATAGGCATAGCTGACAACGGCCACACATTCCTGCGAAGGGTTCACCAAAGCTTCCTGCGCAAGCTCTTTCTTTAAAAGGTCTCGGAACGCTTCTGACCGATTTTGATAGCCTCGTTTGGCAATGAGTTCATCAAACGCTTGGGCCAGGGATTCGTCTACGGTAATGGAGATTCTTTGCATAATCTGCGGATTCGTTGTTTTTTGGCGATTCTAATTTTTTTGTTGTGAAAAGTCTTTGGATGCTACTTAACCGCGATTACTGCAAAACGCACAGGGAGACGGTTCTCTTCTCCTTCCCAAAGCAGCACTTCGGCCTTAACTTCTGCGGCTTTTAATCGGCTGAGAATGTCCTCGTCCCATTGAGGACGGACTTGTCTGCTGAGCGGAAGTTCACGCGCTATGTCATCAATCACATTCGTTTTGACTCCAAGAAGAACGTGATTACTTGACTCGTTCACTTTCGGTTGGATGGAAGCATAGTCTTCGTTGAAAAGATAGCAGTAGTGGTTGCCGTCAAAAACAAAAAGCTTTCCGCCGGGTTTAAGCACTCTCAGCCACTCTTTGTATGCAGCCCCCGGATCTTCAAGATTCCAGACAAGGTTTCTGCTGACCACCGCATCAAAAGAAGCATCCGCAAACGGGAGATGCTGTGCGTCAGCTCGGCAGAATTCGACATTGTGATAGCCGTTTCGATTAAGCAAATCTTTTGCTTTTTCCAACATCCCTTCGGAGTAATCGGCCGCGGTCACTTTCAAGCCGAGAGAGGCCAAGAGAAGCGAAAAGAATCCCGGGCCGCACCCGATATCCAGCACTTTTGAGCCCTCGGGTATCTGCCGGAAATACTCTTTGTAGAACTCATCCTTGTGCTCTTCTCTTTCTTTCTCAACCTGTTGGCGATAGCCTTCCGAACGGGTGTTCCAATACTCTCTGATCTTTTCTAAATTATTCATGGCGGTCTACAAAGGTTTAATCGGCGTCATAGTCGTAAGCCCCCTGCTGTTCTTCTCAATCAGGCTTTCAATCTGATAAATCGGATCAATCGTTGCAGAGTTAAGAACGGCTTCGGGGGTATCGAAAGCATGCGCCACACCGTTATGAAGAAACAGCACAGCATCGCTGAAACGAGAAGCCAGCATTAAGTCATGGATCACGTAAAGAGCGATTGCATTTCTCTTCTTGCAGTAACGATGTACGGTCTCCATCACAACAAGCTGATGACGAACGTCCAATGCGCTGGTCGGCTCGTCAAGCAAAAGCAGCTTGGGCTCGGAGACAAACGACTGAGCTAAGAAAACAAGCTGCTTCTGCCCTCCGCTCAAACTTCGCACCGATGTATTGGCAAAGGTATCCAGCTTCAGCTCTCGGATGACTTGAGAGACTTTTGCAAGCTGAGCCTCCGAGACTTTCCAGCTTAATTTTTTGGTCAGTCCGAGAAGAATCGTTTCAAAGGTCGTCAGCGAAGAGGTTATCTTTTCGAGCTGCGGTAAATACGCAATTGAAGAGCGATCGAGCTTCTTGCCGTCCTCTTCCAGAACAATGCTGCCTTGATGAGGAATCAAATCCGCGATGCAGCGAATAAATGTCGTCTTTCCGGCGCCGTTTCGCCCCAGTACAGCGGCCATTTCGCCCTGCTGAAAGGACACTGTGATGTCCTTAAGAATCTCTTTGCTCTTAATAGAACAGGATAAACCGTCGATCTTCAGTTTCAGCATCACTACTCCCGTGATCTCAGCAGAAGGAAAAACAGGAACGGGACACCGACGATCGAAGTCACAATTCCCACAGGGAGCGTCGCTCCTTCAGACATCAGTTTGGAAATGATCGATGCGGCAAGCATAAGCGCGCTTCCGACCATGGAGGATCCGATAATCAAAAATCTTTGATCTTCGCCTAAAAGCAGTTTGGCGCAGTGAGGCGAGATTAAGCCCACAAACGCTACTGTACCGATAAAAGCCACGGCTGAGGCGACAAGAACGGAACTCACCGTAAAGACAAACATCCTTAGTTGATCCGTATTGATGCCGAGACCGCGAGCTCGTTCGGTTCCGTCGCTGAGCGCGGTGAGTTTCCACGAATAACAAAAAGAGATCAGAAGTACGATCGTCCAGCACGTCGAGGAAACGCCGGTGCTGATCCAAGAAGATCTCTGAAGATTGCCGAATGTCCAGCCGGAGATAATTTGCGCGATTTCGGGAGAAGCTCGGTACTGCAGGTACTGCTGTAGCGCCTGAAAGAAGAAATTCATAATGACGCCCACAAGAATGAGCGTCGTTGCTGTAAGCGAGCGCTTACTACCTAGATAAAAGATGAAGGCTGATACCGTCAGCGCCATGACAAGTGCGGCCAGCGAAACGCCGAGCCAAATCTGCCCGAATAGCGCAAAACCGGTCGTAATAGCGATGGCCGCTCCGAAACTCGCTCCTGCTGTCACACCCAGCGTATACGGACTGGCAAGAGGATTATTCGTGATCGTTTGAATCAAAAGTCCGGCCAAACTCAGGGAGGCACCCACAAAGAGACAGGTAAATGTCATCGGCAGGCGGATCTCCCAAACAATAAAAGAGGCGGAAGATCCTCCTTCAGGTCCCTCGAGAACAGCCTCAATCAGGTCCTTCAAGACGATAGACGAGGAGCCGATTTGAATGTCCAAAATGACTAAGACACACAAAATTAAACCGACCAGCAGCGTAGACAGGACCCTTTTGCGGATCCTGTTTCGGTACTGTCGGACAATGAGATCTTCTGAGCTCATTTCTGATTCAAATGGATCATGAAGGTTCCGTCGTACTTGAGTTCAGGCAAATAGGTCTTGTAGTAGTTATTCAAGTTACCGACAGGATCGATATCTTTAAAAGCTTCCGGATAAAGAACCTTTGCCATGTACTGCGTGAAGGTGTAGTCAGCCATGTGCCTTAAACTGCCGTGATCTACCCCATAGACACGTTTTTCCTTGACGGCATCGAGCATGTTCCAGCCCGGGCGCTTTGTAAAATTGGCCAATCTTTCCTGAGCCTGAGATTCGGGGACGGTAAAGCCCATCCGCATCTGATCTCCCTCGGATTTATTGCGCCAAATACTTCCGCCGATGAAAATAACTTTCGGATTTTGAGAAATCACATACTCCCTGTCGAGAGCCATGTAAGGCTGAGGAGAGTTTTCGGCAAGATTTGCTGCTTTGATATTTTTGAGGATGGCGCCCCAAAGCACATCTTTATTGTACGAATTGCCGTATTGAGCCAACCCCTTGCTGGCAGTCTCCATATAAACCTTCGTGCCTAACTGATCCTGAGGAAGTTTGGCAATCGTCGAATAAACGTGATCAAGAGCTTCTTTATAAGTTTTGTTCTGGGCTTCGGCAATTTTTTCTCGACCAAGGAGTTTACCGAGAATCTCGGTACTCAAGGTATGGTTAGCGGTTGTCATCGCGTGGTAATCCAAAACGACAACCCTGATTCCGGCCTTTTCGAACGTTTTAATTCTCTGGCTGTTTTCCGCGTATTGAGTCCGTCCGATCAGAAGGACATCCGGATGGAGGCTGAGAATCTTCTCGGCATTGAGAATGTCGTCGTGATACCCGCCGATACTCGGCAGATCTTTCATCTTAGGAAAGGATTTCGTAAAAACTTGGTACTCACCGTAACGAGTATCTTCCCAGCCGTCTTTGGTCAGAGCAACAACTTTTTCAAGGCCGGGCGCACCGCCCACCATCATAAAGTTCGCGATGTAGTTAGCGACGACAAAGGTTTTGGGCTGATCCTCGAAATGAACTTTCCTGCCCTCGATGTCCGTAACATCAAAGGCTGCGGCAAGCACAGAACCGCTAAAGGCCGCAAGAGTAGAAAAAGATACAGCAAGAACCAACTTTCTCAGCATTGTGATCCTCTCAGGTTAGGGGTCGTCGTTTCAATCACGACCCGAAAGTCAGAAACTCGGCGAATAAAACCTCTCACGCTTGGAGTTCACGAGCTGTCAACAGACACTTTTTGAGCGGACTCGCTTTAACTCGGCTTTATTCAGGAACTTGAGTTGTTAGAAAGTATTACTTTTTTTCTAAATTATCATATTCATAAGGCAAACAACCGGCTCATAAGATAATTTTCGAATTCGTCTTACTCATTTTGACCTACAGCCTCATGGCCTCACCGTTCAAGACCTACCAAAAACAAAACCTCCGGCGAAAAAATCGTCGAAGGCTGAATCTGACTAACGACTTTAGCTTACTGTTAGGCGATGCTGTTGACGACTGCAACCGCATTCAATGTTCTCGGAAAACCGTTCAAGGGAACGGCCACCTGGAGTGCGTCGATGAGGTTTTGCTTTGTTGCACCTTCTTTAAGATTTGCACCTGCGTGGGCCTTCAGCTGAGCTTCGCATCCGCCGAGCGCAGCAATGGCTGCAAAGACCACTAATTCACGATCTTTCACAGACATTCCGGTGCGAGTGTAAAAATCACCGAAGCAGTAACCGGATAAGTCTTCAATCATGAGCGGCTTCATCGGCTCAGTCGTGTTCTTGTGCATCTGAGTAATTGCGTCCCCGAAAATCGCTGTCTGGACTTCAATGCCTTTAGCCAAGCGATTTTGATCGTTGACGGTTGTCTGAGATGCTAAGGGAAGACGGACTCCGGCATCTTTAAGAGCTTCGTTAACGCCCTCTAAGGCTTCTTTAACTCGTCCAACCCCTACGTACGGTGCCGTCTGATAAACCGCTTCTTTGATCACAATCGGTTCAACGCCGGCTTTCAAAGCAGCGGCTGTAACATCTTCGGCTTCTTCGGAAAGGCCCTGGGCTGCACATGTCGCTAATAAAACAAAATATTTTTGATTCGTAGAAAGTGTTGTTCCGCGCTTAGTAACGTTCATCATTCTTGCGATGATGGCGTCCATATCCGGATCTTGATTTCTTTGTTTTGCATTAACGGTATTTGTCATAACTGCTCCTGCTGCACCCACTGTGGCAGACAGTAATACGTTTCTTCGGTTCAAAATCATTTTCTGACCTCTTTTAGTGACATACCCAACAAAACCCGCTCAGTAAGTTAAGGGTTTCATCTCTTCGGAGTAAAAGACGAAAATTTACGGCTCCGTCCGAGTTGACATCAATCGGGTGCAGCGAATTGAGATTTCCGGCGACCTATAACTAAAGGCGCGCTGTTCGGCCTTCTCCTGAAAACATTGCATCCCTCTTCTTTAATAAAAGATTTCTCGAGCGTTTTACCCTTCCAATGCCTTTACTCCTTTTAGGCAAGAATTTTAGAAATTTTGTACATTTATTTCCAATGCTTATTTACAATCGTACTTAATGCAATAAATACATGAATAGATAATCCCATGGATCTCAGAGCTTTAATGTCGTTTGTTACCGTCTGCAGACTCGGCAACATTACGCGCGCCGCTGAAGCGCTTTACATTTCGCAGCCTGCCCTGACACGGCAAATTCAAGAGCTGGAGCAAGAGCTCGGCTGCCAATTATTAGTAAGAAGCACACGCAGTTTGTCTCTCACCGAGAACGGCTACCTCTTTATGCTTCGGGCACAGGAAATACTGGACTTAGCCAAGCAAGCTAAGAACGAACTTTCCGAAAACGGAGATATCCTCCACGGCGTCATCCGCGTCGGCATCGTCGAAAGCAAAATCATGGATTACTTTGCCGATGCCGTGGTGCAGTTCAATAAAAAATATCCGCACGTTCAGTTCGAGGTTTATTCGGCAGACGGCGATGACTTAAAACGCAACCTCGATGAAAACAAACTCGACATGGCACTCCTTATCGAACCGGTTGAGAGTGCCAAATACACCAAGATTCCTATTGAAGTAACGGAAAAATGGGGACTTGTCATACGAGAAGAGGAAGTCTCGCCTAAAAAGAAAACGCTGAGTTACGAAGAAATTATCGAGAGAACGCTGATTCTTCCCAGACGCTACATCATTCTTTCAGAAATCAGCAGCTGGTTCAAAGTACCGGAGAGCAAATTTAAGGTCATCGCCTACCACAACCTCGCATCCAACGCTTTAATAATGGTGGAAAAAGGTCTCGGCTCTCTGCTCTGTATTGAGGGAAGTTTTACGAACCGCCCTAGGGAAGGTCTTCGCTTCCTTCCGCTCTCTCCCGAAAGAACGACTTCTCATGTGGCCGTTCGCAAGAAAAACCGCAAGCTCTCCAAACCCTGCGAAATTTTCTGGGCGGATATTGAACAGTATTTTCCTGTCCGCAAATAATTAAGGCCCGAGCATATTCGCTCAGGCCTGAATCTTTCTTCAATCCGACGATTTCTCAACCGTCGGATTTTTTGTTATTTAGGCATCGGGAGCTGGAGCACGTCTCCGAGAACCATGCAGACGCCTGAAATAACGATGATGGAAATGACATTCAGCCAGAAACCTGCTTTGATCATTTCACCGATTTGGATACGGCCGGTACCGAAAATGATCGCATTCGGCGGAGTCGCAACCGGCATCATGAAGGCGGCAGATGCACCGATCGTCGTGACCAACAGTACCTGTTCAGTCGGAATACCGAGAACAGGAGCCGCAGCCGCCAGAAGCGGAAGCATCGTCGCAGCCAAGGCGGTGTTAGAAGTGAATTCCGTCGCAAAGATCACCAGGGTAGCAACGCCTAAGACCACCAGTACAGGAGGCAGACCAACGAAGGCGGTTGCCTGAGCTGCAATGAGGCTGGCTGCGCCCGTTGCCTGGATACAGGCAGCCATAGAAAGGCCGCCGCCGAAGAGCAGGAGCACGTCCCAAGGAATGTTGTCGCAGTGCTTCCAATCGAGCGCTCTTTCACCGCGGGAAAGGTTCACAGGGATGCAGAAAAGAGACACGCCTGCGGCCATTGCGATCACGGCATCGCTGACCATCCTGAAGGGACGAACACCGTTCTCAAGCGTGAAAGAACGGATCTGAGAGCCGAAGCACCAGAGAACAACGGCACAGATGAAAACGATCAGTACAGAGATCTCGCCGCGGGTCGGTTTTCCGATGTTCTTTAATTCGGTACGGATCCACTCACGGCCGCCCGCAATCTTTTGAATCTGCTCTCTGAAAAGCACCTTTGTTAAGAGGAGCCAGGAAAGGGGCATGAGCAGGAGCACCACCGGCATACCGACCTTCATCCACTGAACAATGGAAACATCGACGCCGTATGTCTGCTGGACAAAGCGAACGAAGATACCGTTAGGAGGCGAACCGATGATCGTTCCCATACCGCCGATGGAAGCGCCATAAGCCACGGCTAACAGGACACAGATACCGAAGTTTCTTTCGCCTTTGGTAATGGTCGGAGAGTCGGAATTCTGACGAACCACGGACATAACGGCGATTGCAATCGGAACCATCATGGCTGCGGTTGCCGTATTCGACACCCACATGGAAATGAAACCCGTTGCGATCATCACTCCGGCGATAATGGCGCCGGGAGAGGTACCGACAAACTGCATCGTCTTTAAAGCGATGCGTTTGTCCAAACCCCAGCGCTGAATACCGGCTGCCAGCAGGAAGCCGCCTAAGAACAGATAGATCGTGTCAGAGGCGTACGGCGTCAGTGTTTTGGCAAGTGTTGTGACGTCACAAAGAGGATAAAGAATAATCGGCAGCAGTGCTGTCACGGCAATCGGCACAGTTTCCGTGAACCACCAAAGCGCCATCCACAGCAGAATGGCTAAACAGGCTTTAGCAGCATGGGAGACGGGAACCGAAGCTCCGGCGCCGTTAACATACGCGTCCGGAAGAACCCAATATAAAAGCAGGGCTAAAACTGGGGCCGCAAAGAGAGCAATCGTTTTCGACTGCCTCGAGAAGGAACCCATTTGCAGTGGTGCTTCCATTGATACTCCTATGTATTTGAGTTATCGAGCAGCTAAGCTCAAAGCGAAACAGGTTTATTTAATCATAAAAATTTGTTTATTCTTCGCGGTGCGGATTGAAAATTTCAGGAAACTAAAAGTAAATAGCACTATGTGAAAATTAATTCCGCATAGTGCTATTTATTCCTTAAACCTCTTGTGTCTCAGGCTTTCCTGCCTTCTGGTGACTAAATTGAATTTTGTAGAGACGAGCATAAGGTCCGTCATTTTCCAAAAGCTCGAAATGGGTGCCGGCCTCAACGACCGCCCCCTGATCCATCACGACGATCATATCGGCATCCACAATCGTAGAAAGACGGTGCGCTACCACAAAACTGGTACGGCCTTCTCTGAGTTTGTCGAGAGAAGCCTGAATGTATTTCTCGCTTTCGGTATCGAGAGCGCTGGTCGCTTCGTCAAGCAGGAGAATCGGAGCGTTCTTCAAAAGAGCCCGGGCGATGGAAACACGCTGCCTTTGGCCTCCGGAGAGCTTTGATCCGCCCTCGCCGATTCGGGTTTGGAGTCCCTCCGGCAAGGAATCAATCAACGGCTTGAGATAAGCCGCCTCTGCGGCCTGCATAATTTCTTCATCCGTCACGGGGCGTCCGGCACCAAAGGCAATGTTGGCCGCAATGGTGTCGTCAAACAGCATGACTTCCTGAGTCACAATCGCCACCTGACGGCGTATGCTCTCCAGCGTCATCTCGTTCTGAGAGGTTCCGTCAAAAAAGATCTCTCCTTTTGTCGGCACCATGAAGCGAGGAATCATGTTAATGATGGTGCTCTTGCCGGCGCCGGAAGCACCCACAAAAGCGATCATCTTTCCGGCTTCCGCCTTCAGGCTGAAATCCTTAAGCGAAGGCTCCAAGGTGTTGGGATACTTGTACCAAACGTTTTTAAATTCGACGTTGCCTTTAACGCGTTCGATGTCTTTCGAGCCGGGGTCCTTCTCAAGCGGGATATCGATCATCTCAAAAAGACTCTCAGCAGCGGCTCCCATACTAGCAATCGTGCCGTTCAAGCCGGCGAGCTTACGAATCGCAGGCATCATGAGAAGCATTGCAGAGATATAAGTCACAAATTCGGCCAAAGAAAGCTGACCTCTCTGTGCTTGGAGCAAAGCCACACAAACCACGATGGCAACACCGCAGATACTGACCAATTGGGTTGCCGGGGTGCCGAGACCTTTGACGATCTGCTGACGCATCGTCAAGCCCTTTAAACGGCGGTTGATATGACCGAAACGCTCTTCTTCAAACTTATAAGCGTTGTAAACCTTGATCAGACGTTCGGAACGATAGGTTTCATTGAGCTGACTTAGGATCTGACCGAAGGTCACCTGGCTGTCGGAAGTCAGTTTCTTGAGGCGCTTGCTCACCGTTCTCAATATATAAATCAGGATCGGAGCAACAATGAACGTTACTAAGGTCAGCTGCCAGTTATGCCAGAAAAGAACACAAAGCAAAGCTGCAACCTGCAAAGAATCACGCACAAGCACGGTCAGCACTTGAGAGGCGCCGGACAAAGCTTGAGAAGCTTCATTCACAAAGCGAGAAACCACACGGCCCGATTCCTGGCTCTGGACGACTTCTTCGGGCCAGCGAATCATGTGGTCAAACATCAGGGAACGGAGTTTGACCAGGATTTCCTGAGAAACTTTTTGAAGCAAATAAGAAGAACAGAATTGGCCACCGCCGTGAAGAACGGAAATGCCGATCAAAGCGATCGGGGCCCAAATTGCCACCAGACCGTTTTTTTGATAGAAACCTAAATCGGTGAGCTTGCCCATCAGCAATGCCATCAGAGATGAGCCGGCTGCCGCGGCGACCATGGCGATCAACGCGAGAAAGATGTAGAACTTGTAAGGCGGTAAGTAGGCAAAGAGCCTCATTAAAGGTTCTTTTTTGATCTTAACGGATTTCAACTCTATCCTCGTTAGCTTAGGTGCAGGTAGTTTAGCGAGTCGGCAGGCGTTAGACTAGGAAAACACATATATCTTTGAAACAGTTTTTATGGCAACACTATTCGTCAGGTTACCTAATCATGTCGGCGACGCCGTCATGACCATGCCGGCCTTAAATCTTTTAGAGGCCGCCGGATTTAAGCTTTACCTTATCGGCAAACCCTTTGTCGGAGAGTTATTCGAAGGCACTAACCGCCGCTTCGACCCGATCGAAGGAAATTTGCTTGACGACATCAAACGCATTCGCGATTTAGCTGCCTCCGTTAAGAATCCCCGCGGCATTCTTATGCCGAACTCTTTCGGATCCGCTCTTTTATTTAAGAGCGCAGGCATCCAAAGCACGGGGCTCGCCACTGACGGACGTTCCATTCTTTTGGAGCATGCCATTCCGGAACCTCCGAGAATGCATGAAGTCGAACGTTTCTGGTACGTCGCGTATGAGGCACTCAAGGCGATGGGCATCAAACCGCCTTACACCAAGCTCACGAAACGCATCAACATGAAGCTGGCCGCCCGCAACGAAGCCGGCGCCCGCAACTTAGCCGCAAAAATCGGACTGCCAAAACGCTACGCCATTCTTGCGCCGATCGCCAAAGGCCGTCACGAAGGTAAAGAAAAGTACTGGCGCCACTTCAATGAGCTGTGTAAGCCGCTTCGCGACAGAGGCATCGAACCAGTGGTCTTCCCGGCTGTCGACGAAGCGGAAGCTGCTAAGGCCGCTTGTCCGGACGCGACTATTTATGAACCGACGAGTCTCGGAAACTTTGCAGCTCTGTGCGAAAAAGCCGCCATCGTTATCGCGAACGACTCGGGCGTGAGCCATATCGCCGCAGCAGTAGGTGCTCCCCAGGTCACCATCGTCGGTGTTACCGACACGGACCGCACGAGCCCTTGGAATGAGAAAAACGTCATTGTCGGCCGCAAAGGACGCTGGCCCGAAGTTGATGAAGTTATTACTGCCATCGATGACGTTTTAAAGACCAAAAACTAATTAGTATGTGACATTGTTTGAGGAGCGCAAGCTCCTCGATTTGTATTCACTCGAACTTCGTACTTCACAACATGTTTGCGCAATCGCTTTGGTCCTTAGCTGCTGCGGCCTTCTTTTCCATGATGGCCGCCTGTGTGAAGTACTGCAATGATGTATTCGGACCGCTGGAGCTGGTTTTCTACCGCTCTCTTTTCACTACGCTTTTCGTCTTTATTACAGTTTCGCTTCGCGGGGAAACCTTAAAGACCCGATATCCGATGCTGCATCTTCGGCGCGATGTCCTCGGATTTGCCTCTGTCGCGATTTGGTTCTTTACATTAGGGTTGCTGCCGCTCGGCACCAATATCACGCTGACATATTCGACGCCTCTCTTTTTAGCGCTGAATTTTATTTTGCTGGCGCTCTGGAAAAAAGAGCAGCCCGAGTGGCCCCTGATCGGCTCCATTCTTCTCGGCTTTGTCGGTATTGTGGTCGTCATGCGGCCATCTTTTCTGAGCGGGGATGCTCTTCCGGCCCTTCTCTGCTTATTTGTCGCATTTATTGATTTGTTCGGATACTGGCAGATCCGCTTTTTAGGCCGCGTTCATGAACCTTCCTGGCGCATTGTCTTCTACTACTCTCTTTTCTGCACGGTCGGAGCTCTGTTGGGTGTTCTCTTTTTTGAAGACGGATTTCACATGTCCAATGCCAGGGCTGCTGTCGCTGCCTTCCTAATGTGCCTTCTTGCTACGGCCGGAATGCTGGCCAGCACACGAGCTTGGATCGGCGGCAATATGCTTTTGGTTTCGTGCCTCGGTTTTTCTGCGATTCCGTTCTCCGAGCTCATCGGCATCTTCTTCTTTAAAAACATTCCCGACACACTGTCTCTTATCGGTATGACGATCGTCGCCGCCGCCGGGATGATCGCTACCATCTACACCAAAAAAGCGGAGAAAGCCGCCTCAGTCTCAGGACAAAAAGATTCATAGAGGCCGACATTCTTGGAGTTGCACGGTCAAATATCCCGTGTTTTTGCATCTATAATTGTTAGAAAATATTTCATTAACTTCCCAAGAATCCCAAATGCAAGCGATTTCACTTTGGCTCGCTGCCGCTATTGTCATTTTGACAGGCTGGGCAATCGTTAAGAAGTACCTTAAATCAAAAAGAACGCAGAGAAACACTCAGCCCCCTTCAAAAATACTGTGCGCTCCTCTCCTGTGTAACGGCTCAGGCTCTTCCTGAGGCCGCAGAAAAGATCGTCCTCAGAGCTCTTAAAGAAAAAGTATCGCCGCTCGAAATCAGAGAAATCGTTTATCAGTGTGCTCCTTACGTGGGGATCGGACGCGTCCAGGAAACCATGGAAGGCGTCAACGATGCCTTTAAGAAAGCTCATATACCGCTTCCTCTGCCGACGGCCACTACCGTAACAGATAAAAATAGAAGAAAAGCCGGAGAGCAGATGGTCATGAAACTCAACGGTGATCGCATGAAGCAGATTTTGTCTCAGGTCGCAAAGGATGAATATGACCTTAGAGTCAACGACCTTTATGACTTCTGTTTCGGCGATTTTTATACACGCTCCGGATTAAGCCTCAAAGACCGAGAACTCGTGGTATTTGGTGCAATTGCTGCCTTGGGAGGCTGCGAAGCTCAGCTGCGCAGTCATATCGGAGCAAATCTCCGCGAAGGTACAACAAAAGCGCAGCTGGTTGACGCGCTGAGAGTCATGCTTCCGTCTTGGGATTCCCGAGAACCTTGAATGCAATGAACCAGGTCACCCAGCTGACTAAGGATTCAAAATGATTAATCGCAGAACTTTTACGTTATTCAGCATGTGTGCAGCCGCCGGTGTCTCCGGCTTAGCCAATGCACAGGCTGCAAAGAAGCCCAAAATCTTAGTTGTTTACTTTTCTAAGACGAATCACACAAAGAATATTGCTGACACGATCGCTCGTTTGACAGGCGCCGATGAGCTCAGAGTGGAGGTGGTTAAACCTTATCCGGAAGCCTATCGTCCGACAACGCAAATTGTTAAGGAAGAGTTAGAAAAGGGCATTGTGCGCGAGATTAAGGCGCCGGAAGTTGACCTCTCTAAGTACGACGTGATTATTTTCGGAACGCCGACCTGGTGGCACCACGTGGCTATGCCGCTTCAAACCTGGATCAAAGCTCATCCGATGCAAGGCAAAACAATTGCTACGTACAACACCGACGGTGGCGGCGGAACAATGCATACACGTGAAGACTTTGAAGCATTGCTCAAAGGCAACAAACTGCTTCCGCACTTCACGATTTTCGGGACGACAGACGATGAGACACCGGCAGTTTCGAAATGGCTGAAAGAAATCGGCTTGCTGGATAAATAAGAGCCGTAGGTGAATGAAAGAAGTTAGCACTCCGAATTGAAAGTTAAGGAACCTCTGCACAAAAGGTGGGTGATATGCTATAATTAGCACACT
>ERZ772863.51-NODE-51-length-151216-cov-6.690734_pt1 | contig 151216 bp, 126 predicted proteins | sample MGYA00512134_ERZ772863 | MGnify/ENA primary metagenome ERZ772863 (study PRJEB29015, sample SAMEA2737659) | human gut metagenome | biome: human gut; feature: human-associated habitat; material: faeces | place: China | collected 2012 ...
CCGTTTTATTTCCTATTTTAATTAAACTATATTTATCAGAAAAAACTTTTTTAGAGGTAAGCTTGCTATTTTTAGAAGCAATTTTTCCGTCACTGTACCAATATAACAAATGTTCTAGATACTGTGGTTTAAATTCTGCCTTTTTTGATTGTGTCACACGTTTTCCATTCTCATATATAAACACATCATCTGTAGTAATGTCTCCATCAGTATCCATACAATATGCTATTTTCAAACCATTATTGTAGTCTGCTGTCAAGCTGCTTACTAAATTTAGATTTTGATAACAGATTTCCGGCTTTTCATAGGATACATTATTGCCATTAAATGATATTTTACTTGAATAAATAGTATTTTCATTATTGTTACAAATGTAATCATTTTTACCGTTATTATTCCACACTACGTATATATTGTCACCCTGTCCACATAGTTTAGGCATAATATCCAGATTGCCATTTTTAATAGTTGTGACAGAAAAACCTTTTTCATCATTACTGCTTAATTTTTTAAAAGCAGCAACACTTATGTCAAAATCGATATTAACTTTACCGAAACCATCTTCCAGAGTCACGTCAGCATCATCGTTATTTGTGTTAATTGTATCTGTAGCATTTTGCCATACCAGATAAGCTGTATCATCAATCACCTTCAACACAGGACAACTATCCATTGTGCCATCATTATATACTTGTCTTGGATTACTCCATGAAACGCCATCATAATAAGAGAAATATAATGTGATGGAATTTAAATCATCCTCATCACCATCTGCCCATACTGAAAGCTTTGTACCGTCCTCAAATGAAACTAATTGTGGAGCCGATTGTTTATATACATTACTTTTAAATGTTTCGATATTGGTATTTTCATTTACATTATTTGCTTTTTTATTTGCTTTAAAATGTGATTTTTCTTTCTTTTGTGGGAAAAATTGCGGTTTACATTCTTTAATAATTTTTTTAAATTGTTTACCAAAGCCACCTACTTCAAAATAACCCGAAAAATCACCAACAGCATTTGCATAAATATCATCTGATAGTTGTCCCATATTATTATCTGTATTTTTAAAATCTGAATCAAAAACATAGGAAGTTAACAGTTCTCCATTAATTCCGCCTTTTGCATACAAAATATCAGGAACACCGGCTCCCACCGAACCATCAGCAGAAATTTTACTTGAAAATTTTCCGGATGGACTTAATTTAACTGAAGTACTATTACTTTTATTTATCACATTTAATTCAGCATTTATTTCGGCTGAAAAAAATACTCTCCAAAACATTGGAATTGGTCCTACTGCAAAAGGGTGTTCTAAATTAACAGATCCATTTACATCTATCATAATATTTCCATCTAAAAATTCAGCACCATCTTTGGTTAATTCCATTTCTGCATAACCAAGGATTTTTGCATCATATGTTTCTTGTGGTCCAAACCCGAATTTACTGCTTTTAATTTCTTTAAAAGTATCCAAATCATCATAATTTGCATTCTTTTTATCATTTTTATAACGAATTACCGCTTCTTTAATATCCTTAAAGGCTTTAATTGTTTTTGATACTTCATCATCTTCCTTGTTTTCTTCGTCTTCCTCCTTGTTTTCTTCATCATCTTTCTGATTTTCTTTATCTAATAAATGATCTTTCTTTTCTTCATCTTCTTTTTCATTTTCATTAGATTCTTCTTTTTCAACACCTATAACAATCTTAATTTTTCCATCCCAAATACTAAAATCAACCGGTACTTTATCTCCAAAAAAGCCAATACTCCACTCTGTTCCATTTAAAAACGAAAAATCTGAATCTGAATGTTTTTTGTTTTGACCTTTTCCAATATCAAATCCAATATTAATATTTTCTTGTCCTCTAAAATATAATTCCTGTTTATTACTCTTTCCATCAGTATCTTTTGCGACTATATATATAGGTGCATTTATATCAAAGTTTTTACATATTGAAGTTGTTAAAATATTTCCATCAAATTTTTGACTTATTTTTCCCTGTATCAGAAAAATACTTCCATATGAGCTTTTTCCCCAATCAACCTCTGCTTGTAATTGTTTCTTTTCTGAATTTTCACTGCTTATGTAGAAATACTGATTCATAACATCATAGTCCTTATCAACCCACACTGCTGATATCACCGGATAATCATTTGATTTTCTCTGAATACGAATTTCATTTGACACATCAAGCTGATTTTTAGTTAATTTTCTTGTGACATACCCATTTTTAGAAACAGATACCGTTCCGTCTGATAAGTTATTGATAGTGACATTTCCATATTTATTACTTTTTACCGTTTGTTTATCACTTTTTACCGTTGCGTTTGCACAAATTGTTCTATCATCTATATTATTTATTTTGTTATCATTTTTATATATAATAAGACGCATTTTATTTAAGTCATACTCATCGCGCCGTGTAGTTTCCATCTCATAGCCTGCAGGCTTTATTTTTGGTGGAATTTCACAATAATGAAGCGACTCATCATGATTCATACTCCATCCCTGGCTATATCTTTGTCTTATTACTTTCATATATTTTGAAGGCATCAGTTTTTTCCATTTAAGTAATAGCTCCGTGTAAAATGCCGAAAAATTCTGTTCACTGCATGCACCAATGTTCCATGTAAAATCATCCATATTTAAGAAACAGCCACATAAGTCATCTCCCGATGTTTGCCAATTTTCTGCAAAAGTACAATCTTCCAAATTTATACACCCATCAAACATTCCGCCTATATCTGTATCTTTTTTCACATTCCATTTAGCCAAATTAATTTTTTTAAGTGAAATGCAATCAGAAAACATCATATTCATTTTTTGAACATTGCTTACATTCCAATCACTAATATCTATTTTTTTGAGATTTTCACATGATCCAAACATATAATCCAAATATTTTGTATCTTTTCCTAATGTCCAATGAATTGAAACTTCTGTCAATTTTTTATTATAGAAAAACATATCTGAAAGACAATCGACATTATCTAAATCTAAACCATCTATCTCAACTTTTTCGAGATTTTCCATTTTTTCAAATAAGCTTTGAAAACTTACATTGGTTTTTGTTGAAGTTTCAGATAATCCTTTTGTCATATCAACTATTTTTGCATTTTTTATATATATTTTTTTTACAGCATTGCGAATCTCTTTCCAACCATCATTAATCACATTACCGTCTCTAACTTCAAATGTTGAAATAATAAGTGTATTATCATTCGAGATTTCCCAACCTTTATTTTTTTCATCATCTTTTTGTATTTCTTTTGAATAAACTATATTATAATTAAAACCTGATATCAGCAAACTTATAACTAATAATAATAAAATAATCCTTTGTGTTCTTTTCATAATCTCTTCTCCTACATGTAAGTTTTCTTAAGCCATTTTATCACTTCTATAATACATTTGCAACGCTATTGTATTGCTAATAGGAAATTTTATTTATAAAACTCATGACAATGGTATCTAAATAATCTTGTAAGGCTTCTGTCAAACCATGATACATTACTGCTGTCAGCTAAAGCTCTTTCCATAAAATATAATGCCCCATTGGAATAATCCACACCTCTTAATGCATCTGAAACAGCACTTTTAGTATCTTCAGATACATCTACCGTATAATACCTTCCATCCATAATGGGCGAGAACTGATACGTTCCTCCTCGGTGTGAAAACACAACATCCTTAACGTTTGAAGGAAACGTCTTACTTTTTACCCTGTTTAGCACAACATTTGCTACAAGCACCTTTCCCTTATGATTTTCACCTCCTGCTTCAGCTTCAACAATTCTTTCGAGTATTTTTCTTTCAGAAGCGGTCACACTTACACCACATGCTTTTTTTATCTGCATAATTTTATACTGTTTCATTCTTTCTACATGCAATTTTCTTAATGTCGAAATTTTTTTAATGTTTGCTCTATTTCTTAGGTTATAATCATTCTCAGACATAATAACTATATTTTTTTCTTTGATTGTTTCTGAAAAACATGTAATATTATTTACCATACCTGCAGCCATACTACTAATAATTAAAATACTAATTGTCTTTTTTCTGTTTTTATACATAATAATCTCCATTCTACATTGTTTTCTGTAAATTGTAAGTATATACATCATAATTTCTCACATTATATCCTATGAATACTTTTGTAAAATTATTCACACTTTCGTAATATTTTATACACTTATTTTATAAATATGATATATCCATTTAAATTTCGTATTGCAAAAGCATTATTTTTGTATTACTATTTGAGATAGCATTTAAATTTGCAAGGAGTTATAAGCTTCTTTATACACCCATGCATTTTTATAATCACCAATTACAATTATAAGGAGGTTTCCAAATGAGAAACAAAATGAAAACAAAAATTATAAGTTCAGCTCTTGTGGCTGCACTTGCAACAGGAAGCATGATATCTTCTGCACCTATGCTCAAAACAACTGCCGCAGAAAACAGCGAATTAACTGCAACTGCGGAGCCTACTGCTGAACCAACAGTTCAACCTACTGCCAAACCAACAGCAAAACCGACCACTAAACCAACAAAAAAGCCCACAGACAAATATGAAAGAGTTACACATTTTTATACTGCTAAGGGAGAACCTGTAATATTTAAGGATGTACATAAAGGAAAAATCAAAATGATTTCTTCTGCCGGGAATAAATATAAAGTTATAGGAAACAAGATTAAAATGACATGCAAAAAATCAGGAGATATTAAATATCAGATTAACGGTAAGAAAATATGCTTTACATTATTGGCAGGAGGAAATAAAAAAGATTCAAAACTAACTAAAAAAGAATACAATTTGCCATTTAAATGGAAAGGAAAAAAATATAAAAATTATATAGATGCTTATAGAGATAACAGAAATTATGATTTAGCAATATCCTGGGATAAATGTGATAAAGAATCTAAAAAATTTAATAGAGGACTAAAAATAGGTTCAAATTGTACGAATATCACAAAAAAATATTCTTCATGGGAAGATTTTGACTGGTTATCAAAAAAGAACTATGCCTTTTTTGCAAGATATTATGATAAAGTATGCAAGAGAGTTTTTTACAAATATGCTACTATCACAAACAAAGGAAAAATCACAGAAATTACATGGAGTACATATAAGATTAATATAAAAAGTAATATATACAAAATAAAATATTAAAAATATATAAACAAAACAATTAAAAGCATATAAACAATATACAAAAGGACGGAAATTTACAAAAGCAGACTTCCGTCCTTTTACCATACTTTGATTTTCAATTCAAACATTTATCCGTGTTTTTATTTCTGTTTTTCATTTTCAAGTTCATCTACAACATATTCACATGCTTGTATTACAAAACCCGAAAACGAAACATCTTTTTCAATCATTATTTGCTCAATACGACTGATAAGATCGACCGGAAAACGTACTGTTTTGTTTTCTGTTTCTCTTCTATCACTTTTAATTTGAATAGCCATAATATAACACCTCCCGTATTATAATAGTATTACTTTTGAGCTCACAATTCAGCACTTCAAAAGTTTTGTATTCGTAACACATTTGTAGTATCTTGTTTTGGTTATATGTCATCAATACATCCAGTTTTGTACTAATAAAACAAATATACATATTTCCACTCTGTATGTATTACGTTCTTTATTGCGTTTGTAATACATATATGTTATATTATTTTATGTATTTAATGCACAATATATAATTTTTAAAAATGTGTATTTATCTATTAATGCTATAATCTCATACGTTTTAATCAAACAATTTTTTATTTACAAAATAGGAGGTATCACACCAAATGAAAAAAAATATCAAATCAAAACAAATGTGCACACTACTGACACTGTCACTGGCTATATGTTCACAATCAGTGTATGGCAGTCCTTTTTATTCTACTGTATATGCTGCTGAGGCATCAGATACAACAATGCAGGGAGCATCTGTACTGCAATTTGATGAAAATGCCACATGTCTGTTTGCCAGTGAGAAATATGAAGCCCATTATTTCAAATTCACAGTTCCTAATGATATTGGTAATCAGTGGATAACTTTCTCTGCAACTAATTATACAAATAACAATATTTATGCAACATTATTAGACTCTATTGGTACAGAATTAGTCAAAGGGCAGTCAGTTAAAAAGGAAGAAACATATACAATTGATACTAAAATAGAAGGCGGCGAGTCTCTGATAGATTCTTCTTACATCTTAGTTCCAGGCAATACATATTATATAAAGCTTCGAGATAAATACGGACATAAGCTTACAGGTAATGCCTCCGTTTCTATTAAATCCCTTGCTGATGACAACTGGGGCACTTTCTCTAAAGCAGTTGAATTTAAGCCAAATGAATGGCAAAATGGAAAATTAGAAAAAGCAGATGATATTGACTGTTTTTTTGTTACTCTTCCAGACAATAACAGCAAATACACTTTTAATATTTCATGTGACAATAGCTTAAATGTTAAATTTCTCGATGAAAACAGAGCAAATCTCAGTGAACTTACAGTTGATGCGAATAATACCAGCAATAAATATTCTGTAACAGGACACGGACAGACTATATACGTCAAGGTTAAAGCCGGAAATAACAAAATCAATACTGCAAATTATTCAATAAAAGCAAGTTTACAAAAAGAAACAAACAACAATAATAATAACAACAACAATAACAATAACGACAACAGTAACAACAACAACGATAACAGCAACAATAACGACAACAGCAGCGACAACAACAGCGGCAACAATAATAACAGCAACAGCACTAAGAAAAAGAAAATTACTACACTTTCTCTGAAATTATATAAAAAGGGAACAAAAAAAGTAATTGGTAAAACCATTAAAGCTGCTACTGTCAAAGTAAATGTATCAGGTAACACATATACTGTAAAATCCAATAATACCGGTAAATTCACTGCAAAACTTGTGTCTAAATTAAAATCTGGGACAAAGATTACTGTTATCGTATCAAAGAAAAATTATATTAAATGCACAAGAAAATTTTTTGTAAAATAAGTGTGTATAAATAAAACAATATCAAAAAGATTGCATATACCGTGAAAATTTATAGAATCTATAAGTTTTCACGGTATTATTTTATTAAATAAAGCCTAATTTGCAATCTTTCCTTTAAAATGTTACACTTCATATATCATAAAAAAAATTTACGAATTTACAAAAGAATTGAGGTTTACAAAAAACATGGCTAATAATTTACCCGGTGTTTTTAAAGCACAAAAGAAAGATGGAAGTACATATTACAGAACATCGATTACTTTTCGCTCAAAACATATCAGTCTCGGCAGTTTTGATAATGAAAAAGATGCCAATACCGCATATAACGAAGCAATAAATATTGTTAGAAGCGAAAACTCCTATCTTCCTGATGATTTTTCAGCTAAGGTATGCCAAAAACTTGATTTCAAAAAATGGATAACTTTGATTAACTTTAAAAATAATGGTATATATATAAAAACACCGATATATATGCGCAACAATTTTTTCAACTATTATCTTTCAAAAAAAGATGTGTTGACCTTTGATGTTGATGACCTTTTTTATTACTCCAAGCATTCAATAATGAGACGTGGCACTCATTTATTTGTTTCCGAATACGGCATGCAGACTAACATAGCTTCAAGATACGGTATAAGAAATTTTGCAAGGAAAGATATAGATTTCAGATTTGTCAACGGTGACACAAATGATTTCAGATATGCAAATATCGAAATAATAAACCCTTATCAAGGGGTTACATTAGAAGTCACAAACGGTACAATATGTTATAACTCAAAAATTCATATCAACGGTTATGTACTTATCGGTAAATACGATAAAATAGAGCATGCCGCAATAGCATACAACAAGGCAGTTGATTTTCTTATAAATAACGGATGTACTACCAACTATGAAAAGAATTATATAAATGATTATTCTGTTTTAGAATATAAAGAAGTATACGAAAAATTACATATACCTGAAAAAATAAAAGAACAGACTTAACATTCTCAAATCTAAGTCTGTTCTTTTATTTTTTATGTTCTATGCTCTAAGCCCTGCTTTTTGCTTTATTATACTCTCCCAGTACAATTTTTTCTAATTTACGTTTAAGTATAATCTGAATTTCCTCATGCTTTGCAATCGGCTTAACGAGTATTGAATGTATGCCTGCCTTGTTGGCTCCCCAAATATCCGTAAATATCTGGTCCCCTATAAAAAGAGTATTTTCACGGGTTGTGCCCATAATCTCCATACCCTTCTCATAGCCTGCCTTTGAAGGCTTTCCTGCCTTATATACATACTCAGATTCCAATGCATCTGCAAGAGGTTTTACCCTGTAATCTTTATTGTTAGATATAATACATGTTTTAAAACCTATCTCTTTGAGATTTTCAAACAATTCAATAGCTGGCAGTGTAACCGGCTGGTCATGCTCAACCAAAGTATTGTCAACATCAAAGAGTATTCCTCGATAACCCTTATCATAAAAGCCTTCATAGTCTATTTGGTACGCCGAGTCACAATCCTCACTGGGATATAAATTTTGAAACATATTTACCTCCATAAATTTTTATACAATAATAACTATGGGTATTTTATTAAATTATAGCTGTTTTGTCAAATTACTGCGCGATGTTTAGAGAACTTTAATATTTACCATGCTTAGTTATTTATTTTGATACAGTCAATGTAACATTTTTACCATAAAGCTTAAGTGTGTATTTATTTCCTTTTTTGCTCATAACACTTGTATCCAAAGGCATGTATGATTCTACGTTATTATTATCTACACAGATAAGATATTCTTTCTGCATAGCCGCCACACTCTTAAATTTCATGGAACCTGTGCTCGTTGTCACTGATTTGTAACCTGCACAATCTGTAAACATCTGTACCCAGTACGGCGGATTTGTATTCATATATCCAACTCCCATATACCCAAATTTGTCATTTAGTATGTTTGCCCGATGCCCCTCAGAATTCATCCAGTCAGTCACAACCTGGGTCGAAGAATGCTGTCCGCTTGCTATGTTTTCAGCAGCATATTTATGCTCAAATGAATCCGAAATTGTAGTATATGGTTTTTCACCGTTAGGACGGGTATGATCATACGACAACACTATCTCTTTCTCACGTATATTGCATGCATTTTGTAATGCATCAGGCATAGTAAGCAACGACAGCCTGTTCGCAAATCGTTTCTGATTTATATATTTGAGAACACCCCATTCATAACTGTCAACCGAAATCTTATCACTGGGATATTTTGACTGTACTTCGGCACTTGCAGACGAAAGCTTATCATTTGCAACACCGATTTTCTTTGCAGCTTTAAGTATTGTAGTGACTTTCTTCTGTGTAATAACATTATTATAAACCTTTACACTCTTATCACCGTTTACCAGAACAAAGTAAGGTGTAGTAAGTGAATCTAATTTTGTGTAATCCCAAACAAACTCTAAAGATGAATAGTTATTAACGCAGCCATAAATAGGAACTTTTTGCTTTTCTATAGCTGTTTTTATAGTCTTCTTCATTTTCTTTGAATAACTGCAGTCGGTCTTAGTTACGAGCAGCAGGAAAGTTTTACCCTCTCTTGAAAGCTGGTCTGCCTTTCCTGGTGTAATCTGAGAATAATACTTTGATGTGATATACTTAGCTGCATCAGTTTCAACCGGTGTACCTTTTTTCATTGCCGGGAAATTCTTCTCAAGCACGTTTCTGCTTACGAGGTCAACATAATCTACTGTAGATGTTTTCTTTGTGGTGTCTTTTGTAATCTGTATTGCATTTGAACACTCCCAGCCACCAAGTTTAGCTACTGTAGCGGCTGCAGATGCCACAGGATAAATTTCCGTCATCCACATAGAACCGTCGGTACGTTCAAGCAAAATAGTGTTTCCACTCTTATTGTCCATTCTGTAAGAACTTCTCGCAACATTTGGCAGCAGATACAGATTGGCAATAGTGCCTGTCCCTGTTGTAGTATTGATTGCCTTAAATATCTCGCTGCTGTCATTAAGATAATGGAATGAAGTTGCTTTCTTTTTAAAGCTTCTTATAGGCGAACCATCGTCTACATCATTATCAAAAGAATACGCATAACCATCCAGTGCCCTGTAACCGCCCGGAACATCAGTAAGGTAATCCGTCTTACTCTTAAGTACATTAGGTCTGTTGTCTGAACAATGATTATTGATAAGCATTGATACATCATTGCTTTCTTCCGGAACCATTCCTACAAAGTTTCCATTGTCAAATCCCGGAGATTTTGTGCTCTGATATATAGGGAATATACGTCTTATAAGAGACTTTGTGCCATTTTTAGTCATAGTTCCCATACTTTCAGTATCCTGCAGTCCGAATGCCCACATACGTCCGTCGGCATTTTCAACAAAACCAGTCTTTGCAACTTCAGTAGTTCCTGTTTGTGAACTATATGCATCATATTGTCTTGTATAATACTCATAAGGAAAAACACGCACGGCATTTTTAGTTACAAGATTAAGTTTAAGTTCCAGAGTATATGACTGTGAAAATGAACCGGTTGCAGGATCCATCGTGTAACCGCCAATTCTGACATCCTCTACCCAGCGGTAGAATGTTTTGTCTTTAGTGCAGATACCACCTGGAACAATTGTTGTAACATTATCCTTTTTTGCATATACAAGACCCTTTTCATAATATTTCTGCTCGCCAAGATAAGTATAACCCATAGAGAAACTGCCGTCATTTTTCAATACACCAATTACTCTGCCATAGCGGTGCTCGGCAAAAGCCTTACAATCAACGGCTATTGTTTTTCCACTATTGATTTCTTTTACCTCACCTTTGTTTGTCAGATAATGCCCCATTCCGGCCTGTTTGACATCACTTGCAAGTTTTTTCATTTCATAATCACTTGAAACACCGTAGAGAGTTCCATCAGCAGTCAGAACAGTCCTTCTTGTAACTCCTGAGGACACTGTGAGAACATTTTCTGAATAATCTGCAACATTCTCAATTTTATTCATAACGCAAGAGTCAATCTCACCATCTTTGCGTCCTACCTGATAGTATGTATTATCCGGAGATATAAACTCATTGACACTTAAAATGTTGTTTGTCATATATCGCGGTGTACCTTTAAGCTCCGGATACTGTTTATACTCATAATTAAATTCTTCCTCTTTGCTGTCATCACTGCTTTCACTTTGATTTGAACCTATAAGTCCATCGGCAACACTTTTATCCTCAAGCCACGCATATTGAGGTTTAAAATACATGTAACGTGAACTTGAACTTTTATCATCCGTGGCTTTAAAAAGGTTATTCTGTTTTGAAAAATAAATACAGCATCTGTATCCCTGTATTAGGGAACATGTAAGAAATTCTCCATCAGGTCCGACTGCCATGATGGCAGTTGCAGGACTGATATTTCTGACAAAATTCTTTTCAGCATCGTAAAGGTCAATAGATATAATTATCGAATCCTTCGTAATCCATTTGCTATAATTTTCATAAGTCGTAGCAGACGGATCGCCCATTGCCAACAGATAATTATTTTCATCTATATCAAAATATTTCATCATGTCAGCCTTATCTAAGGTACCGAAAGTGCCTTTATAATTGATTTTGAAAAACTGTCCCTGCATGTCCGTTCGTTTCAGTTCTTCTGCAAACATAATACTTTCAGCGTTTTCATCCCTAAACCTTGTACCGATAAAAAAACTGAAACTGTACTTTCCGCTTACATCAACGCTGTATGAACTCGCCTTAGCAGAGTAAACCTGATTTACCGGGATATAACGGTCAAATAATGTTTGTGTCTGATCCGCCGCTGATGTACTGCGGACAGGCATAATAGGTAAAACGCTTACTAACATAAGCGCAACCAATGCCATTGATAAGATACGCTTTTTCATATTAATCACCTTTCCTTTCCTCGGGAAGAATTGACAAGCTTCATTATAATAAATATACACTATACGCTGCCAATGACACAAGCAATATGTGTAAGAAAAAACGTATCATATCAAGAAAAATTATGGAGAGGATTTTATTATAACTGTCTTGCCAGATTTGCCATTTCTATCGCACTGAGGGCACAATCATATCCCTTATTTCCGGCTTTTGTTCCGGCTCTCTCAATTGCCTGCTCGATATTATCTGTCGTAACTACACCAAAGAGTACAGGTACCCCAGATTCGAGAGATACACTTGCTATTCCCTTTGCAGCTTCGTTACATACAAGATCATAATGGCTTGTTGCACCTCTTATTACGGCACCAAGGCATATAACTGCATCATATTTGCCTGACATTGCCATTTTTTTGGCTATAACCGGAATTTCAAATGCACCGGGAACCCATGCAAAAGTTATATTATCGTCTTCAACACCGTGGCGTACAAGACCGTCTCTTGCGCCCGAAATAAGTTTTGATACGATAAACTCATTAAATCTTGCTCCGATTATTCCTACTTTCATTCCTTCTGCTGCGACTAATTTTCCTTCTAATGTTTTCATAATATTTTATCTCCTTATTTTTTCTATAAATATGCTATTTATTTTAATATTTATTATTTTTAGCAAAAATCATTTTATTTTTGTATTTTGCGCAAAAGTTTATTTTTCTTTTGCTTTTTTACATATTAAGCAGATGTCCCATTTTTTCTTTTTTTGTTCTAAGATAAAAGCTGTCATATTTTCCAGGTTCCATTTCAATAGGAACCCTTTCAATTATTTTGAGATTATATCCCTCAAGTCCATAAACTTTGAGTGGATTATTTGTCATCAGCTTAAGTTCATGAATGCCAAGATCCACAAGAATCTGTGTTCCTATCGTATAATCCCTTGCATCCTCAGGGAAACCAAGTTTAAGGTTGGCTTCAACTGTATCCAATCCGCCATCCTGAAGCTCATATGCTCTTATTTTGTTAATAAGACCAATTCCTCTTCCCTCCTGGCGCATATAAAGAAGAACACCTCTTCCCTCTTTTGCTATCATCTTCATAGCTGCATCATACTGCTGACCACAGTCACATCTTGCCGAACCCAGTGCATCACCTGTAAGACACTCTGAATGAACTCTGCAAAGAACCGGTTTTCCGTCTGTTATATCACCTTTGACAAGTGCTACATGATGCTCTCCATTCAATTTATTGATATATCCGTAAATTGTAAATTCTCCGTATCTTGTAGGCATTTTTGCTTTTGCAACACACTCTACCAGAACCTCATGTTCTTTTCTGTACTGCACAAGATCAGCAATCGTTCCTATCTTAAGGTTATGCTTTTTTGCAAATTCCATAAGATCAGGTGTTCTTGCCATAGTTCCGTCATCTTTCATGATTTCACAGCAAAGTCCAACAGGTTTAAGTCCGGCAAGTCTTACAAGGTCTACAGTTGCTTCTGTGTGGCCGTTTCTTTCAAGTACACCACCTTTCTTTGCTTTTAGCGGGAACATATGTCCCGGAGTTCTGAAATCAGATGGTTTTGCATCATCCTCAACAAATTTCATCGCCGTAATTGAACGCTCATATGCCGAAATTCCCGTCGCAGTATCTACATGGTCTATTGATACCGTAAATGCCGTACAATGATTATCAGTATTTACCTCACACATTTGCGGAAGCATAAATTTATTTGTATATTCTTCGGTCATAGGCATACATATAAGTCCCTTTGCATAACTTGCCATGAAATTTACATTTTCATTTGTGGCAAACTGTGCAGCACATATTACATCTCCCTCATTTTCTCTTTCTTCATCATCAATTATTACTACGATTTTTCCTGCCTTTATATCTTCCAGGATTTCATCAATAGTATTAAATTTATTTTCCATAATCAAGTTCCTTCCTCTCTATATATTTTCTTATTATTACCCTTAATAAAAACCGTTTTCATTCAGAAAATTCATCGTTATACTGTCTGAATTATTTTTTTCTTCGCTTTTATTATCTCTATCATCTGTTTTAAAGTTCATAAGTCTCTCAACATATTTGCCTACTATATCATTTTCGAGATTCACTATATCACCCGGATTCCTGTTAAGCAATGTCGTCTCCTCGCCTGTATGAGGTATCACTGAAACCGCAAAACTGCTGTCTGTAAGCTTAGCCACCGTAAGACTTATTCCATCAATAGTTATCGATCCTTTTTCAACTATATATCTCAAAATTTTTGCAGGTGTTTCTATCTCAACCCAGACTGCATTATCCTCTTTTTCAAAAGAACTTATAACCCCGACACCATCTATATGTCCTGATACTATATGTCCTCCAAATCTTCCGTTTGCAGCCATCGCACGCTCAAGATTAACCATGCTCCCGTGTTTCAATGAACCTAAGGAACTTCGTCTCAATGTCTCCGCCATCACATCCGCACTGAATTTTCTGCCACTTATTGAAGTAACAGTCAGACACACACCATTTACCGCAATGCTGTCACCTATTTTGGTATCTTCAAGCACTTTGACGGCGGCTATCGTAATAACTGCCGAATTACTGCCTTTTGCAACAGCTTCAACTTTTCCTGTTTCCTCGATTATACCAGTAAACATTTTTTCACCACCTTATATTTTCTTATGCAGCATTTAACATTGATATTTTTATAAATCACATTCAACAAGAATATCAATGCCAATATTTGAAACCTTAACATTCCTGCAAATAAATGCTTCATCAGGACTTTTTACACCAATCCCTTTTACCGGATTATATATGCCGCTTCCCCCGAATATCTTTGGAGCTATATATGCCTGAATATGATTTACAATTCCGGCTTCAAGTGCACTCATATTCAAAGTCCCGCCACCTTCAAGTAAAATTCCGTCTATCTTTCTCTCTCCAAGTTTGATCATAAGGTCTTTCAAATCAACCCGCCCGTCTTTCTTATGAGTTTTTATAACATCAATGCCTCGTTGTTCTAAAAATCCGACACGTTTATTGTCATCAGAAACGGTTGCTATAATTGTCGGTATTTCTGATGCAGTTTTTACTATATTACAGTTTTCCGGTATTCTCAGATTACTGTCACATATAATACGCACCGGATTTGTACCGCCTTCAATACGACAGGTAAGACTCGGATTATCATTTATAACAGTCTGTACTCCCACCATAATTCCTTTAAGTGCATTTCTTGTATACTGCACGTTTTGTCTTGCTTCTTCTGATGTCACCCACTTGCTCTCACCATTATCACATGCAATCTTCCCATCAAGTGTCATTGCATATTTCATTACGACATACGGTGTCTTTTTGGTTATGTAATGAAAAAACACATCATTTAATGCATCACACTCTTCTTTTAATACACCTGTCACAACATTGATACCGGCATCTTTCAGCTGTTTTATTCCCTTACCTGCAACAAATTCATTTGGATCATCTGAACCGATATACACATTTTTTATTCCATGCTCAATTATCGCAAGTGTGCACGGAGGCTGTTTTCCGTAATGACAGCATGGTTCCAATGTAACATACATATCACTTCCGCAAGCACTTTCACTAAGTTTTGAAAATGCATCTCTTTCCGCATGAAGTTCGCCATATTTTTTATGATATCCCTCTGCAATAATTCTGCCTTCCTTAACTATAACAGCACCAACCAGAGGATTTGGTGAAACTTTTCCTGCACCTTTTTTAGCAAGCTCTATAGCACGCCGCATATACTTCTCATCCATATATGGCCTCCAATTTTAAATTTTTATGGGGTTTTTCTAAAAATATGATATAGATGTATCTATTATATAGATTTCTAAATTTAAAATAGATTTACTGATTTTCTGATATTGTTAAAATATTTTCAAAATTTTTTCAAGAAAATCTTATTTGTAAAAAAGAAAAACCCTGAAAAAATTTCAAGGTTTCTAATAAGATAAATTTATATAATGTTCTGAATAATATACATAAACAATCAAATCGGTACATTTAATTTCTCTCATCCAGACTATACTGTCGGCTTTGGAGTCTCACCAAATCATGCCTGTAAAGGCTTGCGGGCTCAATCATAATAAAATGAAAATACCGCCGGTGGGGAATCGCACCCCGCCTTGAAATTAAATCAAGTATATAACACCTATAGTATAATGTCAATACTGATTATTTTTGAAATCATAATTTTTTACAGCGTTTTTTATCATAGAAATATAATTTTTCTTTCTGCCCCGCTTTTCAAGAATTTCACCAAGCAATTCATGACATGAAACAAATTTTATTTCATCAACTTCCTCATTTTGTATATGACAATCAGTGATAGCAAAATCCCTTTGCGCAAAAAAAACATCAATTATGCGACCTGTTTTTATGATACGACCGACATAATGCAATTCTTCTTTTGACAAATTTACACCAATTTCTTCACATGTTTCTCTTATAACTGCATCATTGCTGTTTTCACCTGAAAGAGCTGCACCACCTGTTATATCCCATTCCCCCGGATGAGACTCCTTGTTCTTTGAGCGTTTCTGAACAAGAACTTCACCGCTTAGATTGAACAGATACATATGTACGCATAACATATAGTCACCATCTTTCGGAATTCCTCTTTCCATGGTGCGTCCTGTTTTTTTACCGTTTTCATCATATACATCCCAAATTTCCGTCATGATTTCCTCCAAATTCGTGCAATGTTTAGATTTATCTCTTTTCTGCTTCCATTTTGCTGTAAACACATCCACAATAATTTTGGCGGTATAAATCATATTGTCTGGAATATTCAATAGATTTCAAATACCCGCCTTTCTTTTTAAAATCAGAGACAAGGTATCTGATACCGTATTCTTTTTCAAGTTTTAGACCTATCTCATTTAATTTAGCGGCATTTTTGTGGGGACTTATCGATAGTGTAGTCGTAAAAAACTCAAAACCGTTTTCAGCTGCATATACCGCTGCCTCCCTCTGCCGCATTTCATAACATTTAAAGCAGCGCTCCCCGCCTTCCGGAATATTTTGAAGTCCTTTTGCCATTTCAAAAAATTTTTCCGGTTCATACTTACCTTCCGCAAATGAAACTTTATTTTTTACTGGGAGTTCGCTTATAAGCCTTTTTTGTTCTTCTACTCTTTTCTGATACTCTTCTGCCGGAGAAATATTAGGATTATAATAAAATATTGTTATCTTAAAATAATTTGCAAGATAACTAAGACAATAGCTGCTGCAAGGTGCACAACAACTATGCAGCAGTAATGTCGGTACTCGGTTTTCTTTTTGCAAATTGTCAATTATTTTGTCAAGCTCAATCTGATAATTTATCTTATTCATCTGTTAACGTTCTCTTCTCCTTTTATGGTGCAAAAACCGACAACAGTATAGTATTCTTTATGACTGCTCCGGTAAGTCCTATTTCAGTCCATGCAGCAGCCGGCACAATTGTAAATAAAAAGCTGCAAATGACATATATTATTATAAAGTCAACAAGAAATCCTGCAACAGCCCCGCCTGCTTTGTTTAAAAAGCCTATTACCGGAATATGGTCAACTATTTTTAATACTTTGATAAGCTTTCTGAAAATATACCTTACCACAAAAAAAACTATCATAAATATTACGGTATATAAAAACGCTTCTGTTACATTCGTAACCCCGTTTTTTAAAATCCCGGTATCTTTTGAAATATTTTTCGCTATTTCATCTGCAATATACGGAGATATTGTTTTTGACAATATCCCTGCAAGAATATAAGAAACGCCGACAACTATGAGGCTTGCCACTTTCATAACAAGTCCCTGATGCCATCCGCTTACAAGCGACACACAAAAAATACATGCTAATACTATATCTATTATCGTACCGATATCCATTACATTAAAACGTCTGCCATGTCGTAAAGACCTGCGCCCTTTCCTTTAATAAATTTAGCAGCAGTAACAGACCCTTTTGCAAATACAGCTCTTGAATATGCTGTATGTGAGAATGTTACAACTTCATCTGTCCCTGCAAAAATAACATCATGCTCTCCGACTATAGTACCACCTCTTACAGCTGAAATACCAAGTTCTTTTTTATCACGTTTCTGTCTTACTTTAGAACGATCATAGACATACTCATACTGTCCGCCCATCTCATCATTTATGGAATCTGCAAGTGCAAGTGCAGTACCAGAAGGGGCATCAAGCTTTTGATTGTGGTGTTTTTCAACTATCTCAATATCAAATCCTTCGGTTGCAAGTTTTTTTGCAGCCTCCTTAACAAGTTTCATTAAGAGATTTATTCCAAGCGACATGTTTGCTGACTTCAGTACGGCAACTTTTTTGCTTGCTTCTTTAAGATAATCAAGTTGTCCGTCAGATAAACCTGTCGAGCATACAATTATAGGAATCTGTTTCTCTACTGCATAGTCCATTCTCTCCTCAAAACCGTTTGCAGAAGAAAAATCAATAATTGCGTCAGCCTTTACATCACAATCTTTTATATCCGTAAAAACAGGATATGGATTTTGTCTGTTGTTTACTATATCAATACCTGCAACAATCTGTGCCTCACTGTCATTTCCTACTATTTCAGTAATCATCTGACCCATGCGGCCATTGCATCCTAACATAATTATATCTGTCATTTTATCCTCCAATTTCTGTATTATACCATAAAGGGCAGACCAACGGACCTGCCCACTTTATTATTTACAATATCATATTTTTTATACATAGATTATATAATTTATCACTATGCAACCACATTAAAACCTGCATCTTTCAATGCCTGTCTGAGAACTTCCTTGTGTGCATCTTCCATTTCTGAAAGCGGCATACGAAGTGAGCCTACATTGAAACCGAGCATATTCATAGCAGCCTTTACAGGAATAGGATTTACCTCACTGAAAAGTGCATGGATTACAGGAAGAAGTTTTATCTGAAGTTCCTGGCTTCCCTTTACATCGCCTGCCATAAGTTTAGCAACTATATCATGAGTCTCTTTCGGTGCAACATGAGAGAGAACAGAGATAACACCCTTTCCGCCCAAAGCTACGATAGGTACAATCTGATCATCATTTCCTGAATATACATCGATTTGTCCCTCAGACTCATAAATAATGTTCGCTACCTGTGAAAGGTCTCCTGATGCCTCCTTAACGGCAACGATATTGTCAACCTCTTTAGTAAGTGATGCTATAGTTTTAGGCTGGATATTTACACCTGTCCTTCCCTGGATATTGTAAAGTATCATAGGAATATCCACACTGCCTGCAATAGCAGTAAAGTGCTTTTTCAAACCGTTCTGTGTCGCTTTATTATAATAAGGAGATACAACTAATATTCCATCAGCACCAACCCGCTGTGCCTCTTTTGATAAATAAATCGCTGTGTCAGTGCAGTTTGAACCTGTACCCGCAATAACAGGGATACGCTTCTTTGTCATCTCAACACAAGCTTTTATAGTCTCGATATGTTCCTCATGTGTCATTGTAGATGCTTCACCTGTTGTTCCACAAACAATTATGGCATCTGTTCCGTTTTCAATCTGATAATTAACGATGCGCTCCATTTCATCATAGTTTATAGAGCCATCTTCATGCATAGGTGTTATAAGTGCAACACCTGCACCAGTAAAAATAGACATAACTATCTCCTCCTCATCAATTATGTATATAATATTATATTCAAAATAGTTACACTTGTTGTGTACTTTTCAAATCACATTTTATCTGTATCATCTTTTTCAAGTTCAATCTTAGATATGACATTCGTATACTTGATAAGTTCCTGTGGCAGATTTCTGCCTGTGAGCACAAGTCTAGTGTAATCGTCGCGAAGTTCTATGAGCTTTATAATATCTGAAACTTCTATAATCCCGAAGTCCAAAAGACCAAGCACCTCGTCAAGTACCAGAACATCACATTCTCCCGTATCAATGACCTTTTTGGCAAAATTAAATCCGTTTAAAATATTCTGCTGTTCTTCTTTTTTCTGAGACGGCAGAAGTGAATCATATGATTCCTCGGATTTTTCAAATCTGAATAATTTTATATCCGGTTCCAATCTCTCAAGAAAATTAAATTCTTCTGCATCTTTTCCTTTCAAAAACTGTATTATAATAACAGACTGTCCAAGACTTGCAGCTCTGATACACTGTCCAACTGCCGCCGATGTCTTTCCTTTTCCCGGTCCGTAAAAAACCTGAACTATTCTTTTTCCCATTTTTCCTCATTTCCTTTTTATTCTTATAATCTAAGAATGGCCAGATAACGACATATTTATTCATCATCGTCAACTCTAGCCATTCTATCACATATATTCTAAAAAATCTACCTAAATTTCACTAATCAGTATTTTTTCTGTAATTTATTACAACATATTTTTACCTCTTATTCAACCTCTATATCTCCTAACCCATACTCTTTGAAAAATTATTCCTCTGAGAGATATTCCAGCTTGCTGACTGAAACCTCGTATGCAACCCTCTTCTCATAAAGCTCTTCATCGATTTTTTTCTGATATTCCCTGCTCTGTATCCTGCCCCAAAGCTGAATATGTGCACCGACTTCAAACTGGTCGGCATATCTTGCATTTCTTCCCCAGCAGATACATGGAATATAATCAGATTTACCATAAGGTCTGTTTACGGCAAGCAATACATCGGCAATCTCTCTTCCAAGTGGTGTCTTTCTGTAAACCGGTTTTTTACAAACATATCCATCGAGGAAGATATGATTAGGATTTTGTTCTCCTTCAGGAATGTCAATAAATGATACCTCTCTTGCAAAAACAGATAATACAAGTCTATTTTTAGTTTCCTCATGTCTGTTATATGACCTGAATTGTCCGCTAGCCTGTAAAATGCAGCCTTTATAGTCTCCCTTTACATCCATAAGTCTGTCTGAAACCATAACCGGAATAATGTCACAGGAATCACTGAGCCTGCTCACTGCTATGTTCACTAAGAAAAAATTTTCACCATAAATTTCATGACTGAAAGTAAAATCACTCACAACTTCTCCTGCAATTGTTACCTGATTATTCGTAAACACTTTATCCAACATATTTTCTTTTCCTCCATTATTTTGCAGGTGTATTACAACCCGCTTGTATTTTGTTTTAATAAATTATATGACATTTTAAACTTTTTAGAACCACTTTATACCCCCTATTTCAATAATCTGTATATCATTTTTCGACATTTCCGATATATATACCTATTATAAGATACATCTTTTTGCGTATTTTTTCCACATGTAACTATGTTTTTGCTCCACAAATGCAATTTCTGCCATTCAAAAGTGAACAGTAACAATTTTATACTATATATAAATATTTTTTTGTTTATTTTTATATCTTGTACACCGGCGTTTTTTTCGATATAATAGTTATCTGTGGATTTTTGTTTGATTTAAAAATAATGGAGGAAATTAAAAAATGAACATTAAACGTGATGATATAAGAAACATTGCCATTATCGCCCATGTCGATCATGGAAAAACTACTTTAGTAGATGAACTTCTTAAACAGAGTGGTGTTTTTCGTTCAAATCAGGAAGTAGCTGAGCGAGTAATGGATTCAGGTGATATAGAGAGAGAACGTGGTATTACTATCTTATCAAAAAATACTGCCATAACATATAAAGACACAAAAATAAATATTATAGATACACCGGGACATGCTGACTTCGGCGGTGAGGTTGAACGTGTTCTTAAAATGGTAAACGGTGTTGTACTTGTTGTCGATGCATTCGAGGGAGCTATGCCTCAGACAAAGTTCGTTCTTAAAAAAGCACTTGAACTTAATCTTCCTGTTATCGTATGCATAAACAAAATTGACCGTCCTGAAGCCCGTCCTGCTGAGGTTGTAGACGAGGTTCTCGAATTATTTATTGACCTTGATGCAAGCGAGGAACAGCTTGACTGCCCATTCATCTTTGCTTCCGCTAAAGCAGGTGTCGCATCTTACAGCATGGATGAAGAAGGCAAGGACATGGTTCCTCTTTTTGAGACTATACTTGATTACATTCCTGCCCCTGAGGGAGACCCTGATGCAGGAACTCAGGTACTTATAAGCACTATCGATTACAATGAATATGTAGGTCGTATCGGTATAGGTAAAGTTGACAACGGAAAAGTCAGTGTAAATCAGGATGTTGTTATCGTAAACCATCATGACAAAGACAAAATGCAGCGTGTAAAAGTAAGCAAGCTTTATGAATTTGACGGTCTTAATAAAGTCGAAGTCAAAGAAGCAGGCATTGGCTCTATAGTTGCAATTTCAGGTATTGCAGACATTCACATCGGTGATACTCTCTGCTCTCCTGAAAATCCTGTTGCAATTCCGTTCCAGAAGATTTCAGAGCCAACTATCGCAATGCACTTCATAGTAAATGACAGTCCTCTTGCAGGTCAGGAAGGAAAATTTGTTACATCAAGACATCTTCGTGACAGACTTTTCAGCGAATTAAATCACGATGTAAGTTTAAGAGTTGAGGAGACAGAAAACACTGACAGCTTTAAAGTTTCAGGACGTGGAGAGCTTCATCTTTCAGTTCTTATTGAAAATATGCGCCGTGAGGGATACGAGTTTGCGGTAAGCAAAGCTGAAGTTCTTTACAAGACAGATGAGAGAGGCAAAAAATTGGAGCCTATGGAACGTGCATATATTGATGTTCCGGACGATTTTTCAGGAAATGTCATTCAGAAATTAAGCAATCGTAAAGGTGAACTTCAGGGAATGTCATCTATAGGTGGCGGATTTACAAGACTTGAATTCCTCATACCTTCGCGTGGTCTTATCGGCTACCGTGGCGAATTTATGACAGATACAAAAGGAAACGGTATTCTTAATACTATGTTTGAAGAATATGGTCCATATAAAGGAGACATTGCATATCGTAAACAGGGTTCACTTATAGCATTTGAATCTGGCGAAACTGTAGCATACGGTTTATTCAGTGCTCAGGAACGTGGCACTTTATTTGTAGGTCCGGGTGAGAAAGTTTATGCCGGCATGGTTATTGGACAGAACGGAAAAGCTGAAGATATAGAATTAAATGTTTGTAAGACCAAACATCTCACAAATACACGTTCTTCATCAGCAGACGATGCCCTTAAACTTATTCCTCCAAAGAAGCTCAGTCTTGAGGAAGCTCTTGAATTTATTGATACGGACGAATTACTTGAAATCACTCCTGAAAATCTTCGTATCCGTAAAAAAATACTTGATTCAACACTTAGATTCCGTTCTAAGAAAAACGCAAAATAATAAGTTTATAAAGCTTAAAACAATATATAATATCCAAATATAAAACAATATCCTGAGAACAGTTAATCTGTTTTCAGGATATTGTTTTTAGTGTATAGAAAAATGCTCTTAACACAAAGTGAATTTTACAACTATTCATTGTTGTCCTTTGAGTCTTCACCGTCTTTGTTTGTATCATCTCCCGCTTCGTCATTAGGAGTAGGTTCAGGTGTATGAATTATATCCTCACTGTCTGTCGGCTTTTTTGTTGCCACCGGTTTAGGTGTACTCTCTGCTTTGTCAGATTCTTTTTTTCTTATCGTTATTTTAATTTTAGGATATTCAAGAACTTCACATTCCTCTCCAACATCACATCGAAGTCTCATGGCATATGTTCCCTCTCCCAATCCTTTGCAGTTGATGTACGGACTGATTGTTTTTGTATTCAGATTTCTCAAATCCGATGCTATACCTGTAACGACAACATAAACATTCGACAAGTCAGACGCAGGTATAACTTCGTAATCGTCATCCAATCCGCTATACGCTATATCATTTGCCGCTATCTGAATTTTCTTTTTGTATAATTGTTCAATAACTATCTTAATTGATACAGTTGCAGACTCGTCTAACACGGTAATATTTTCCGGCAGATAATCGCTTATCAAAATATCCTGTTCAAGTCTTCTCGAATCACTGGTCATTTCTGAAATATCAAGCGTTATCGGAACAGAATTTACATGTGAAAGAATTCTAGGTCTCCCTGCTATTTCTACCTCTTTTGGCAGACAATTTGTCTTTACATACTGATAGCCCTCCGCAGGTTCACCAATTATTTTAACTTTTACAGGTATCTTTTTAGTTTCTAAAACACTTGCCGTAACCCTGATACTGTTGGAACTGAATGTGAGCGTACTGGATGTAACCTTATTTCCGTCAGAGTCATATGCCGCAGGAACCAATCTTTTTGCAAAATCATCTGATACATTGTTCACATTGAGGTATACTCTCACAGAATCAATCTGTCTTATGGCAGACTCTCCTCCGGATACCTCTATCATATTCGGTTTTGCAATACACTCTCCTATGCTGTATCCCTTTTCAGGATTTCCCTCCGTAATAACAGTCACCTTGACCTGCTTGCTTGCCCTGTTTTCAAGAGAAACTTTCAAAACCTGGTCACATTCAAGAGTTACCTCTGACGAAACATTTATTGTCAATGACGGTTTAATCGCAACTGCATTTACTGCTGAGAGATCAGATAAATCTGCTGTCGCTCTTATGTCAGATGCCTCAAGTTTGTCTACAACACTCTTTTTTCCCCGTACTTTTACGCTGGCTGTACTTCCGTCTATGACCTCATAAACTTTATTTACCGATTGAAGTGCACTCTCATTTATCGTCTCGACATTTACACTGAATGTCCTTGTTTTATATGGGTCATCAATATTGATAATAATCATCCAAATAAGCAGTGCAAAAAAAACAGAACCAATTTTTATACCAATATTATTTAAGTAAATACGTTTTGTTTCCTCTTTCATAATACCCTCCCATCCTAATTTTGCTTAGCTTTCTTTGAATGAAAGTTGATTTTAAATCTTTTTTTAGTCTCATCAGGATTGCCCTGAATTTCAGAAATCTTTTTCCTTAAAAGATCTCCGTCAACATTTCTTAGGAGTTTACCGCCTATGGCTATGGAAATCTTACCTGTCTCTTCCGATACGATTATTGTAAGACTGTCACTTACTTCACTGATACCAACACCTGCCCTGTGTCTCGTACCAAGTTCTTTTGACAATCCGAGATTGTCCGAGAGAGGCAGATAACATGTTGCTGCTACAATCCTGTCCCCTCTTATTATGACTGCCCCATCATGAAGCGGAGTATTATGCTCAAATATATTCATAAGAAGCTGCGAACTTATAGTTGAGTCCAAAGTAATTCCTGTTCTCTCATACTCTGTCAGAACAATATCCTGCTCTAATATAATAAGTGCACCTGTCTTAACCTTTGCCATCTCAACAGTGGCTCTGATTATCTCATTAATCGAGCGGTCTGAAAAACGTTTATTTTTATCTTTTTGTTCATCAAAAGGTATTATTGAACGCACGATATTTTTCTTTCCGAGTTCTTCAAGAGCTTTTCTGAGTTCAGGCTGAAAAACAATTATCAAAGCAGTAATTCCAATTGCTATTGTTTTATTAAATATCCACATAATAACACTCATATTTAATAAATATGCAACTATATAACATAAAAATAATATTAAAATCCCCTTAACTAAAGCCCACGCTCTTGTCCTTTTTACCCATAAACTGACATGATAAATCGTAAATGCTATTATAAAAATTTCTAATATATCAGTCAATCCTATTTTAGGAAAAGATAATACATAAAAATATTCTTTAAATAATGATATTACAGCCTCCATTATTCCTCCATATTGTTTCTAACTCTTATTTTTAATATACCAAATATATTTTATATCTATTTTTCTTTTTTTTCAATATCATTTAAATCATCGTCATCAAGTGAAACCGTAAAATCAAAGTTATGGTCAAAGTCATCCTTCTGATTTTGATTATTCTGTAACATATTTTCCGCACTTTTATCATTCGATAATTCATCACCCTGCTGTTTGTCTTCATTGTGATGTTTTATAAAAGTGTGTGCATTATATCTTTTTATATTCTTGTCAGCTTTCGCAATACTGTTTTTTGGAACTGCTCTCACATAATAATAATATTCATCATCCTCAAACTGCAGATTTTCTACACCGCTGTAATTTAATGACAGCCTGAAAAACTGGATAATCCAAACTATTATTATTGATATAATCACTGAACTAAAAAATTTTATCATGCTCATATTTATATCCATGAAAAAATTCATTATCAGCAGCAGTATCATATTTACAAATCCTCCGCTAACAATTGCAATTTCAAATGAATAATCAATTTTTGCGTTTCTTACAAAATATACTACAATTGTAACCACCGAAAATACCATCAGTGTGATATAGAGTTCTCTATCCGTAAAAGTCTGCTGCATAACAAGATAATATAAATTTATGGTATCCTCTGTGGATGTACTTACAACAGTAATTACGTTCTGCAAAAAGAAATATATCACCACACCTATTGCTTCAGGAATTATTGACAACGGTGTTTCCATAACACCAAGAAGTACAGGAACAACATATGGCACTCCAAACGAAGATAATACAGGCATTGACAATATTACATATCCGTCTTTCGGAATAAAACGCACATATATAAAATACAATATTGCAAAAATCAGCGCCGTTATAAACGCTAAATAACGTGATACATATAAAATATGCAGAACAATAAACACAACTTCAAAAAATAGTAATATCTGTGTCGGGAAAACTACTGAGACAGCAGCCAAAATTCCTGCTATATATGCATGATTTAAATACGGGTTAAATCCTATCACTTTGTTTGTTGCAAAAAAAGTAATAAATGCTGCCAAAAATCTAAAAAGGACATTAAAACCAGGTGCATATTTGTGATATAATTTTTGAATATGTTCTCTAATTTCCAGTAATATCGACATTTTCTGTCTCCTTCCCATCCTCTGAGTAAAATTTTTTCAATTCAAGTACATATTTATGATATTTTTGCAGTGTTTCCTGCTCTTTGTCATATTTGTCCTGATAATAAATCTTTGAAATAAGAACACTTACTATAATTATTAACAAATATGAAAACAATAATGCCATTCCGGCATATAAATAATTTATTTTCACAAAATTCAGCAATAAATAATCCATATTATACAGTGCAATCAATATCAATATAAGAAAATATCCGATTGTATAATTCCATATTACCGACAATACATGCATCTTCACATAATCGTTTTTATAAAAAAAAGCATCGTTTAGAAGTTCACTCCCATGTTCTTTTTCTTCATGAGCTATCGCTGTCATTATCCTAACTTTTTCTTCATTAACCATAGTGCTCCCCATTCCATGTACAGTTTCCCGTACTCATCATATCCACAACTGTCTTAAAATTTATTTAACGAGGCATAGTTTTTTCTCTGAGCCATGCTTTTTCGTCTTCATCAAGATACGGTGATATTCTTTTATATACTTCACTGTGATACTCGTTTAAAAGACTAATATCCCTGTCAGTCATATATTTTCTGTCAATTGCATCCCAGTCAAACGGAACCATAGTCAGATTTTCAAAATACATAAACTGACCGTTTTCATTTTTATCACCCTTCAAGCACAAAATAAGATTTTCATGTCTTATTCCAAATCTGCCCGTGCAGTAAAATCCTGGCTCATTTGATGTTATCATGCCTTCCTCAAATACGGCATACATATTTTTTTTATTTCTCATCTGCCAGCTTATTCCATTTGGTGCTTCATGCACATTTAAAATATAACCTACCCCGTGACCTGTTCCGTGATTGTAGTCCATTCCATACTGCCATAACGGCTGTCTAGCCACACAATCAAGCTGTGTACCCGTCATTCCGTACGGGAATTTTGTATTTTTAAGCCGCAGATGTGCAATAAGTACAATCGTATAGGCTTTCTTTTCCGCATCAGTCAGCCTGCCAAGCGGGAATGTCCTTGTTATGTCAGTCGAACCGTCATAATAATGACCGCCTGTGTCAGAGAGCAAAAAGCTTTCCGGCTGCAATGCGATGTCACTCTCCTCTGTAGCAGAATAATGTACAATGGCTCCATGCTCACGATATGCCATAATAGGCGTAAAACTTGGCCCTAAATATCCTTCCTGTTCATTTCTCAAAGCTTCAAGTTTTTTTGCAGCACTAACTTCCGTAATCTGCATTTTTCCTACATTTTTCTGAAGCCAATACATAAACTTTGTTACAGCTATTCCATCTTTAATATGTGCTTTTCTCTCATTTTCGTATTCTGTTTTATTCTTTACTGCTTTCATCAAAATAACAGGACTTTGTTTATCTGTTATTTTAATTTTATCCGGTAAACTCATTTTTATAAGATAATTTGAATTTCTTGAATCAATTAAAACATGATTTTCAGCTTTAATAACTTTTAAATCACTGTAAAATGACATGTATGGTCGTATCTCTATTTTTAATGAAGATATATATTCTTTTATATCTTCATTAAAAATTTTTTCATCCGCATACAAAACTGCCGAATCTGCATATATTATCATGTACGATAAAAAGACCGGATTACATAAGACATCATTCCCTCTTAAATTTAACAGCCACGCTATTTCGTCTAAAGCAGATAATACAAATACGTCTGTATTATTATCCGACATCTTTTTTCTTAATATCCTCATTTTTTCAAAAGAATCAACCCCGGCATATTTTTCTGAAAGTCTCCATACAGGCTCTTTGGAAAGTTCAGGTCTGTCCTCCCAAAAATCATCTATATAGTCTGCATCATAAACAAATGAAATGTTTTTTAAACTAAGTTTTTTATTAAGTTGTTCTGCAAAAGCTATGCTGACTGTTCTTCCGTCGAACGCTATCCTGACGTTCTCTGACAATTTATTAAATAAATATTCATCAATTTCAGGAACATCCGGCTGAAACATTTTCATCAAATCAATATCAGAATCTTCAAGTTCTTTTTCAGCCTGCAAAAAATATCTGCCATCCGTCCACAACGCAGCCTCTTTTTCTAAAACAACTATAGTTCCGGCAGAACCGGTAAAGCCTGATAAATATTCTCTCTCTTTAAAATAGTCTCCTACATATTCTGAACCATGAAAATCCTGAGTGCAGACAATATACGCACTGATATTATTTTCTTTCATTTTTATCCTGAGTAACTGTAATTTTTCTTTTACTGTTTTCATTATGATGCTATACCCTTTCATAATTATTATAAGTATCCAATATTTACGTTCTTAAATGTTTTAATATCATTCCTTTCAACTGCTCCTGCTTAACCGGCTTAAACAGCCAGTCATCCATTCCTGCTGCAATGTATTCATTTTCGACTCCCTGAATAACATTAGCAGTAAGCGCAATTATTTTAACTGTTCTTCCAGCATTTTCCGGCAGATTTCTTATCCTTTTCGCAGTCTCTATACCATCAACTTCAGGCATCATATGATCCATAAAAATTATATCATACCTTCTGCCGAGACTATATGCTTTCAAAATTGCACTTCCACTTGTAAAAGCCTCAATCTTAACATTGAAATCCTTTAACAATGCTGCTTCAATTCTTAAATTAACCTTGTTGTCATCGACCAGAGCAATATGTGCATTGCTTAAATCAAATTGATTATCCTTCCCTTTTGCCAGTCTTTCCTTAAAGACAATATCATACATCCGGTCAAAGACAATTCTTCTGATTTTGATAATATCTATCGGCTTTACCAGAACATTGTTCTGGTCATCTTTTGGAATGACTGTGTTGTACTCGGCAATCGCAATAGTTCTAAAAGGAAGATTTAATGACTCAACTTCCTTCTTGCTTTTCTCATATGAATACAATAATATTGTTTTCATATTGTTTATCTTTTTTAGTGGAATTTTTTCCAATTGTTTTATATTGTGCACAAATATTACCGAAATACCTAATCTTGAAAAAATTTTACTTATATGCCATTTTAAATCATATTCCTCAGTATAAAGATAAACCTTATAATTGACTACTTCACGTTCAGACGGAAGCTTTTCAAGTTCTAAATATTTCTGTATTACACTTATCTCAAAACAACTTCCAAAGCCATACTCACTATGTACTTCTATATCACCGTTCATAAGATTTGCAAGCTGTTTTGATAATGCCAGACCGATTCCTGTTCCCTGTATTTTTCTGTTAGTCTTATCATCAACCTGACTAAAACTTTTAAACAGCTTTTTCATATCTGTAGGCTTAATACCTATACCAGTATCCCTGACCTTAAATATAAGCTTCATATTATTTTCAGCAAAAATATTAAATGAAATATCAAGTATAATCTTTCCCTTTTCAGTAAACTTTGAAGCGTTACTCAGTATATTCTTCAGAATAGTATATACTTTCTCATAATCACCGTATAACTTGCTTGGTATTCCCGCACCGACATTGACCTCAAAGTCTATATTTCTTTCATCAAGCTGCTCTGCCATATATGTCTCAGCTCTTTCGAGCAAATCAGAAAATTTATATTCTGTCTCATTTATATCAAGATTTCCCGAATCTATTTTTGAATAATTGAGCAAATCATCAACTATTGAAATAAGTTTCTCGCTTGCATGTCTTATTGTAGTAACAGAATCTTCCTGAAAATCGTCAAGCTTACTCTTTTCAAGAAGTTCCGTCATCCCATAAATTGCATTTAACGGTGTTCTGAGTTCATGTGACATATTTGCAAGGAATGACGATTTTGCCGCATTTGCCGCCTCAGCAGCTTTTCTTGCTACAATTTCTTTTTCACTTGCATCTCGTATCATCTTAGGATTTAAAAGTGTTAGTTGCATTATAAAGGCACTTATTCCCATAGCTGCATCCAAAAGCACATATTCACCATAATAAATTTGAATTCCTAAAAATGCTGCAGAAATCACAAAAAGTCCCATCACTGTCAATTGATAATACAAGCCAAGATGCTTACCCTTGAACCAAACCAAAATCGAGCCATAAATCATATAGAATAATGAAATGCAGATCAACAATGGCAGCATTTTCCCTCTGTGATATCCATTCTCCGCTGAGTAAGTGTATACCCAGCCTGTTACAGGAGAAAAAAATATTAATATCTGTGCAACACCCGCCGGAATAAAATACAAATATTCCCTATATGGTATCTTTTCATATTTATTTGTCAATGCCATAACGAACATTAAATATAATGGTGCAATTAAATGAGTTGAAGCGAAATTAATCCATATGCATAAATAACTCAGAAATAAATTATCACTGAAATGAACTGAAATAAACACACCGCATATTGAATCGGCAAAACTACTTATAAAACCAATCAACAAAAAATACTTAAACAATTTTGTTACAAGATTTTTTACTTGCGGAATGCAACAGTTATATACAAGTAATATAAACAAAATAACAGCAGAAGCTATATCATATTCGTATTTAAATGTCATTCTTATCCTCCAAATCTGAAAAAACATCTGCTAATTTACATCCTGTAAAAACTTATCTTCAAACTTTTCAACAGACAAGGGTTTAGAAAAATAATATCCCTGAAACATCCCACAGCCATGTTTTATAAGTGTATCAACTTCCTCTTTTGTCTCCACACCCTCTATTATCAAACCTTTTCCCAGATTCTTTGTTAAAAGAGCTGTCGCATCAAGAACAGCAACATTCTTTTCATCATGTATATTTTCTTTAATAAATTTAATATCAAATTTAACATTATCAACATTCATACTCTTTAAAATATTTAAAGATGAATAACCGCTTCCGAAATCGTCCATCTCAATCTTAAAACCAAATTTACTGAGTGATGATAACACATTTAATTTTCCTTCAACTTCTGTCACAAGCACATTCTCTTTAATCTCAAGTCGAAGATTGGCTGGATTTACATCATATTCTTTAATGAAACCGGTCAACATTTTATACACATCAAGATAAAAGAAATCCTTTGCTGAAATATTTATCGACAGGTATAAATCTTCTCTCCCCTTTTCTTTCCATTTTTTAAGCTGAATCACTGCCTGTTCCCATACCCATCCGTCAAGACGATATATCAGGCCTCTCTTCTCAAAAACTCTTATAAAATCCCCAGGCATAATCATTCCCTTTTCAGGATGTTCCCATCTGACAAGTGCTTCTGCACCTTTTACCGTCCCATCACCTGAAACACGAGGCTGTAACTTTATCTTAAACTGTCTCTGTTCAATTGCCATCTCAAAATCATTCACCAGCCCCTTTTCATAATTTACCTCATCAAGAATATCATCATCAAAATAAGCAACATTGCAGTCATTGCTTTCTTTTATACCGTCAATAGCTATATACGCCTTATCACACATATCAGAAACTGGTTCATCTATATCTGTTATTTCATATATACCTATATTTATATATACTCCAAACAGTTTATTATGGTATTTTTTTCCGATTTCAGTATTCTTTTTGATAAAATTATCCATATCAAATAACTCTTTTGGAACACACATTGCAAATCTGTCTCCTATAAGACGTCCATATACATAATCCGCCCTGATTTTTTCTTTTAATATGTCTGCCTGCTGTTTCAAGACTTCGTCACCCATCTCAATTCCAAACAGATCATTTATCATTTGGAAATTATTTATTCTGGTACAAATTATCAGTCGTTTTACCTCCGGATTTATATGAATAATTTCACTTACCTTGTCAAAAAACTTTTCTCTTGTATAAATTCCTGTAAGATTGTCATGATTTGCACGATAAACTGCACTCCTGTATTTTTCTATTTCATTTGTTCTGTCACTCATACAGAAATAATATCCTATAAGACGACTGTTTTCATCAAGAATCTTTTTAAATTCTGCTTTTATGTAGATTTCTTCGTCTTTATACAAATGTCCCTCAGTCCACGTTGAGGCACTCTCACCCTCTATATGTCTGCGTTCAAGCCATATAGGAAGATATTTTTCAAATATTTTTATATCATCACCTGTCTCAAACAAATCTCTCGCCAGTTCATTTGCATAAATACATTTTCCCTGAAAATCAAAACATATTATGCCACTGTTCATATCATCTACTACCAGTGAAAGTGTTTTTTCTACAAGTCCATTAGGCATAAAACTTACCGCATAATAACTTATAAACACCGCCGCAATCATATAAAATGGTATTGATATGTCAAATGACAAATCAGTACATACAAATATTGCATTTAAAAAAATCACAGTCAGAAATGTACTTAAAACAATACTGTACTTTTTCCTGTAAAACTCTGGAACTGTCATAATTTTCCTGACCATAACCGCCATAATAGCTATAACAATTATATATGAAAATCCTAAATGCATATAAAAAACAACACCAAAATCAGATATACTGTTAAAATCACTTTGAAAAAAATATTTTTTTTCTACTAAAAAAGCATTATGAAAAGGAATATTTAAAAGCAATAATGCATTATCTATCGCAGCAATAATATACAATATTCCTTTTATTCTTTTATTTAAAAAAGAATATTCGGTATAAATTCCCGTAAAATCAAACAGACCAATTAAAACCCAATCTATTGAACAACAATATATTGTTGCAAAAATATATGCAATCATATTATTATCAGAAAATCCAAACATTAAATAACTGATAACTGTCACAAGAGCTATGAATAATAACCTTGATATTGATTCTGCTACTTTTGTACCTGATTTTCTGCATTTGTATATGCAGTATAATATCCCAATAATTACTACACATACAACTGATATAAGGATATTTATCATCGTATCTCTCCAAAACAGACTGTATTATCATAAAAAGACAAGACTAAAATAATCTTGCCTTTTTACAACACCTGAAATTTATTTTTATTTAAAAATTAAACAAATCAACCTTTCCGGCATAGCGATCATTTATAACAAAATATGCAGCTCTGTCTTCCGGTTTTAAATAAAGTTTTAATGACTTAATATTTCCGGCTCTGTGTCCCTCTGACACATACTGTTCTTTAATCTTTTCTATGATAGCACTCTGTTCAACTTCTTCTCCGTGATACTGTACATATACCTCAGGTGTAAGCTGCTCTTTCTGTTTGTTTTTGCTTCCCGGCTTTCTTCCCCTCTTCTTTGGTGCAGATTGTGCACTTTCTTTCTTTGTGTTAGCAGAGACTACCTTTGTATCTGCCTTTACTGCTTCCTCTTTTGTTGCTTCAGGCTCTTTGACAGCTTCCTTTTTTTCAATCGGTTTCTTTGCCACTTTTTTAGATTCTGTTTTTTCTGTCTCTTTAGAAATCACTTTCTCTGTTTCTTTTTTAACTTCATTTTTAATTTCATTTGCCGTTGTAACATTTTCATCTTTTTCTGTTACGTTTTCCTTTGTGACAGGTGCAGTCTTTACTGCTTCTGCTTTCTTTGTTGTAGTTGTATTCTTTTTTGATGAATTTGTGCTTCTTGCCATGACACCCTCCAAAAATCTATTTACTATATGTATATTAAACATATTTAGTATATTACTTATGCCCGATATTTGCAAGAGATTACGCATGATTTTTTATTTTTCCTTAAAGCTGTCTCTGTTTACAAACCATATTCCGGCAGCTACCAATATGATTGATACCGTATATTTAAAATAAAATTTCTCCCCAGTCAGAATACACGATGTGAGTGTTCCGAAAACCGGAATAAGTGCATTGAATATTGCAATCTGCCCCACAGGATTGTATGACAAAAGCTGATTATACAAAACAAAACCTATTACAGAAATACATACAAGCCCCGCCATTACGAAAATACCTTTTAATGTTATTCTCTCAACACTTCCGCCTAAAACAATACCTCCTGTAAGAAGCATTATACCTCCAATCGACAATCCATACCCTGTCGCTTTAATCACGCTTATCTTTCTGTTTACCGTAACAACTCTTGTTATAACGCCTCCAAATGCAGCACAGAATGTACTTATAAGAAGAAATCCCTCTCCATTAAATGAAAGACCTCCAATCATGTCTGTTGTAAAATTTGCTATTACAATACCCGAAAATCCAAAAATGCATCCTGCAATTTTATTTGCGTTAATCTTTTCTTTAAAAATTATTGCAGCTAAAAATATAAGCCAAAAAGTTCCAAGAGAGTCTATGATAGACGCCTTGCTTCCACTGCAATTGGATAGTCCCATGTAAAAACAGAAATAGTGAAAACCTGTATTTACTGCTCCGTACAAAATAAGCCATAAAAAATCCATTGTGGAATTTATTTTTATATCCTTATTTTTAAAGAAAGAAATTATAAGTGTGATTATCCCGGCAGATAAAAATCTGACACCTGCAAACAACATCTTACCTGCCGTGTCATCAACAGCAATGGCAAACTCACGCATTCCGATTTTTATAAAAGGAAATGCGCATCCCCAAGAAAACATTGCGATAACTGCAAAAACAACCACCATACTCTTATTTGTAAAAATATTATTTGCTTTTGTTTTCTTTATATTTTTCTTATCTTTAGCTGTCATCTCATCAAAATCCTTTTTTTATTTTACAGTTGGATTGACATGTATCATTATATGTTTTACTTTCGGAAAATTCTTTTCTATTGCATCATGTACATTTTCTGCAACAGCATGTGTTTCATTCAACGTCTTTGTACCATCTGCTGCAATCTCCATATCAACGTATATCTTATTGCCAAATACCCTTGTTCTTAACAAGTCAATATTTTCGACACCTGGAATACTTAACGCACAATCCTTTAATTTATCAACCACATCATTGTCACAAGCTTTATCTACCATTTTATTTACGGCATCCATAAATATATCAAATGCGGCCTTTTCGATAAAAATGCAGATAACAACAGATGCTAATGGCTCCATAATGCCAAATCCAAGCCTTGCCCCGGCAATACCTATAAGTGCACCGATTGAAGAAAGTGCATCTGATCTGTGATGCCATGCATCAGCCATAAGAGCACTTGAATCTATAACTTTGGCATAATATCTCGTATACCAAAACATCATTTCTTTTACTAAAATTGACACAATTGCAGCAACAAGAGCCAAAATTCCGGGCATTGATACATTGTAATTTTCAAAATAGATTTTTGCAACTGCTCCATACCCTATACCTAAACCTGTTGCAGCAAGCACCGTGGCAAGAATTACGGCGGCAACACATTCAAGTCTCTCATGTCCATATGGATGCTCCGTATCTGAATCCCTGCTTGAAATCTTTACTCCTATCATAACAATAACCGTGCTGAAAACATCAGATGCCGAATGGACTGCATCACTTATCATTGCCCCGGAATTTGCAAAAATTCCCGCAAAAAGCTTTCCGACAGATAAAATCAAATTCCAGATAATACTCACAATTGATACTTTCATAGCCGTCTTTTCATAATTATTTACATTCACCATAATAAAACCTCCTTTTTTAACTGAGCACTCATACTTTGCATACTTAACGCCAAAGTTTCCTATAACATTAAAAAAGTGAAAATCCATACTTTCCCGGATTTTCACTTTCAAAATTTGAGCAAAAAAGACCACGGGTCAGTATAAATCAAGTAACTACTGTCCCGTGGAGAAATAATCGTCTGACTATGATAATCCACTGTCACTAATGTGACCCGGCTCCTATGTGTCGGCCTGCTCAGTTTGTACTGTAGTAAATATATGCAGTGCAAAGAGTTTTAATAGTCTTTATTTTTTTATTTTACTTCAATTTATTTGAAATTGCAAGTATTTTTTTCTTGCACGGTTATACATCATAAGTATACTGCTCATATCCATCCCTTTTGCCAAAAGACATATAAAATGTTCCCTCGCCGCTTCATAATAATTAAACAGAACGAGTTTTTCAGGTAGATTGTCGTATACTTTCCAGTAACCTGTGTATAATTCGTTTTTTCCGTTATTACTTATAAATCCCTTTACATCCTCTACAGGATAACCAAGCAATATCCCCATCTCATGCGGAAACTCCCCCTGTGTAAGCTGATAAATAGAAAATCTTATTGCAAACTCAGGCAACAGGTCGTCAATATAGACGCTTTCATACCCAAAATTTCTGATAAATTTCTGATTTTCTTTTCTCAAAAGATACTGCTGAAGTTCCTTCTTTCTGTATAGAAGAATATTTGCTTTAATTTCATCTTCGTAAAGAAAAAATGCAGATATATCCGTTCCGTCAATAATATCATATAATTCTTCAACCATGTTTTTATCAATTATAAATAGATTGGACACTTTTATCCCTGTAATAACCGGTGCACATTGTAATGCAAGCTGTAATCCCACATCCCGTTTATCCATACTTTTCAACATGTAAAGTACATTTGTTCTCATATGACCTCCTGCAAATGTTAGCCACATGTATAATCTACACATGTGGAATTAACATTATATAACTTTCGTTAGATGTGTCTAACTATTATTTTATGCTACACTAATTAACATTTGCAGTCAATATAGTTATTGATACATTGTATCATTACCAAAATATGTTTATAATTCCAATAACAGCACCTATAAGAGCACCAAGATTTATGACTGTTTGAAGTTCATTTTTCATGACCTGCATAACAAGTTCTTCAAGTTCACTGACATCCATTTTGTTTATCTTACTTTCAACAATTCCCGGTATATCAATATATTCAGAAATCATGCTGCCACATTTTGAAACTGCTGTATCAAACAGTTTATTTACAAATGACTCTAAGATATTGGTATCTAATCCCAATTCTTCAAGATTTTCACTCACCGGCTTTTCCATAAATGAGTCGACCTCAGTATCAACCAGAGGATAAATAATTTCCTCACCGTGATTTTTTATATATTCTGCTATTGAATTGCCTATCGGTGCCGACATTGCTGATACGGTAGATTCGTTTAAAAACATCTCCATCATGGTACCTTTTACCTTTTCAGATAAAGTCTTACCGGCAATCTGTGACACCATGGCATTTAAATCAATCTTTTCAAATGCACCTAAAATTTTTGATGTAATAACATCGCTCACTTTGTTTTTTATTTTATCGTAATCCGTTTCTTCAATGATAACATCATCATAATCACTTGCATCATAATCGACTTCTTTTGAAAGTTCTGTCTGTATCAAGTCATCATTTTCACTGGACTTTTTAGAATAATATTTATCTATATAATCTTTTATTGAACTGTCTGTGTTAAAGGCAGTATCCATGATTTTTTCTGACAGATTATTTTTAAGTCCGGACTCTGTTATCGCATTTACTATATCCTGATTTGTAAAAAGATTTTGTCCCACCGCATTACCGACAGCCGCAGCTATTCTCGACTTGTTCTTTGGAATAACACCGGGTGTAAATGGCAGTTTCTTTCCAAATACATAAATCGGTTTCTGCGGTCTGAAAAGCATTTTGATAGCAATGTAATTTGTACAATATCCTATCAGTGCTCCTACGAGTATGGGAATAATAATTTTTAAGTATTCCATATTTTTTCTCCATTCTTTTTATTATTTTGTATAAAAGGGCAAAACCCGCGTTTTGCCCTCTAAGAATTGCTTTGCAATTCTTATTGACTTCTCACTATGTTACAGCATTTTCCTATAACATAAGAAAAAGCCAGAGCATTTAACACTCTGACTTCCTCTTATATAATGAAAAATTAAGAAATGTATTAACTATTCTGCTACAGTCTCTGATGTATCTTCATCATCATCTGTCTGATCGTTCTTAGATGCAATAACATTTACAACTATCGTCTCAGGGTCTGTTGTAACCTCAATCTTATCATTCTTTGAAATGTCAAGATCCTTAACTTTAATTGTATCTCCAAGTCTGAGACTTCCGACATCTAACTTAATCTTGTCAACAAGATCAGCAGGATATGCTTTATATGATACTTCCTCAAGCAACTCTTCCAAAACACCCTCAACTACTTTTTCTTTATTGAGTAAAATAATTTCAGCGGTATTGTGAATCTTTTCATTGCTTACTAAAGCCTGAAATTCTATATCTAAAACATGCTTAGCCATATTATCGTAATCAATTTCTTTAATGACTACATCATACTTCTTTCCTTCAACCTCAAGGAATAACTGACTTCCCTTGTCATTATAACGTAATACTTCGCTTACATCTTTCTGAGCCATTTTTACAGGGATAGAACCCTCAATCTCTCTTCCGAAAAGATTTCCTGTCACATAACCCTCTCTTCTTAATGCCTTAGCCTTTGCGTTTCTTTTTTCTGCTTTTAAAGTATTCATTTGTCTTTTCCTCCAAAACGATTAAAATTTGCAATTGCGAATATGGTGATAAAACCATATCAGTATCAGTGCAATTGTAGGCAAAATTTGAAATCGCCTGGTGATCACTAGGTATCTTTCTGATACAATTGTGTTATAGCACTTTATTTGGCACTCGTCAAGTGTGACTGCTAATTAAATTGTGAATTTTTTGTGAATTCTGTAAGCAACATTACCGTTCACACATATAATCTGAGTTTCACAGGACACTGCTGTACACAAAATCTAATAATTCGGTCGCATAAGCGACCCCTTTTTAAATGTAACTGCCGCTGTTCTAAACGGATATTTCATTTTTGATACATAGTACCAAGGGTCGTTTTCATTATCCGGGTTTTTAAGAATATGAAACTGCTGTGCAGGCAAATACCCTTGTCCAAGCAAAAAAGCTTTATCTCCTAATTTATTCTCACATACATCAACAACCATCTCAACATGCCCCGGACTTCCGCCATATATAAAAATATCTCCCGGTCTTATATCTTTCTCAGAAATTTTCTTTGACTCCTGAACCATAGATAAAGTTCCGGCATAGGCAAAGACAAACCTGAGATAACTTTCAAATGTTTTATATGAACTATCTTTTTGTCCACTTTTCACCCAGTATGTCTTGTTTCCGTCTACTTTTACTCTCATTCCCTGACCCCACCTTGAAAAGTCAACTTCAAATCCGTTTGTGAGGTGAAACTTTATCTTATTATATTTTTTCTGTTTATAGTAATACTCTGCGTAAAGCCTTATAACAGAATCCGCGCATTGTTGTAAGTCACCATCGGTCATATTCATTTTTAAAACCGCCGCATGTACATTCTGCGTACTGCTTAATTTTCCATTATATAATCTGATTTTTCTGCCATCACTATATAACGGATAATTCTCTAAAAATTCTCCGAATGAATTTTCGGATACACTTCTTTTATAACCTGCCGGAGTATTGAATCTTGTCTTGATTTTTGTACCTGAACTGTTTAAAATTTTATTTTCTTTACTTTTAATAGATTTTTTTAATGTTTTTTTATTGTCAGTACTGTTTGTTGTGTCCTTGCTCACAACCGAAGATATTTTTTTACTTTTCTGACTAATATCTTTTCTGGCACATATTGTCGTATCTGCGACAACAATAATAAGTACAACAATAAAGCTAAACAATGTCAAATATTTAAAATTCCCATTCTTCATAAATATTTCCTCCCAACTTGAAAGCAGAACATATGCCTGTCTCCAATCCGTACAATATACTTTAGTATACTTCCTTATTTTTCCTTAATACGCTATTTAAAGTATAACAGATTTGAGCAGCAATAGTATTAAGATTTTATTATTTTTGAAATTTTATTCGTTTCCTGTTACGCCTTATATTCTTGATTTTCTTTATAATTTTAATTATAATAAAATACATAACAGAAAAAATGGAGGAAAAAACAAATGTTAAAAAAGAACTTATCATTTATGCTCGCCTGTATCACTATGTTTTCTGCAATAGCTGTTACCACACCATATTCTAAAACTCTTCAAATTCAAAAAACGGTATCCGCCGCTAAAACTTATACAATATCGCCAAATTCAGCAGTTTATAAAGGAAATTATAAAAATGCATCCGCTTATAATTCAACAACTAAACAATATTTCCTTATCCGCTCATATTTGGAAATGCTTGAAAAAAAGGGTGGCGGAAAACTTATTCTTAAAAAAGGTACTTATAAAATATCAAATGTTTTATACATACCTTCAAATGTAACAATCGAGTTAAAAGACGGTGTAACAATCAAAAAGACAATGAAAACAAACTCTAAACAGATGCAGCCAAGCGGTGGTATTTTTGAACTGCTCGAACCGTCAAAAGCTGCAAAAAAAGGTGTTCACGGTAAATATAATGGTGTACACAATGTCAAAATATATTCTATCGGAAAGGCAGTTATAGATCAGGCATACAAGGGAAAAGACGGTCAAAACTGTATCGGACTTGTTATGTGTCACAACAAAAACATCACTATAGACGGCATAACATTTAAAAACATGAAGTACGGTCATTTTATTGAGATGGATGCCTCTAATAATGTTGTCGTGAACAATTGTACATTCACAGGATACAAGTCAAGCAAACGTCACACTTCCGAAGCGATAAATCTTGACACTCCCGACAAAAAAACCAAAGGATTTACTCACGACTGGAGCAAATATGACTGTACCGCAAATAAAAATGTAAAGATTACAAATTGCACATTCTCTAATCTTGAAAAAGCAATAGGAACACATCAGTATTCCGTAAAAAAATATCACACAAATATTACAATATCTGACTGCACCATAAAAAACTGTGTAAGCGGTGCTATTGAAATGATGAACTGGAAAAATATATCATTAAACAATATAAAATTTATAAATATTGGCAAAAACTCCAAAGGGAAATACACATCATTTGATAAAAGTAATACTACCAGAGCAATCCTTATAAGAGGCGGTGTCTCAAAAATAACAGTTGAAGGCTGCAGTTTTAAAAATATTCCAAGAGTTATTCAGTGTATGCCTTGGAAAAATCAAAACACTGCCACAAAATATCCTATAATTTACAATAAAATCAAAAAAGATGAATATGAGGCTATAGCATCCAAAAATAAAATCATAAGCGGCGTTGATGTTCCATATATAATTGTAAACTCACGCTATAATGATTACGGATACCCTACAAAATATTATTTTTAAATTTCAGTGTTTTATATTAAAACACCGCCCCAAAAAGTCAGACTTAAATTTCGGCTCTTTGGGGCGGTTTAGTTTAATATATAATATCAGGTCTTATAAATTTTCATAATCTTCTAAGCAGCCTGTTTTTCTTCACTCTCTACATTGTGTCCACTTTCAAATATTTTAAATGCATTTCTCACAAGCGGACCTGCTATAAATGTCTGCCAGAAAAATGCCATTGGGAAATTTAATATATATTTCTGAAGCCATACGGCAACAACCTGTGAACCCGGATGTGCAAATAATACTGTTGCAATAAGGCTCATTGTAGGACACATAAGTGCCACTATCATTGATAAAATCGCTATTGTCACCATAAACTCACTGTCTTTTCCCGGTCTTACAAATCTAAATGCAAGTTTTACCGCAAGTTTCTCAAAAACAAACATTTCAAGAATAACAGCAATTGGCCACATAATAGGCATCTCATGAAAAGCTATCAAAAATATTTCATTGCTCATTCCACCCTTATCAAGGGCAATATTATAACATACCATTCCATATACCATGATAAATGCCATAACAACAGTAAAAATAAAGTTTTGAAGTTTCGTTCTCTGCATAATTTAATATCTCCTTTTTCTAAAAATGGGCATAAAAAATACATGTGTGTTGTTCGTTAATCAGGTGATAAGTCACACATGTGTCGTTTCCAATTTTATACCAAAGTTTTTTATGCAGTTTTAAACAACGTGTCGTATTATATCATACAGTAATAAATTATGCAAGTTTTTTTCAACCACGTTCAAAATATGTTCAAAACACCGAAAAAAAATCAAAAATACCGTGCATTAACCAATGCACGGCATTTTTTCCTATGTAATTTTTAACATGGCATTCTTTTATAAATTACAGTATTTTAAATAATTTCGCTCCGTGTGACGCTACAAACACATTTTCTTTGTCTGTAAAATCTGTTTCTTCATGGCTCCAAAGCTCAACAGCCTTTCTGCATGTCACTCCATAATTTGTAACATCCTCCCAAGGAATTGTCACATCACAATTCTGTTCTTTTAAGTTGAATACTGCCATATAATATGAACCGTCCTCTGTATCCTTTGAACACCAGATAACATGCTCATCATCTCTCTCAATCTGTCTTGCACCTTCTGAATGTTTTAAAAGTCCAAGGACATCCTTGTTTGTAATAAGTTTCTTTGTCCAGTCATCAAGCTGTAAAAGATCTGCACCAAGCATAAGAGGAGAACGGAATATACTCCAAAGTGTCATGAGTGTTATCTGTTCATCATGTGAAAAATTGCACTCCCACTCATGTCCGAAACCTTTTCCGAGTTTTCCGAGTGTAAGCATATCACAATCAGGGAAACATCCCTCGCTTACATGGTTCTGCCAAAGTTCACAACGCCAGAACATAGGGAGAAGCAATTCCCATCTGTCCCAGAAATCATCGGTAATTCTCCACATATTTGCATATTTCTCATAATGCCATGCTTCCTCAATCTTTGCCGGTCCCGGTGAAAGGCTTAATACTATCTCACGTCCGCATTTCTGAATAGCATTGTAAAGCATTTCAATCTCTTTTTTTGCAGACGGCATATCCATACGGCAGATGTCATCACACTTTATAAAATCAACACCCCACTGAGCATATAATCCAAAAATAGAATCATAATATTCCTGTGCTCCCTCTGTCTCAGGGCGTATACCATACATATCCGGATTCCATTCACAGATATTTGAAGGGTCTGCAATATCATTTGCAAGTACATTGCTTCCAAGAATCTTTGTGTGCTCATGTGCTGCCTGTCTTGGAATACCACGCATGATATGTATACCAAATTTAAGTCCGAGACTGTGTATATAATCAGCTAACGGTTTGAAACCGTTACCGCCTTTTGATGACGGAAACTTGTCAACACATGGAAGGAGTCTTGAATATTCGTCCATCTCAACTTTCCAAAACGGAATATACTGATATTTATCTCTCTGGCTTCCTGTGTCATAGCTGTACCATTCTATATCAACAACAACGTATTCCCAACCGTATTCCTTAAGATTTTCAGCCATATACTCTGCTGTTTTTCTTATCTGTTCTTCATTTACTGATGTGTCATAATAATCATAACTGTTCCACCCCATCGGCGGATTTTTTGCAAAAAGATTTTTGTTCATAGATCCTCCTCAAAATAATTTACAATAAACTTATGTTGTTTAGTTTCTTTTAAATTATTTTACCAAAAACTTTATGCACTTTCAACAAATATTTTATTATTTTTTAACACAATCCTTGCATATTCCATATATAATAGATTTTTTGCATTCTATATAAAAACCGTGTTCCCTTTGAATATGCATTGCAATCTCACCCATAAAATCGCATTCAAGATGAAATATACGTCCACATTTTGTGCATTGCAGATGAAGATGTTGTTCACAGTGATGTCCATCCTCAATATATTGAAATGTTGCCTGTTTTCCTTTCTGTGCAACATATTTTACAACTTTCTTTTCTAATATCAGTTTTTCCAAAAACCTGTATATCGTGGTCTTGTTTACTGCACATTCTTTTTTTGCAAGATAGTTTTCAATATCTGCCACTGTAACGGTTCTGCTTTTATTCTCCTCAAGGTACTCTAATATCCTTTTTCTGCTCGGTGTTGAATATCCCTGCATATTTACCTCATTTCTTTATCTTTAATATATATCTAAAATGTAATACCTGCAATCTGTATTACAAATCCCCAGAACACTCCAAGAAAATACATCGCCAAAACAATGCTTAAATTCTGTTTTATGTGCCTGTTAAGCCTGAAAAGTACCAGCATGCCTACACCTGCATTAACAAGAAGTCCTGCCATCATAGAACCGGCACTTATAACCCCGTCAAGATAAAACTCCGTAATAACAACAGATGACGCACAATTTGGAATAAGACCTATAAGTGCAGATAAAAGCACTCCAATCACAGGTACAGACGAAAACAGACCTTCCATGTTTTCAATTCCCCAAAAATGTGTTATCACATTTAAAGCAAACGAAATGATTATGATATATATCGTTATCTTTATAGTATGTTTTATCGCTGAAACTAAAGAACCGTCCTCACAGTGACAATGTTCTTCTTCACATACCGTATGAATATCCGGCTCCCTTTCTTTCTTCAAGAAAATCTTTACATAAACATATTCTGCCACAAGACCTGAAATCACAGCTATCACAACCTTCACGGCAAGAATTTTTAAAATCATTCCTGCTCCTGATGCCCTTGATATAAGAATAGGCAGCATCTCATCGGAAGTTGACATAAAAACCGATATAAGCGTTCCAACTGTTATTATTCCTCCAGAATAAAGACTCGCCGCCGCCGTAGAAAAACCGCACTGTGGTAGAACTCCTAAAATTCCGCCCCATACAGGTCCCGTCTTTCCTGCTTTTGCTATTTTCTGTCTGACATTATTATTCATCCTATGTTCAAGAATTTCCATAAAAAGATATGTTATAAATAAAAACGGTACTAATTTCAGTCCGTCAATAAGTGTATCTTCTACCACTTCAAGCATAAACTCTTCCTCCTTCTTACTGTTTCATGAATTCACTTTTCAATTTGCAAATAATTTGCATTTGCAACCAAGTTGCATTTTATACAATACACCATTATATATATATATGTCAATACGGAAATTTTTACCTTTTTATTCTTACATGCATAATTTTAACAATATATCCCATAATAATCACAGCTTAATAAACAAAGCATGCACAGAAAAGAGGTTTATTTTATTATGGAAGATTTTATGCACGACCTTGAATTGTATGTATAATCTCCATAAAACTGACTGCAGAACCTTGACAAACATTCTCTATAAAAGATATATTTATTTATGATGTTACTTTTTAATAAGTGTACAATTTTATCAGATAAAATATATTATATAAACGGAGAATCTGCAAAATGGAAATGAATATCCAGAAATACATGTCATTTGTGAAAACAGTTGAATATGGAAGTTTTACTAAAGCATCCGAGATTTTAAATTACTCTCAATCCGGCATCAGCAGAATGATTGGTGATTTAGAAAAAGAATGGAACATGTGTCTGCTTGAAAGAGACCACTCCGGTGTCAAACTCACGTCTGACGGACTCAGGATACTTCCTTTTACAAAAAAAATATGTGATGATTTTGAAAGATTACAAATCGAGATAGACAGCTTAAATGACCTTTCATCAGGTATTATAAGAATAGGCACTTTTTCAAGTGTGGCAACCTACTGGCTTCCCAATATTATTAAAGAATTCAAAAAAGATTATCCAAATATTGAATACGAACTTCTCATAGGTGATTATGACGAAATAGAAGCCTGGATTTTAGACGGACGTGTTGACTGCGGTTTTCTTTGTCTCCCTGTTTCTACCGGTGTTGAGACAATTTTTCTAGAAGAAGATGTTTTCCTTGCCATACTGCCAAAAGAACATCCTCTTTTAAAATACGAAAAAGTTCCCTTAAAAGAACTTTCAAAGGAACCGTTTATGCTGCTTGAAAAAGATAAAAATACTGAGATTTCTGCCATTTTCAAAGAAAATAATATAAAACCAAACACCCAGTTTACAACATGGGATGATTATGCGATTATGTCAATGGTAGAACACGGTCTCGGCGTAAGTATTCTTCCGGAACTCATATTACAAAAGAAACCTTTTAACATAATGACAAGACCACTTGATGTTGTTGCAAAAAGACAGATTGGACTCGCCCTAAAAAGCAGCAAAAATGCATCACTTGCAACAAAAAAATTTATAGATTACCTAAAATACCGCTAAACGCTGGTTTTGCCCTTTTTTATTAAAAACTTTTCTTCGTATAATATAATAACTAATCAATACCAAAGCACCTGTTATCACCCATGATACCGGATAAACATTCATCAGAACTTCAAATCCCTTAAATTTTCTGCACACCGTGTATATCCATGCCAATCTGAATACACATGTCCCAAATACTGTGATAACAGCCGGTGTCATTGAATACCCCATTCCTCTCAGCGTCGAACCTGCTATCTCATATGTAGGTATCAGGAAATAAAAACTTAAAAGACGTGTCATTCTTACTGCCGCATAATGCGCCACTTTAGGTTCAGATGTAAATATTCCTATAAAAAATCCTCTCCACATCAAAAAACAACCGCACATTACTATTGTAACCACTATGGCCAATGTCATTGTTACCCTATATATTTTCTTACATCTGTCATATTTTTTTGCGCCAAAATTCTGGCTAGTAAATGTCATAGTCGCCTGGTTAAATGCTGAAATCATAAAATATGCTATGTACTCATAATTAAGACCTGCGGCTGAACCTGCAACTGCATCTGAACCGTATTTATTTAATTCAGCCTGAATAAACACATTGGCAACTGAAAATACCATTGCCTGAAGGCCGGCAGGAATACCGATTTTAAGCATTCTAAGCAATTCAATCTTATGTATTTTAAGCTCCTTAGGATACAATTTTATCGGGTCTTTCTCTTTTATAAGAAAATACACAACCATCGATGAGCTTATCATATTTGATACAACTGTTCCAATTCCTACACCGGCTACTCCCATATGAAAGACAATCACCAATGTAAGATTTATTATTGCATTGGTAATTCCTGCAACTATAAGACATATAAGCGGTCTTTTTGTATCACCAATACTTCTCAAAATAGATGCTCCGAAATTGTAAACCATTATAAAGGGCATTCCCGCAAAATATATTCTTAGATACACTACTGCCTGGTCTATTACATCATATGGCGTTCCCATAAGCTCAAGTATTGGTTTTGCAACCGAAATACCAAGAAAAAGCAATATGATACCGCTTAACACGGCGATAAGCATTGCTGTATGTACCGCCCCTTTTATTTTGTTTGTTCTTCCTTGCCCTATATATTTTGCAATAACAACATTTGCTCCCACTGAAATTCCTATAAAAAGATTTAACAGCAGATTTATCAAAGCTCCGTTTCCGCCAACTGCCGCCTGTGCCGTACTGCTCGCAAACCTTCCGACTACCGCCACATCAACAGCATTAAACATCTGCTGCAAAATACTGCTAAGTGCAATAGGTATTGCAAAAACAAGTATTTTATCAATAAGACTGCCGTTAAGCATATCTATCTGTTTACTCTTTCCGACTTTAACATTGCTCATTTTTATCAAAATCCTTTCAAAAATATATAAAATCAATGTTTTTATAATGTTTTAACGAAAAACAAGAGCAAAAATTATATTTTTGCCCTTGCATATATTATTACTTTTGTTTTATTTTTTCAAGCACATTATTAGATTAAATTAGAAAATATTTATTGTAATTATAACTTTGTAACTTTTATTTTACTGTTATCTTCTTCTGTTTTGTATGGTACCCATCTTTTGTTATTTTAACGGTTATTTTCATGTTTCTTTTTAACTTTTTTGAAAGCTTGACTGTTACGGTACCATTTTTTGAAGTTTTTACCATAAGTGAATTTACTTTCTTTTTACTTTTAAGTATTATTTTTTTGTTTATTGTAATTTTAACATTTGTTTTATTAGTACCTGTTGATATCTTTATATTCTTTGAACCTTTTTTAGCTACAACATTAAATTTAGAAAATGTCCTGCCGGTTACAGTCTCCTCATCCGTATCATCACTATACTGTTCATTCACCCATGTAATCATATTATCAATATATTTGCTACGTTCCTTTATAAAAGCAATTATACACTTATAACTTCCGTATCCACCACTTTTTGCCTCTTTTTTATATTTTTCAGCTTTGCTGCTGCCAAAATAACGTGCAAAAAACTGTCTATATAACGGCTCATAAATCCCCTGATATTTTTCACACAACGTTACTGCATTATTCTTTTCAAATACAGTACCGTCTATTTCTTTAAGATATTTTTCAAAATCTGTTCTAAAACCATTATTCGTCATAAGATATGCAAACGACAACACTACAGGATTCTCCGTATCCATGTCAAGAAGCCCTAAATCCTTGTAATTATCCTCTTTTATTGTATTATCTGATGCTGATGATTTTCCGCTTATACCTCCAAAATCAAGATCATATACACATAATCTCCATCTTCCGTCAGCATATTCATTTGTTTCATCCTTATCCTTGGTTTTCCACATAGACCAATTTTTTCCAGGCCAATCCCACTTATTATTTATCCATATTTGTGCCGCAAAATATTTCTTAAAATTTTCAACATCTATAAATTTTGAAAACTCTTCATAGTCTTTAGTTTGCTTTAAATCTTTGTGCGTATTAAAGAAATTGTATAAGTCATTCAGATAGTAACTTTCATCATCGACCCCTTTTGGAAGCTTACCTTCTTCCAAAATATAACCTGTTTCATACCTTTCAGCATCTCCTTTATACATCACAACCTTATCTTTTGAAACACCATGCTTCGTCTCAAAATAATCATCACAATAATCTTCCTGCAAAATATAAATTCCCCAATATTCACCGTTAAGGTATACAACACACGCTCTTGATGCCTGTGTCTCACATTTTAACTGTTTAAAAAGTGACTGCCAGTACTGATCTGCATATTTTGTCAAAAAAGCACCATTACCACCATTTCTTAAAACCAGCTTTTTAAATTTACTCACCGTATTTCCATTATCGTCTTTTGAATCTTCTCCGAAAAACGGGTACTCAAAGGTTTCTTTGCCATATTTTTTCTTGGCAATAAGCCGGAACCCTTTTTGAAGATCACTTCTTGAATAATTGCCCTGTATTCTTATACCACAATCCTGTTTATACAAACATTTTGTCGTGTTCCCGTCACTTTCAAGATAATCTATATGTGCACTTCTCTCCCAATCTGAACCACGCTGCTTATAGTTTGCATCAAGCCCCCTTGCAACATTTGCCGCATTCCAGCCGATATTCCCGGTATACGCTGCCAATGCATCATCAAATATTTTTCCTTTGACATATATACCTTTTTCATAATCAAACAAGTCACTATAATCCATTGAAATTGACATAACTGACAAAGTAACACCTGCTTTTTCACAACTTTCTTTAATTCCTTCAATATGTTTGGTCATATCTCCGATAAAATATGTATTTGTGACAACATCCGTGTAAAGACCTTTATCATCAACTGCTGTTGCTTTAATAACAGATGCCTTATCAACTTCATCTTTTGAAGGGGCTGTTTGACTGTCCGTAAAAGTTTTACTTTTGCTGTCATACACTGCATAAGCAGCATCAAACAACGATGGTTCAGCAGCAGACAATACATTTTCATCATTTTTTCTGTCAGATATCTCAATTCCAGACATATATTCTTTTCTTGTACTGCTCGTCACAGGATTACTTCCATCTGTCGTATAATATATTGCTTTTGCTTTGTCACATTCAATATAAAGAGTAAAAGCATCGTCGTAGCAACCGCTTTCCTTTGACATATTAAGTTTAAGCTCTGATGACTGCGATTGTGTCGTGTCTGTCTCAATAGCTGCCCGCACAGACATTGTCTCTTTGCATATCGCAAAAGCTGACAAAGTAAACATTAAAATGCCAGAAAGCACTATAAATCTGTTTTTGATTTTTAATATTTTTTTCATACTATTCCTCATTTCCGGATACATTGTTGTTATATTATAAAAAACTATCTACCTGTATCCAAAAGTAAATAGTTCTTTCAGTTTGATATAAAATAAAAGTGCTTACCCTTATAGTAACATGTAATAACTTCTTTTCCACCGTAATAATTCTATACTTTTTATAGCATAATATATACAATAAAAAACCTGACAGCAATAACGTATGTCAGGTTCTTAATATTCTTAGTTATACTTTATTATTCAGACAATTATTAAAATAATTGCCGATATTTTTACTGTCCAATATTGAATGCATCCATTCCGGGATATACTGCGCTCTCCCCGAGTTCTTCCTCTATGCGCAAAAGCTGATTGTATTTAGCAACACGCTCACTTCTGCTTGGTGCTCCTGTCTTAATCTGGCATGTATTTAATGCAACCGCAAGGTCTGCTATAGTTGTGTCTGCTGTTTCTCCTGAACGATGTGAACTAATAGCTGTGTATCCTGCTTTGTGTGCCATCTTGATAGCTTCAAGTGTTTCTGATACAGAACCAATCTGATTGAGTTTAATGAGGATTGAGTTTCCACAGCCGAGTTTAATACCTTTTGCAAGTCTTTCAGTATTTGTAACAAAAAGGTCATCCCCGACAAGCTGAACCTTGTCTCCAAGCTCTTTTGTAAGCTTCTGCCATCCTTCCCAGTCTTCCTCGTCAAGTGCATCTTCGATAGAGATAATAGGATATTTCTCTACGAGTGATTTCCAATGTTCGATAAGCTGTTCAGATGAGTATACGGTTCCGGCTTTCGGAAGTTTATATTCTCCGACTTTTCCTGTCTTCCATTCAGATGATGCGGCATCCATAGCAATACGGAAATCTTTTTCAGGATCGTATCCTGCTTTTTTTACTGCTTCAAGAATTGTCTCAATAGCCTCCTCGTCAGATTTTAATGCCGGTGCAAATCCTCCCTCATCTCCTACTGATGTTGCAAGTCCTCTCTCCTTAAGAATCGCAGCTAATGCGTGGAATACTTCTGCACACCAGCGCAGGCATTCCTTAAATGAAGGTGCTCCGACAGGCATTATCATAAATTCCTGAACGTCAAGTCCTGATGAAAGTGCATGGCATCCACCGTTTACAATATTCATCATAGGAACCGGAAGTTTGTTTCCTGAAATTCCGCCCAAAAATCTGTAAAGAGGAATGTCAAGGGCAATACTAGCTGCACGGCAGCATGCAATTGAAACAGCTAAAATTGCATTTGCACCAAGATTTGTTTTTCCTTTTGTTCCGTCTGCTTTAATCATTGCAGCGTCTATGGCATATATGTCTGACGCATCCATTCCTGTAAGAACGTCATTTATTGTACCATTGATATTGGTTACCGCCTTTGTAACACCTTTTCCAAGGTATCTTTCTTTATCTCCGTCTCTAAGTTCAAGTGCCTCAAATTCACCTGTCGATGCACCAGAAGGAGCAGTTCCCCTGCCTACAGATCCATCAATAAGATAAACCTCTGCCTCAACCGTTGGATTCCCTCTCGAATCAAGAATCTCTCTGCCTACTACTTTTTCAATTTCCAAATATGACATATTTTTCCTCGTTTCTGCGCACATTATTATAATCAATTTGCAATACTGTTGTAAGTAAATGAGGTCACTTATATTCATGTACGCCTAATATAAGTTTCCTTTTAGGTTAGTTTATACTAACTTCTCTCATAAATCAATATTTGCTAATGATAAGATTTCCCATTTTGATTAAATCAATTCATATATCTTAAATAACCAAAACCAAAATAATTCAATTTTTTTATATGACACTATTGAATACTTTCAATCATTGTAGTAAAATTAGAAAAATACATTTTATAGGGGGTAACCATGAGACATTTAATAAGTCCACTTGATTTATCTATTGAAGAATTAAATGAAATTCTATCCTTAGGACAAGCTATTATGCAGAATCCTGAAAAGTATTCCCATGTATGCGATGGAAAAAAATTAGCTACATTATTTTATGAACCAAGTACAAGAACACGTCTTAGTTTTGAAGCTGCAATGCTTAATCTCGGCGGTAAGGTACTTGGTTTTTCTTCGGCTGATTCGAGTTCGGCATCAAAAGGAGAAAGCGTTGCAGATACTATAAGAGTTATCTCTTCATATGCAGACATATGCGCTATGCGCCATCCGAAAGAAGGTGCTCCGACAGTTGCATCTATGTATTCTGAAATTCCTGTTATAAATGCAGGTGACGGCGGTCACAACCACCCAACACAGACTCTTACAGACCTTTTGACCATAAAAACACTTAAAGGCCGTCTTGACAATATGACCATCGGAATGTGTGGAGATTTAAAATTTGGCCGTACAGTACACTCTCTTATCAATGCAATGGTAAGATACAAAAATGTGCGTTTTATTCTTATATCACCAAATGAACTTAAAATACCTGACTATCTCAGACAGGAAGTTCTCGACGCAAAAAATATTGAATATGTTGAGACAAATGAACTTGAAAAATATATGCCTGAGCTTGATATCCTGTACATGACAAGAGTTCAGCGCGAACGCTTCTTTAACGAGGAGGATTACATACGATTAAAAGACAGTTTTATACTTGACAGTGAGAAAATGAAACTTGCAAGAGACGATATGTATGTTCTCCATCCTCTTCCTCGTGTAAACGAAATTTCAACGGATGTAGATAACGACCCGAGAGCCGTCTACTTTAAACAGGTTAAATTTGGAGTTTATGTAAGAATGGCACTTATCATAACATTGCTCGGACTCAAAGATAAGTGTTAATGCACCACTCCATTCGTTTTCAATAAGATTTATAATTTATATTTTAAAATATGTTCTTAACAAAGAAAGGGGAGTCATAACATGCTTAATATAAGCGGTTTAAGCGAAGGAATCGTAATCGACCATATTCAGGCGGGCGGAGCCATGAAGATATACGAATATCTCAATCTTGAAAAGATGGACTGTCAGGTAGCCATAATAAAGAATGCTAAAAGCAGTAAAATGGGCAGAAAAGACATCATAAAAATAGAAGGTAATCTTGATGTAGATTTAAATGTATTGGGAGTTCTTGACCACAAGATAACAATCAACTTTATAAAAGACAACAGAATCGTCGGAAAACATACACTTGAATTACCTGAAACCGTAACAAACATAATCAAGTGCAAAAACCCACGCTGTATAACATCCATAGAGCAGGAACTTCCTCACAAATTTAAGCTCACCAACCGTGAACACAGAATATACAGATGTGTTTACTGCGAATCAAAATTTAAGGGAAACTGATTTTTATAACTTATAATCAGTACATTTGCTTGCAGCATTATATTTATTTCATGGCAGATAATTTATGTGTCAATATTTTGTAAACAAAAAACTCAAAACATCATTACCTGTATCGGTAAACATTGTTTTGAGTTTTTATTTTTAAGTTTTTTAGTCTGTATTTCTTCTTTTACTTTGTTCTGTATTTTTTATCAACTGTAGTAGATTTTGCCTTAGGAAAATACTTTCTAAGCCATGTATGATCCTTTGACATATACGCGTCCGTCTTTAAAAAGTATGTCTTATATACATGAGTATTATTGAAACTCCAATTTACAATAGGGTCATCAAATGTACAGTCAACATGATACCATTTATTTTTTATCTTAACTAGGTTCCATGCATGCTGCCCTCCCGTGACCATCATACATGGAATATTATAATGCTCCATTATCATCATAAACGCTTTTGAATATCCGTCACACACTGCTATTCCATACTTTAACGCTCCCCTAGCGGTATGGCTTACCCACGGAACATCACCTTTAGTATATAATCTCTTATCATATTTGACGTTTTGTATAAGCCATTTATGCGCAGCCGCTATCTTTTCGTAATCGCTCATACTATCTTTGACATATTGGCTGTATATAACACGCAGCATCGAATTTACAGTCTTTGTCTTTACCGTTATGCTGCATTTATATGACTTTGTACCACATACTGCCGTAATCGTAGCCTTGCCATTTTTTTTTGCTGTAATCTTTCCCTTGCTGTTTACACTGACAAGCGATGAATGATTGCTTTTCCACTTAGGTTTTTGCGGTGAATTATACAGGTAAAGCTGAATTTTTTCTTTTATAATCATTTTTCTGCTTTTACTTGAAAGCTTTGCAGACTTTGTCGTTGTCGTCATAATGCCGTATTTTTTAGCAAACTTGGCAGCATATGAACTTTTTGGTGCAACTACTGTAAGTATGTTTTTGTTGCAGCCCTCAAATGCTGATGAAGCGATTACTTTGACTGCTTTTGATACACTTATCTGATACAAACTTGTACATGATGCAAATGCATCATATCCTATCTGAGTGCATGACACAGGTATGGAAATTGCTTTCAACAACTTGCAATTGCTGAAACATGTTATAGGGATTGAAGTAAGTTTTGCTGAAAGTCGTACATTTTTTAACTTCGTGCAATAGCCAAATGCATTGTCTCCCAATGTTTTTACCGTATCCGGAATATACACATCCGTAATATCCTTATTGCTAAATGCGTTAGTAAGTACTGATACTACTTCCCCTCCGTTAAAATAACTTGGAATTGTCACCGACATATCTGTTCCATTGTAAGCTGCAACGTTATATGTTCCATTTGCCACATTTTCAGTATAATAAAAACCTGCCTCATCATTGAACACACTCTGTGCCGAGGTGTTTTTTGTATTGCCGCACAAAATAAAAGCAAATGCTATCACAAGCATACACAATATGCTTTTTTTGCGAATATAGTCAAAAATCATCATGATAATCCTACGATAACTCCATCATCATTTACGTCAATTCTCTCAGCAGCAGGATGAAGCGGAAGTCCCGGCATTGTCATTACTGTTCCTGTGATAGCAACTACAAATCCTGCACCGGCAGAGACATAAACTTCTCTTATATTTATATTAAAGTTTTCAGGTCTTCCAAGTTTCTTTGCATCATCTGACAATGAATACTGGTTCTTTGCCATACAGATAGGTGTATTTCCATAACCGAGTTCTTCAAGTCTGTCAATTGCCTTAGAAGCTGCCGCATCATATGTAACACTGGCTGCACCGTAAATTTCCTTTGCAATAGTCTCAATTTTTTCTCTGATTGAAAGATTTGTATCATAAAGTGGCTTAAAGTGGCTTTCCTTTGTCTCAAGTGTATTGATAATCTTTTTGCAGAGTTCAATTCCGCCTTCGCCACCTTTTTCCCAGACCTCTGAAAGTGCGAAATCGCAATTTCTTTCCTCACAGAAATTCTTGACATACTCAAGTTCTGCCTCTGAATCTGTCACAAATCTATTGAGTGTAACTACACAAGGCACACCAAACTTAGCAACATTCTCAATATGTTTTTCAAGATTTACAATACCTTTCTTTAAAGCATCAAGATTTTCTTCAGAAAGTTTGTCCTTTGGAACACCACCATTGTATTTTAATGCTCTTACTGTTGCGACAAGTACAACTGCGTCCGGTTTCAAACCTGCCATGCGGCATTTAATATCAAAGAATTTCTCTGCTCCGAGATCTGCTCCAAAACCTGCCTCTGTAATAGTATAATCAGCAAGTTTGAGTGATGTCTTTGTAGCTCGTACACTGTTACATCCGTGTGCGATATTTGCAAAAGGACCACCATGTACAAATGCCGGTGTGCGCTCTAATGTCTGAACCATATTTGGTTTGATTGCATCTTTCAAAAGTGCTGCCATTGCACCAACCGCATTTAACTCAGCCGCTGTAACAGGCTTTCCCTCATAGTTGTATGCAACAATCATTCTTCCGAGTCTTTCCTTTAAGTCTTTCATGTTGTCGGCAAGACAAAGTATAGCCATAATCTCAGATGCAACAGAGATTATGAAATGATCCTCTCTGACAACACCGTCAACCGGTCTGCCAAGTCCTACAACAATATTTCTGAGAACTCGGTCATTCATGTCCATACAGCGTTTCCATACAATCTGGTTTGTGTCAATACCAAGCTTATTTCCCTGCTTGATATGGTTATCAAGCATAGCTGCCAAAAGATTGTTTGCTGAAGTAATCGCATGAAAATCTCCCGTGAAATGAAGATTTAATTCTTCCATAGGAACAACCTGTGCATATCCGCCGCCTGCTGCGCCGCCCTTTATACCAAAACAAGGTCCAAGTGATGGCTCACGAAGTGCAATAGCTGCTTTCTTTCCGAGTTTTGCCATCGCCTGTCCTATACCCACAGATGTGGTTGTCTTTCCCTCACCTGCCGGTGTCGGATTTATGGCTGTAACAAGTATAAGTTTTCCGTCTTTTCTGTCTTTTACCTGTTCCCAAAGCTCATCAGTAAGTTTTGCTTTATATTTTCCGTAAAGTTCCAAATCATCCTCTGTAATATCAAGCTGTTTTGCAACCTCACGAATATGAATCATTTCTGCTTCCTGTGCTATTTCGATGTCACTCTTCATACTGTACCTCTTTCCTGCAATTTCGCAATTTGTTCTACATATTCTCTTACTATATCATGTTTTGAGCAATTATACAACATTCTTGAACCAACCATCTCCTCAAGCTCATTAAAAATCAGATTGCCGTCTCTTGTCAGAATAAAGTCTATTCCAGCCATAGAAAGCTGCTCTGCTCCAAATGCTTCTATAAACTTCTCTATGATTTTTTTCTGCTCTTCATCCGGAAAATATTCCTCTACACTTCCCCCGAGAGAAAAATTTGATTTAAACCCATCATTCCCATGCCTTAAAACGGCTGCATATATTTTTCCAAAAACAATATACACCCTGATGTCATTACTGTCACTGTCTATACGCTTTTGTAACACACAGTCATGCCCTTGTAGTGCTTTATATATATTATTTTTTGCATTATCTCTGTTTTTTCTATATGAACCATGTTTCGTGCCATCATCGTTTAATGAAAAAACCTGGCTTCCGCCATGACCGTCAACCGACTTTATCACATAATCTTTTCCAATATAATCATTTAAAACATTATTTAAATCGTCTGCTTTGACCAAGACAGTGTGTGCTATCCATTCGCCCTGTGGCTCATTTTTATTTCTCTCAAAATACTCTTTCAGATAACAATATGTTTTATATTTGTTGTTGCCAAGCTCCGTAATTTTTGATGAATGAAATACTTTTACGTTTATCTTTTCAAATCTCAGACTAAGCTTATACTCTCTTGTTCTGTTTATAACAAAAAAAATCTTTTTGAATTTATTTTCAAAAGAGCTTTCAGACATAAGATTAACTTTCTCAAAAGAAATATATTCAAGAGCAATATCATATTTTCTGCACTCTGACTTTAACATCTCTATAAAACCACTGTTTTTATTTGCTTCCTCGTCATAATAAATTATATATGCAATATTCATTTTTTCTCCGTTTTCTTTTTAACTGCTGCGTTTCGTCTCTCTACTGTCTTTTTACTATATAATCCATAATCTCGTCTGCAACATTTACACCGGTGCAGTCAAAAATATTTTTAAAATGGGCATTTGAATTCACTTCACATAACATATCTGCCGGTTTATTTTTTCCTCTTGAAAACAAGAGGTCAACACCCGCAAAGTCAAGCCCCAGAGCCTTTACGGTATTCACGGCAAGCCTTATCTCTGCCGCATCAGGTTCATACTTTCTCATTTTTCCGCCATGCGTGATATTTGCCCTGAAATCACCGTCATCCGTATAGCGGTACATAGCAGCCACAACCTCATCACCTACAACCTGAAGTCTTACGTCAAAACCACTGCTTTCCTTTATATATTTTTGAAAAAGCATTGGTTTTCCGCCTATATCTTTGACAGTTTTCTCAAACTCGTCCCTGTCATGTACCATATACACCTGCATTCCAAAAGAACCGAAACACTCCTTTACAACAAGCGGAAATCCAAACTCCGAAATTACCCTGTCGAGAAAATCAAAACTTGTGTATCCTATGTTTTCATAAGTCATCGGAGCAACTACAGTAGGTATCATTTTTATCTGCTCACTGCCATCATGACTGTCATTCCATCTCCATATTTTTTCATAGGTTGCTGACTTGTCATCACAATCAGCTATCGCCTGAATATTATTGTAAATTGGAATGTCTGCCTTAAAACATATATCAGAAAATCTTTTTCCAAGTCTTATATCTTTGTCCCAAAAAAGAATGAAATCATATTTCAAAAGAGTCTTTTCAAAACTTTCGTCTAAAGAAGATGCATATGAACATAAAATTTTTGAATTACCCTCACATTCCAAGGATATACCATGTTTTTCAGCGGCAGCCCTGAGCCATTTATAATGCAGATTAAACTTGTCGCTGTGCAAAAAATCATTGTATACAAGTAGTGCTTTATTTTTAATATTATTTTTTACGTTCATATTTTTCCTCTTTTCTATTTCAAGGCTGTTTATTGAAAGTTTTTTATAACACTTAATTCAAGATAATTTACTGCGTTATCTACAATACTCAGTTCATGATAATTTATTGCTGTCCAAATTCCTCTGTTATTGCATCTATCTCTTCCTCAGATACCGGCTCCGGTGCATTTCCAAGCATCATTTCAAACTCGTTTTTACTCATAAGAATTTTGCGCGGTTTTGTTCCTTCTGCCGGGCCTACGACACCTGCCTTATGCAGCTGGTCTATTATCCTTCCCGCTCTGTTAAAACCTATTGAAAATCTTCTTTGAAGCTGACCCGCTGCGGCTCTGTCTGACTCAATCACAAATCTTCCGGCATCCTCAAAATATTCATCCCTCTCAGGTTTTGATTCTTTTTGAGTTTCAGTTGTATCTTCCTCGACCACCTGTGTAACCTTGTCATTGTATTCAGGTTCTTCATTATTGTTTTTGAGGAAATCAACAATTTTGCTTACTTCCTCATCAGTCACAAATGCACCCTGTACTCTGACCGGCTCTGAATAACCTGACGGGAAGAACAACATATCACCTTTTCCTAACAACTTTTCAGCACCGCTCCTGTCAAGGATAGTTCTTGAATCAATTGCTGATGAAACCGAAAATGCTATTCTCGACGGAATATTTGCTTTAATGGTACCTGTTATTACGTTTACTGACGGACGCTGGGTAGCAAGTACAAGATGAATGCCCGCTGCTCTTGCAAGCTGTGCAAGACGGCATACTGCATCTTCAACATCCTTTGATGCAACCATCATCAAATCCGCAAACTCATCAACGATAACAACTATATACGGCATTTTTGTATGTCCGGCTTTTTCCGGTTCACTTACTTTCTGCAGTTTTTCATTATATCCTGCAATATTTCTCACACCAAGTTCAGTAAATTTATTATATCTGTCGCTCATTTCCCTTACTGCCCAGTTCAATGTTGCGGCAGCGTCTTTAGCATCTGTCACAACAGGACACATAAGATGCGGTATTCCGTTGTATACACTAAGCTCAACAACTTTCGGGTCAATCATAATAAGTTTTACATCCTTTGGATCTGCCTTGTAAAGAATACTCATAATCAAAGTATTTATACATACTGACTTACCGGAACCCGTTGCCCCTGCTATAAGAAGATGCGGCATCTTTCCAATATCAGTAAGTATAGGTTTTCCTGAAATATCTTTGCCGACAGCAAATGTAAGCGGTGATTTTGCCTTTTCAAATGCTTCTCCCTCCAGAAGTTCCCTGAAATATACAGAACTTGGAGTAGGATTAGGCACCTCGATACCCACGGCAGATTTTCCCGGAATCGGTGCTTCGATACGAATACTCTGTGCGGCAAGACTAAGTTTTATATCATCCGTAAGATTAGTAATCTTATTTACTCTGACACCCTGTTCAGGGTAAAGTTCATATCTTGTAACCGTAGGACCGCAGATAACAGCCCCCATCCTTACATTGACATTAAAACTTTTTAATGTATCTTCCAGTTTCTGTGCTGTCTCCCTGAGTTCACCGTCACTGATTGAATCGCTGCTATGAACAGGTTCTCCCAAAAGTTCAACAGTAGGAAATACATGTGCACGTTCAATAACAGGCTCTGCCACCTTTGTTTCATTTAAAGCATTAAACGCTTTCGATTCTGAGACATAATCCTCTCCGCCAAACTTTCCATGCCTGCTGCTGTTTTCCGGTTTCTTATATGAATTTACCGTACCGACATTTCCAACGGTTTCAACAGTTGATTTGACCGGCTGACCGGCTACATTAGAACTAACATTATCAGGCTCATTTTCAAATTCTGTATTTTGGGCATATTTAATACTTTCATCAGCAAAAAATTCATCATTTTTATTTATTTCAGGCACTTCGACTGTTTGACCTGCCATCTCTGTTTCTGTGTCAAATCCGGGTATTCCATCCTCTGTATCTGCTTCTGCAGTAAATTCAACTGCTCCATCCGCTTTCTCTGTCTGCGCTGTAAATTCAACTGTTTCCGATGCATTTTCTTCTGCGGCAGCTATGTTTTCTACATATGTATCGTAACGCTCTACTGCATTAGAACTGTTTTCTGCAATATTAGAATTATTTTCTACCACAGTATCTTTTGCGCTTTTATCGTCATAATGCTCTATTTCCGGTATATATTCCTCTTCAAATACAGGTACAGGTCTGTCCTCAAAACTCTCCTGCTTCTGCTCATTATTTTGTTTTGAATTTAGATTTGAATTTCCGGAGTAAGATAATCCTCCTCTGTTCCTGCCAAATTTTTGGTTCATCTCCTCCCTATAAATAGGTATGCTCTCAGAGTCAAGACTGACCTCCTTTTTTGGTTTCTCAATCTCTTTATCACCGTCTATTCTTATTTCGATTTCCTTTTCAGCCTTTTTCTCTGTATTATTTGTACTCTTTTGCTTATTTAAATCAATTTTAGTTTCAGTCTCTTTTTGTATTTTGGTCTTTTTCTTTTGGACACCCGGTTTTTCACTGTGTATTTCGCATATTTCATTATGTTGTTTCTCTTTTGCCTCAGCTTTCTTCTTCTGCTCATCAAGAAATTTTCCCATCATTTTCAAATCAACAGACTGCATTACACCGTCTGTACTATTTCTTACGCTTTCAACATAATCAGGTGTGTCAGATTTTTTTGCTGCTTCCTCTGATGTTCTCCTATATTTTTCTCTTATGTCTACTTCATCGTTCTTTTTATTTATATCCCCAAATGGATTTATTGAGGATTTATTTCTGAGAACATTGTATGACGGCTCACTGTAACCAATCTCATCCCTAACCTCTCCGTACAGCCTTTCCATTTCCTCTCTGTATGCATTTCTTTTTCTTAAGGCAGCCATAATCTCGACACCCTCAAAAACAAACAGACACAATATAAGCAATGCAAACAACAAAATACACGCACCGACATTTCCGCATATTTTTGAAAGCAGTGAACTTATCCATCTTCCAATCAAACCTCCGCTGCTTTTTCCGCTTTCAAGTACATCTTCCAATGTCAGATTCATGCAATCGAAATAACCACGGTGCAGAACATGATTTGACGTATAATATTCTGTTATGACTTCTTTTTTAGTTATAAGGTCTGTTATGGCAGCAAAACACAGAAACATACCGATAATTCCCGTCATTTTTCTCTTAACCCGCCTGTCACCTTTATTTACAATCGTAAAAATATATGTAAGCATCATTCCTGCCGGAACAAACCATGCTATCCAGCCAAAAATTCCAAAGCAGAGTCCCCCAAAAATTCTGCCTATGATACCTCCAAGGCCTAAAAAACTGATATACAAAAAAACAGCTACTATCCCTATAACAATAAGAGTTATACCTGTCTCAAATGCAAGCCTGTCCCTGTATTCTGTCACATCCTGAATTTTACGCTGATGTGTAATATTTACATCTGCTGTTTTCCTTTTTCTATCAAGTGTTTTAGAAGCTGTACTTTGTGGCCTTACCGTCTTTTTCACATTTGAACTTCCGGTTCTGCCGCCTTTCTTTGTATTGCTTTCAAAAACACTCTCAGCATTTTTAGCATTATCTTTGACCTCATCGTTTTCTTTAGTCGATTTTTTCTTTGAAGCCGCTGCCATAAACTTTCTCCTTTTTATACATTCTAAGCTATAATTATATCTTTTTTGCAAGGATTACGCAAGTGTAAACGAATTTATGGATTGCATCTCTTACACGGCATATAGCCGTCCGAAATAAGCTGTTCCCTGTTTCCGTTAAAAACTTTTTTGTTTTTAGCGAGTGTATCTGCTACACTGCTACATGATGGCAGATGAAATTTTCCGGTATTTGTATTTATTACATATTTAGTGCTTTTAGATGTACTCTTTCTATTTTTATTTGCGTTTTTACTTTTGCTGTCTGTACTGCCGCCATTTTCCTTTACATCAGATGACAGCCTGCTGTTTCCGTTCGCATAATCAATTGTTATATAAGGCTGGACATTATACACAAAAACATTGAAGCATACTCCCTTACCTTTATCCTCTACCGAATATGCCTCCATTTTCACCCCTTCTGCCACAAGATTCTTTCCTTTAAAGACAGGTGTTACTCTGTACAGTACATGATTGTCCGTTTTTTTGACGTAAGCTGCGATCTCATCCTCAAACGGCAGCATACCCTCTACATTCATATATCTTGTTCCCGTAATAAGATTTTTTTCGTTTGCATTTTCCCCGGCAAGCTGAAATCCTATAAGGTGACAGCGGTTGTAAAGATAATTGCCGTCAACAACTCCGTTATATTTTGCAGTCTGCCATCCACTCGGTTTTATCATACCTATGCCTGTTCTCTCTGAATCCGGCATAAGTTCCTGACATATGTTCGCAAAGGCAACGCCACATCTGCCTAGACTATCAAGTCTGCTGTATTTCTCAAACACTTTTGTATTCCGCTTCTGCTTTTTCGTAAATTCCGGCTTATTGTTTGATAATACCTGATACGGACTGTCCTGGTACGACTTATGTGACAATTCCACATTATCATTTAAACTGCTGCCTTCAGATGATGCATTATTGTAGCCGTCAATATAATCATTTAAGCTACCGCAGCCGGACAGCATTATGGAAACAATTAAAACCGCTATAATAAAACCATGTCCCAGCTTATCTCTGCCATATTTTAAGTTATTTTTTATGTTATCTTTTAAAATATTCACATTTTCCTCCCACATACAAGTTATTGGTCCGGTTATTTGCAGAACGTTGTACCAGTACAACGCAAATAAACTGCCCCCTAAAATAAATATTACATTTTAATATCTACTTTTGGAAGCAGTTTATTATTTATAGACTAATCAACTCTTATTAAAATTCATTACTCTTTATTACATCTGTGAGCGATAATAATTGATAAGGCAGCCCTTAACAATAATCTCACGTTCTGCATCTGTAAGTTTTCCAAGGTGAAGTTCAAATTCTTTCATCTCATCTCCGACAACATATGCTTTGATAGTGTCAATCTTATTCTCAACAGATTTCTTTATGTCTTTTACAAAGATGTAATCTCCGTTCTTGAATGGAAGCTCCTCCTCTTCATAAATAAACGGAAGCATTCCCCAGTTGATAAGGTTTGAACGGTATCTCTTTGTTGCATATTCCTTAGCGATATTTGCAAAACCGCCGAGAACCTTCTGACATGAGGCAGCCTGCTCACGGGCAGAACCGTCACCTGGTTTAACTGCATAAATCATACTTCCAATCTGTGTGTTCTCAGGCTTGATATCAAACTTAGCATTAATCTTTGCAAATACATCTTCAACTTCCGGACATGCTGCAAAAATATCTTCGCCGGCAACTCTTGCCTTTTCTGCTTTCGCTACTGCTTTTGCACGACCTACATACTCAGGGTCCTTACGTGAAAGAGTAAACTCTGCAAGACCAAGAGGATTTGAACGGAATGATGAAGTTTCTCCTGACGGAATAAGCTCGTCTGTTGTAGTTACAGGATCATGAATTTCTGATACGACCTTGATAACAATATCGTCAGTAAGTGCTGACATTGCAGGCCAATCCTTGATGTTTGGACCAAATTTGATTTCTACATCAGGGTCAGGCTTTCCTACACCATTATAAACTCTGTTTTCATAAATAGTGCTGTCAAAGAAGTATTTAGGCTTAGTGAAATCCACATCCACATCTTCTGCCGAAGTAAGATAACCCTTATTTGCTGCTGTTGCCGCAATAGAACGTGCATCCATAAGTGCAACTGAAGCAATCTGACCGCTTGTAACTTTAGAACCTTCTCTGTTAGGGAAGTTTCTTGTTGAATGTCTGATTGAAAGACCGTTGTTTGGAGGAACGTCTCCTGCACCAAAACAAGGGCCACAGAATGCAGAACGTATTGTCGCACCTGTCTCCATAAGGTCTGCTATCCTGCCATTCTTAACAAGTTCCATAAATACAGGCTGGCTTGAAGGATAAACGCTGAGTGAGAACTCATCTGCACCAATATATTTGCCACGGAGAATATCAGCGGCATCACAAATATTTTCAAAACCACCACCCGCACATCCTGCGATAACACCCTGTTCAACATAAAGTTTTCCATTGTGAACTTTATCTTTAAGAGTATATTTAACTTTGTTGTTGTCAAGACTTACAAGTGCCTTCTTCTCTACATCATCGAGAATGTCCATAAGATTTGCATTTAACTCGTCGATAGTATAAACATTGCTTGGATGGAACGGCATAGCAATCATAGGTTTGATTTTACTGAGGTCAACATAAACCATGCCATCATAATAAGCAACTGCATCCGGCTTGATTTCCTTGAAATCCTGTGGACGCTTATGGATATCATAGAAGTCCTTAATCTTGTCATCTGTTGTCCAGATTGATGAGAGACATGTTGTCTCTGTAGTCATAACATCAATACCGATTCTGAAATCAGCACTGAGGTTTGCTACACCATCACCTACGAATTCCATAACTTTATTGTTTACATAGCCATTTGAAAATACAGCTCCAATAATCGCAAGAGCCACATCCTGAGGACCTACGCCCTTGTTTGGCTTTCCTGTAAGATAAACTGCTACGACACCCGGCATAGGAATATCATATGTACGGTTCAAAAGCTGCTTAACAAGCTCAGGACCACCCTCACCCATAGCCATAGTACCAAGTGCACCGTAACGTGTATGAGAGTCAGAACCAAGAAGCATCTTTCCGCCACCTGCAAGCATTTCTCTCGCAAACTGATGAATAACAGCCTGATGAGGTGGTACATACATTCCTCCATATTTCTTTGCACATGTGAGTCCAAACATATGATCATCTTCATTTATAGTTCCGCCTACTGCACAGAGACTGTTGTGGCAGTTTGTAAGAACATATGGTACAGGAAACTTTTCAAGACCTGACGCACGAGCTGTCTGAATGATACCTACAAATGTAATATCATGAGAAGTAAGTTTGTCAAATTTAATCTGAAGATTTTCCATATTGCCTGAAGTATTGTGTGCTTCAAGAATACCATAAGCCATAGTACCCTTAGCTGCCTCTTCTTTTGTGACTTTTCTGCCTGTTTTTGCTAAAACGGCATCTAAAGCCTGAGCGCCATCTTCAACAATTTCAGTACCGTTTAAAAGATATACGCCGTTGTCGTAAAGCTTAATCATTATAAAAATCCTCCTATTTCAATTTCATAATTATCATTTATTATATATGGTAACATAACAATTAGTCAAGTTTGATAATCTTTTTAAGCTCTGCATTTTCACTTTCAGACAGCTTGGCACCTTTTCCTGATGTTACAAGCATCTTTGATTTTGAGTCATAATAATATTCACTTCCCTTATATCTAAAAACGGCTGCATATCCGCTTGTCTCCATATCCTGTGAATATTTTTTGCCGTAAATTATATCAGCTATCTTTAAAGCATCTGCTGATGTTATGTTTACTGCTATTTTGTTCCCCTGTGAATCAAGTTTATATGCCGTCACACTCTCCTGTGTAGCACTTTCATCCGGAGTATCGGAAACTGCTGCCTGCGGTGGTGTATCTGTCGTATCATCCTTTGACGGCTGAGTATTATCACTGTTTTCGCCGTCCTCATCTGTGCCGGTTCCTTTCCTGTCCGGATGATTTTCATTATCATCATTGAATTCCTTCATTTCCGGCAGTTCTGTACTGTCAGGTTCACCTTCCTCACTCTTTTTGTCACCGTTATTTTTATGAACATAATTCCTGCGCTCATTTTGCGGAACTTTCTTTTCCGCTTTCTCACCCTTATTTTTTTTGTTCCTCTTTTTCTTTTTTGTAACCCCGGTCAAAGGATCATAAGTACTGTCAGGTTCACCTGTACCCTCGATTATCTGACCCGGCTGCTCATTTTTCAGCTTATCCTCTATATGCTCACCTACTGAATTTATTTTCCATACACCCGCCACTATAACACACAGAAATAATGTTGCCGCAAAAGCCACCTGTTTTCTTTTTGCCCGAATCCATTCACTTATGACTGTAATTTTTCTACGCCCGGTGTCACATACATTTACTGCCGTATCTTTATCTTCTCCTATATACACACCGTCTTTCCAATTCTCAGGATTTGCTTTTGAAATCATATCATCCGGCAGTTCTCCGATTGCACGCATTATTTTTTTTGCACATTCTCTTTTTTCATCTACTGAATTATTCATAATGCAATCCCCTCCTCTTCAAGATATTTTCTTAAATCTTTTCTCATCCTTGATAAAACAGAACGCACTGAACTTTCTTTCATCTGCATCCTGTCAGCAATATCACATAATTCTTCCATATAAAAATATCTTTGTATAAAAATTGTCCTCTTTTTCTCATCCCTGTTCTGCAAAAAATTTGAAATGATTGTAACCAGTTCCTTCTTTTCAATATTTTCTTCAACTCTGTTTGAATCTGCAATACACTCAGAAAGTTCGTCTAATGACATTTCCACCTGACCGCCCCCTCTCTTTTTTGCATTCTTCCTTTCATAACAGTTCAACGCAAGATTTCTAACAATCTTTGCCAGATAACCTGCCAGATTTTCAGGTCTGTTCGGTGGAATTGAATTCCATGTTTTAAGCCATGTGTCATTTACGCACTCCTTGGCATCCTCATTATCAAATACTATTCTGTTTGCAATCGAATAACAGTATTTTTTATATTTTTCTTCCATTTTCAAAAGACCGCTTTCCTGTCTTTCAAACAAAAGATTTATAATTTGTATGTCATCTATTGTATTCATAAACTCTCCCTTATTCCCAATCATATAAATTTTCATATAGATTTTTTCTTTTTTTAATTTATTTCTCCATGATATGATGCAAGGAGCAAAATATCTTTTGACCCAAACATCCTATGATATAAGCAAATTTTTACAGGCAAAAAAGTTCCATGATATATTCCGGTACAACATAATTTTCGTTGTACTATGTTATTCTCTCAAAAATATACACAGAACTTTTTTTGTTTTGTTGCAAAAAATTTAGTTTTTATTTATTTTTTTCTGAAAAATCAATCCATCTCTTTAACGTGCGAATAAATTTATTCAAATCTATCGGTTTTGGAATATGCTCATTCATACCTGCATTTTTGGCATTCACCACATCCTCCGTAAAAGCATTTGCAGTCATTGCAATTATAGGAACATATTTTGCATCTTCACGTTTAAGCGACCTTATTTTTTCAGTTGCCTCGTATCCGTTCATGACAGGCATCTGTATATCCATAAGTATTATGTCATAATAACCGGCACCGTTTTTTTCAAACTGTTCAACTGCAATCTTACCGTTTTCAGCTTCTTCAACTTCTATATTTGTCGTTTTCAAAATCTCAATTGCAATCTCCCTGTTTATCATATTATCCTCAACAAGAAGCACACGTTTTCCCGAAAAATCACATCCGTCTACTTCCGACACTATAGTTTTCTGCTGTATATTATTGTCAAATTCTCCGTTTACAAAGTGTTTAAACATATTTATAATGTTAAGTCTGAATATCGGTTTTGTCAGGAATGCATTTATCCCTGCTGCCTTTGCCTCATATTCTATATCCGACCAGTCATAAGCCGACATAACTATTATCGGTAAATTTCCGTCTATATTTTTTCTTATCGCCTTTGCAGTGTCTACACCATTCATTTCAGGCATCTGCCAATCGACAATAACAGCAAAATAATCATCTTCTTTTTCGTGTTTTTTTACAATCTTTTCAACAGCTTCTCTTCCGGAAGATGTCCATTCACTTTTCATCCCTATTCCGTCAAGCATATCACACATTGATTCGCATGAAATTCTGTCATCATCAACCACAAGAACTGAAAGACCATGCAGTTCAGAAACATCAACAGTTTCCGTATCCTGCAGTTTCAAAAGCATTGTAGCAGTAAACACCGAACCTTTTCCAAGTTCACTCTTGACCTGCAAATCACCGTTCATCATACGAAGGATATTTCTTGTTATAGGCATTCCAAGCCCTGTTCCCTGAATCCTGTTCACCCTCGAATCCTCTGCTCTTGAAAAAGGTTCAAATATGTGTGTTATGTATTCTTCCGACATTCCTATGCCGTTATCTTTAAAATCAAATTTGTAGAAAGACGCTTTTAGATTTCTGCTACGCTTCTCAGAAACCGTTATTGTAATCTTTCCACCCTCAGGCGTGTATTTTATGGCATTAGTTATAATATTTACAAATGCCTGCTGTATTCTCATTCTGTCACCGATAACCTCCTCATGTTCCACATCAAGAAGCCTTACACTCAAATCGTGATGCATCTTTGCCGCCTGCGGTCTGACCATATCAAGAATATCCATAAAAAGCTCAGACAATTTAAATTCTTCATCGTTAAGATTCATTTTGCCCGACTCAATTTTTGACATGTCAAGCACTTCATTTATAAGCCCCAGCAGATGTCTGCCTGATGAAGATATTCTTTTTAACGAATAAGCAATTTTTTCTTTATCATCAAGATTATTTAATGCAATAGCTGTCATTCCTATAATTGCATTCATCGGTGTTCTTATATCATGGCTCATGTTTGACAGGAAATCTGTTTTTGCCGCATTTGCAAAATTAGCAGCCTCATATGCTTCCATTAAAGCTTTTTTTGCATTCTCTTCTTTTTTTCTTATGTCTGTAATATCATTTCCAATAACAAATGCATTTACATGACCTGTAACTTCATCCCGTGACATAAGTGTATTTGTCTTTAAATATCTGTCTGATGCCGGAAGATAAAATTCAACTTCAATATTATTTTCGCCATTATCGAAAGCATTTAAAAGTCTTGGTGTAAACCATAACTTTTCACGCTCAGGATCTATAAATTTAAGTGAATTAACTTCAATATATTTCCTGTTAAACTCGTTAATATTAATTGGTAGTTCCACTCCAAGTTCATCAACATAACTTTTGCCTGTTCTTGACTGAATATCTTTTGTAAGCATTCCGGTATTCAAATCTATACTGAACGAAAATTCAGAATTGATAGTCAGTGCATCATGATATTGTCTCTTCTCTTTTTCCAGCTCATTATTTAACTTTGCAAGATTTTTATTTTTATCCTGTAAATCTTCATAAAACTGTCTAGCCATTCTGCTGTCAAGGCCTATTTCATTTGATATATCCTGACTTATAAATAATACTTCAACCGGTTTTCCGTTGTCATCACAGTATACAGGTACAAAACCAACTCTTCCCCATCTTATCATAGTCCCTGCATACTCCATGCTTATTATCTGCTCGCCGTTAAGTCTCTCATCAAGCGTAGACAGATCTATAAATTTCTCCATCTCTTCTCTATACTCACAGCTTACAAAAGTATCAACAAAATATTCCAATGATTCAGCTGCATCACCGCACTTAGGAATTATATTATGCACGTACGTCTTCGCTTTTAATTCATTGTAATGTCCTGTTGACATATTAATGTCATAACATGATATATATATTTCACTCAATGAACTGATCAGAGCAATTCTTTTATTTAATTCCTCATTGACATTCATAAGTTCGACATTCTTTTGTAAAATCATCTGATTGTACTTTGCTTCCTCTGCTTTCTTCTCCGTAATGTTTTTTACATACCAGACAACTCTTGGCTTGTCCGGTGTATAATCATCCAAAGGAATAATATCAGATTGTACCCACATGTATTTACCATCTACAAGCCTTTGATATGAAAAAGAAACTATTTCATTTTTGTCTTTAAATAATTTTAATAAATTATTAGGATTTAAAAGCTGAATAAATGTATCACCGTCATCCGCATATACAAGTCTTTTACCGCAGTACTTTACAACATCACTAAATTTTCCCTTAAACTTTTTTTCATACTCGTATTCTCCCTCAACCAGCTTCAGATTGAGCAGCGTATCTTTTTTTAAATTAACATAACTTATACGATAATATGAATCTCTTAGAAGATTATATGCTGTTGCAGAATGTCTTAGGTTTTGCTCTGCTTCTTTCCTGTCATCAATACATACAAAACTGTTTATGATACAACTCGGCGCACTTTCCACAAAATCCGTATTCTCAACAAGAATAAATTTGCCGGATATCCAATGGATGTCTCCACTTCTTGATATTATTCTATATTCAATCTTTTCGGATTTACCTGTAAGCACAAGACTTGCAATTTCATTTATAACAATATTGACATCTTCATCATATATCATTTTTGAAATATCTATTTTATGCGATAAAGAAAGAATCTCATTGATATCATAACCTGTAATCTTTTCAGCCTCCTGATTCATATCTGTTATTCCATACAAATTTTTTGAATAAATCCTAAATTCTATAATCCCACACACCGAACTATCAAACAACAGCTTGTCCACAGTATCAAATGGCATCTTTATCCCCTCTCTTTCATCACTTTCCTATAACAGCTTCATCAATTTACAGTTTTCTATGCCTGCCTCCCAAAAGTGTTTAATATCAATTTTCTTTACCTGACATACAATGCTCGAATTCATCGCACCATGCCCTATTATAAGAATGTCTTTTCCATTTTCAAGCTTCGGCTTAACCTCTTCTTTCAAAAATTCTCCTGTCCTTTTATACAAATCTTCAAAACTTTCTCCATCTTTAGGAGGAATGTATTTTTCAGGTGCCTCAAATAATATATTAACCTGACTGTTCTCTGCCTTATACTGTTTCTCTGTCGAAAAACTGCTCTTTGTTCCCTCATATTTTCCGAAACTCATCTCTTTAAGCCTGTCATCAAATATTATAGGAATGTTTCGTCCCTCAAGTAAAATCTCTGCCGTTTCTTTTGCCCTTTTAAGCGGTGAACAATAACATACATCAAAATTTATATCTTTATATATATCAGCTGCCTTTCTCGCCATATTCCGTCCTTCTTCATTCAGAGGAATATCCGTTCTTCCCTGAAGCTTATGCAGAACATTCCAGTCCGTTTTTCCATGTCTCATTATGTATAACATTTATTTTTCCTCTTTATATATCAATTTCTGAGTAATTATATCACATGTCCGATAAAATCACTACATGCGAAATTATAATTTTTTTAAATTTCCCAATAATCAGCTGATATATTTTTCTTGCCATTAAAATATTTAAGTGATAAGATGATTTCTGCTTTTTTGTGAAATATCATACTATTTATATTTGTAAAACACAGGGGGATTTTTATGAAACTAACTTGATTTTTGCTAAATCTTTGATTATATCATCGATTGTGTCTGCGAAATAAATACCCTCAAGACGATCTTTTGAGGATAATTCATATTTTATCATGGTGTCAAGCTGCATTTTCAAGCCGTCATAATAACCATGAAGATTATATAATATGCACGGTGCATCCATATGTTTTAAAGAAATCATTGACATTATTTCTGATATTTCTTCTAAAGTTCCGGTTCCTCCCGGGAAAGCTATAAATGCATCTCCAAGTTCAATCATTTTGGCCTTTCGCTCAGGCATATCTTTTGTGACAATAAGTTCATGTATTCCCTCATGCTGATATTCGCTCTCGACAAAAAATACAGGCTCTACCCCGGTAACTCTTCCGCCTGCCAAAAGCACACTGTCAGCAAGTATTCCCATAAGTCCCGACTTTGAGCCGCCATAAACAAGAGAATTTCCGCTCTCTCCTATCCATTTTCCAAGTTCCTTTACCTCTTTCTTTAAATAAGTAGCATTTCCTTCATTCGCTCCAAGATATACTGTAATATTCATATTCCTCTTTAATTCCTTTTACTTTTATGATAATTGACATTTTAACATATTGCACTTAATATTAAAATATACCAAACAGTAATTTTATTTACAAATTTGTAATTCAGAAATGAGGTTTAACATGACAAATATCCAGATGAAGTCATCTGCCCCATTTACGGAGCAGACCATAACTTCAATCAATAATATCAAGGTACATACACCTTTAAATTTAAAAGAAATACATAATCTAAATCAAACCGCCGGTGTGTCTGGCAACAAAGATTCAGGGCAGACTTCCAATCAAGGTACCATAAACACTGATAATACTAACACAATTGGTAACGCTCCTGTATTCAACAATGCAGCCACAGTCACTAACACCAACACAACAAAAACAATGACAATCCCGCCGCTAATACATACAACAATGAAAGGACAGAAAATACAGTTTTTTACAGGCGGCTCCGTCCAAAAAATAAAAGCCTGTCTCGGCTGGAACATTTCTAATACCGAATGTGATGTGGATGTGTCAGCTTTTATGCTTGATTCGACAGGAAAAGTACCGGGGGATGACTGGTTTGTGTTTTACGGTCAGACAAAAAGTCCTGATGGCAGCGTTATTTTTAATGAGGCTGAAAAAAATGACCGTGAAAGCATAACCATTGACCTTAACAATTTATCACCATCTGTAAAAAAAATCGTCTTTGTACTAACCATAAACGAAGCTTACGAAAAGAAACTAAATTTCAGCATGATTAAAGATGCCTATGTGCGAATACTTAATTATTCAAACAACAGTGAACTTGTAAGTTTTAAAATGGATGAATATTATGAGAACGTCACCTCTATGATGATTGGTGAAGTATATCTGCATAATGGAAATTGGAAATTTAATGCCGTAGGAAACGGCGTATCTAAAGATTTGGCAGGACTTTGCAGATTATATGGAGTACAAATAGTTTAAGTCTGTCTTTACAACTTTATAAAAAATAAATCAGTGTTCAACAAATAAACAGTTCAACACGGAAACGAGGAATAAAATGCTTAAATTTGAAACAGTAAACGAATTGACACTAAAAGTCACATGCAGCGGAAGTGATGTTTTATTTACAAAAGCAGGTGCTTTTATAGCCGGAGAAAATACCGGTGCTAAAAATTACACTTTTGAAAAAGTTCTTTTCGGCCCGCAAAACAATATAGGTCAGGCTATATTCGGCCAGCTTGTCCGCAGAGTCACCGGAGAAAACTTACCTTTGATGAAAGTAAATCTAAATGGAGACTCTGTTACATATTATGCAAATTACGGTCAGCATATAGTTGTATATCACCTCGCTGAGGGAGAGACGGTATCTGTGGAATCAGAAAATATATTAGCTTTCACACAGGATTGCGATTACAGTGTACGTTTTATAGGTGTGGGAATCCTTTCACAAAAAGGGCTTGCAACCTCCACTCTCACCGCAAAAGGTCCAAACGCATATGTTGCGGTTCTCGCAGACGGCAATCCTATAGTCTTAAGCAATGTGTCGTCAGGCAGTACAATCTCAATTGATCCCGATGCTGTCGTATGCTGGATTGGGAAAGGTCACTGTGACCCTCAGGTAACCGCTGATGTTTCATGGAAAACTTTTATAGGGCAGACTTCCGGAGAGTCCTATCAGTTTGAATGGCATGGTAGTACAGGTGTCACTGTTATAATCCAGCCTTCTGAGCGAAAAGGCGGCATTGACGTAAGTATTGATTAAAAGCTTATCACAGCCACTTTCTCAGTGTTTCGTTCAATTTATTTATATCAAGCGGCTTTGCCATATGCTCATTCATTCCAGCATTTTTTGCAAGCATAATGTCTTCTGCAAATGCATTTGCCGTCATAGCTACTATAGGTATGGATGCTTTCTTTTTATCATCCAGTCCTCTTATGGCAGCAGCCGCTTCATATCCGTTCATAACAGGCATCTGTATATCCATAAATACAAGCCTGTAATAATCATCAGACATATCCATGACTTTCTCTACCGCTTCTTTGCCGTTTTCTGCGGTATCTACTATTGCCCCTGTCATTTCTATTATCTCTTTAGCTATCTCTCGATTCAGTTCATTGTCCTCTACAAGAAGTATTCTCTGACCTGAATAATCCGATTTTGAAATACCTGACAGATATTTTGTGGCAGACCTGCCCGGTTTTCCCTTGATTATATTTCTAAGCATTGTAACAAGACGTGAGCGAAACAGCGGTTTTGTTATAAATGCATCAACTCCGGCTTCTCTCGCCTCGTCCTCCACCAATGAATAGTCATATGCCGTAAGTACAATTATCGTGATGTCTTTGCCGACTATCTTCCTTATCTGCCTTGCAGTTTCTATTCCGTTCATCTCAGGCATTCTAAGGTCAACTATCACCGCAAAATAATCTTCATCCAATTCATGACGTTTTCTTGTCATTTCAACAGCTTTACTTCCTGATGTTGTCCATTCGCCGTTAATTCCTATGTCGTCCAATATATTTATCGCATTTTCACAACATATCTCATCATCATCGACAACCAGTACAGGAAGGTCAACAAGTTCTTCTATCTGTTCTCTCTCTTCATCCTGAAGTTTCAAAAATACTGTTATTATAAACTTGCTTCCCTTTCCCGGCTCACTCTCAATCTTTATATTGCCATTCATCATATTGACAATGTTTCTGACTATTGTCATTCCAAGACCTGTCCCCTGTATCTTAGTTGTTCTCTTATTGTCTGCTCTTGTAAACGGCTCAAAAATAACCTCCTGAAACTCTTTCGTCATTCCTATTCCGTTATCTTCAACAGAAAATTCATAACATCCTATATTTTTAGATTTATCGTGTTTTTCCTCAATAGAGAAAATAATATTTCCTCCATCAGGAGTGTATTTTATCGCATTGCTCATAACATTGGTGATAACCTGTTGTAATCGCAAACTGTCACCAAACACATTCTCGTGGTTTATTTTTCCGACACGCACCTCAAAGTTGTGACTATGCGCTTCTATGTCATTTTTAGTCATCGTGACAAGATTGTCTACGAGTTCTGCAAGATTAAAGTCTTCCTCAGACAACGTAAATCTGCCGCTCTCAATTCGCGACATGTCGAGAACCTCATTTATAAGACCGAGCAGATGTCTGCTCGACTTTGTAATTTTGCCAAGGCAGTCGATAACCCTCTCCTTATTGTCTATATTTGCACCCGCAATTGCAGTCATTCCGACAATCGCATTCATAGGCGTACGGATATCGTGGGACATATTTGACAAAAACTCTGTTTTTGAATGGTTTGCAAGATTTGCAGCATCATAGGCATCTTTCAGTGCTTTTCTCGATGCAATTTCCATTTGCTTTTCCTGAGTTATATCCTGAACTATCAACATGATACTCTCAATCTTACCTGATTGTGTCTTTGATATCGGTATCACAGCCATATTTTTAAATATCTTCTCATCAAGCGTACAATATTCAAATTTGTATATATAATTGCTGCCAACGTTCTGAAATATTTCATTCAGATTTTCTTCCGAAAGAATACTTTTCATCGACTGTTTTTCAGACACAACCTTGTATGTAGAAGAAATATCTTCGACATAATCTCTATAGTTGCCCACATAACCATGTACATTCTCTCCCGGAAGTATACTATATACTTTGTATGTATCCTCTTTTATATTGCACATTGCAAAACGGTCAACAAGCTTTATTGTTCCCTGAATAAGCTTGTCCATAATGACATTCTTGCGGGTCATTTCCCTTATTTCATCAGCCTGTTTTCTCGCCTCGGTAATATCCCTAACCAATATCATGGCATAGCGTGACACACCCTCTTCCTCACCCGGCATTACTACATTTCTCACCAAACGTTCTTCACCATTTATTTTTATGCGGCATTCAATACTTAACTCACGACTGCCGTCGTTAAACTTTTCAAGTATATATGCTCTGTTATAAATGAGTGCGACCGCTGACTTGTCTTCTTCACATACAAATTTGTCTAGATATTCATGAATAAGTTCATCCCATGTCGTACTTTTTTCAAAAATACCGAAAAGTGAATCCTCCACTTTAAGTGAATCAAACGTGTTATCTTTAAGATTTACATAATATTCACATATATTTGATTTCGTATATGCCCTGTGAAAAGCATCGCTCTTCTTTATAAAGAGCTCTTGCTCCCTTTGTTCCTCAATATTGACAAAAGTTCCTACCATTCTTATCGGCAGACCATCACGGCTTCTTATAACTTCTGCATTCGTCCTGAACCACTGATACTGTCCGTTAATTCTTCTGACCCTGTATTCAATATGATATTTTTTCTCATCATATGTGTCATCCAATACTTCTTTTAATAAAGAAAGCACCTTTTGCCTGTCATCAGGATGAATACTTTCTTCCCACATCTCAAATCTGTTAGGGAAGTCGAGAATATCATGATAACCAAGCATTCTTCTAAATTCATGGCTCCAAAATACACCGGCAATGTCACCGTTCATATCAAAGTCAAAATACCACATTCCTGATTTGAGAACATTATTTATAAGTTTTAAATTCTGCTGTACCCAGTCAGTCTTTACGGATAACACCCACATTTTATTTCCGTTTTCGTCCACGGTATCCGCTTTGTACATTCTAACATAGACAGGTGCATCTGCTTTGTTTATCATCTGACCTTCGCCTGAACCATGTATTTTTTTAAATCTCTCTATCTCAAGAAAGCTCTGGTTTTCACCATAAAAAATATTCTTTAATGAACCTGATGATATTTTCATAAATTCGTCATATTCATATCCTAAACTCTCCAAAAAATAAGCACTGACACTTGCTATGGTAAGTCTGTCATCATAATAACCAGTCAAAAAACCTACCATGTTGCTAAAATCAACCGCTTCTTTTACCACATTATAATTTTCATCATTTAATCTGAATCCTTTGATACAGTAGTAAATCGTCTCTTTCTGAATCAATCTGTTATCCGTCTGCATATATCCATTCTCCACAAATACAATAATATATAACTGTTTATATTTATGACATTGTACCATATTTTCATATTTATTGCATATATATTTTTGCTTTTCTGCCAAATATAGTCATCTTTCACCATTTTATTTGGTACGCTCTTGCTTATTCAGCCGGGAGTTTGACAGTTGAAAATCACAACCACCGGCTTAGCCGGTGGTTGTGATTTCCAAACTGTCAAAGATGGGATTATATATGCTAACAGCACAATAAGTCAAGTTTATGAATGTAAGAAATGCAAGGCTGAACTGTTACAAATCCGTTAATTGGCATATAACTGACGGTTAACATCAATCCTGAGAATAAATATTAATATCTTTTTCACTGTCAATATCAAACAATTCTTTCTCGTCTTCAACATCTATATAAAAACATTCATGTCTTTTTGCGACTTTTCTGCCTCCGCTGTCACCTCTTAACATCAACAACTCAGGTATAAGTCCGCAGGAGAACATACATGGATTTCCTGCTTTTTCCCTATATCTTGCCGAAAATACCTTGTAATCTTCGCTTTTTTTATCTTGCGAAGAAAATTCTTTCTTATTTTTCTTTTTCTCTGCTGCCTCGATAAATTTAAGTATCGTCTTTTCGCTAAGATACGGCTGGTCTGCAACGATGAACAAAAGCCAGTCGTCTTTTTTCAGCCTGCCCATCAAACTGTTTATCCCTGCTTTTATCGTATATGACGCACCGAGCCTGCTATCACCGCAAAACACAGTATTTATATCTTTTCTGCCATCAAGGTCAGCTATTATCCTGTCGTATTGTGTTACAACAGTAAGTGTTATGTCATAATTTATATCTTCGTTTATTTTTCTGCTGCTTACAATATCTGATAACATATCAAGCGTATGTCTGTAAAGCATTTTTCCCTGCCAGATATGTAAGAGTTTATTACTTCCAAAACGGCGGCTGTTCCCAGCCGCCATATATATAATGTGTATCATATTTTTTAATTTTATATATTTGCGAAACAATCTTAATTTTATATAAGCGATGCAAGGCTGAACTGTTACTCCCTGTTCAATCAATATAGACTAATCCGTAGAAGCTTTTGACCTCAGGCGTTAAACTATATGATACGGCAGTCAATCTCTTTCCAATCAGGATCAAGCATCCCCATAAGGATTTTTTCAGGTGTGAATGGAACCGTTCTGTGCCACACTCCGGTTGCCCTGTATATTGCGTGTGCAAGAGCCGGTGCAGGGGTATTTATAACTATCTCTCCTATCGACTTTACACCGAAAGGTCCTGACGGTTCATAGCTTGTTTCAAACTCAACATTTATATTTCCCACATCAAGTCTTGTTGGAATTTTATACTGCATAAGACTGTTCTCGGCAATCTTTCCCTCGGCACTGTATGTGACATTTTCATAGAGTGCCATGCCTATCCCCTGTCCTATACCGCCCTCTGTCTGAACTCTTGCAAGGTTTGGATTTACCGGTATTCCGCAGTCGACAACCGCCTGATAATCAAGTATCTTTACACTTCCTGTTTCTTTGTCAAGCTCTATCTCAACCATTCCGACCATATACGGCGGCGGTGATACAGGTGATGAATATGTCTCGGTCACATCGACAGGGATAGTATTATTTACCTGTGATTTTGTGGCAATATCCGCAAGGCTGACCGATTTTTCATCTTCCGTCATATACACTTTCTCACCATCAAAATCTACATCTTCAGAAGAACAGCCGAGAAGCCCTGCACCTATCTTCATTATGTTTTCACGAAGTTTTAAAGCAGCATTTTGTGTAGCCATTCCCGTGATGTAAGTTGTTGATGAAGCATAAGAACCTGAATCATAAGGTGATGCGTCTGTGTCTGCACCAAAGACGGAAATTTTATCTGCATCACAGTCTAGGACTTCTGCTGCCATCTGCGAAAGAATGGTATCACAGCCTGTTCCCATGTCAGCCGCACCTATCATCATATTATATGTTCCATCGTCTGAAAGTTTTAATGTGCATGAACCCACATCAACATTTGATATGCACGACCCCTGCATCGCAAGTGCCATTCCTGCTGCCCTGACTTTGCCGTTTCCCATATCCCTGACCGGATACTTCTCAGCCCAGTTAAAATTTGCGGCACAATGCTCTATACACCTATCCAATGCACAAGCATTCGCTGTCTCACCAAAGTATGCAGGCATGAACATTCCCTCTCTTACAATGTTTTTCATCCTTATCTCAACCGGATCCATATGAAGTTTTTCCGCAAGTTCATTTACGGCAGATTCGAGTGCAAAAATCCCCTGCGTTGCACCATATCCTCTATATGCTCCTGCCGCCTGAACATTCGTATAGACAACATCACATGAAAATTTTGTCGCTTCACATCCGCCCGTATAAAGCGGCAGTGATTTGTGACCCGAAAGTCCAACGGTCGTTGTGCTGTGCTCACCGTATGCTCCTCCGTTTGACAGCGTATAAAGGTCTATCGCTCTTATCCTGCCGTCTTTCATTGCACCAAGACGAACCGTCACTTCCATTTCATGACGTGGTGAAGATATTATCTGACATTCATTTCTGCTATAGATAAGTTTACTTGGCCTTTTCGTCATCCATGTAACAAAAGCAGGATATACTTCACATACGGCTGTCTGTTTTGCCCCAAAACCTCCGCCTATGCGTGGTTTTTCCGCACGCACCATCGACTTTGGAATATCAAGTGCATTTGCAAGTATTCTTCTGATATGGAAAACTATCTGCGTTGAACTTATGCAATGAAGTCTGCCGTATCTGTCAATCTCACAATATGCCCTTATCGTTTCCATGTAAGCCTGCTGTGCCGCCTTTATATGCCAGGTATGCTCTATTATCTCCTCACAGTCATTAAATACTGCATTTACATCACCATGTTCATCTTCCTCATGGTGTAATAGATTTCTTTTAACATCACCCGTATTGCCATATGACATCCAGTTATCCTCCGGATGCACAAGTATGGGATTGTCAAGTGCCTTGTGAAAATCAAGTACAGGTTCGAGTACCTGATATTTTACTTTTATAAGTTTTAATGCTTTATCAACAGCTTTCTCACTCTCACCCGCAACTATCGCAACAGGATCACCTACACTTCTCACTCTCCTGTCAAGTATAAGCCTGTCATACGGTGACGGCTCCGGAAAAGTCTGACCTGCAATACTGAAACGCTTGTCAGGAACATCTTTCCATGTATAAACAGCTTCTATCCCCGGTACTTTCATTGCAATATCAGTATTTATATCCTCAACTAAAGCATGAGCATGAGGGCTTCTAAGCAGCTTTATCACAAGACAGTCAGAGGGTATTATATCATTTGTAAATACCGGCTTTCCAAGGAGAAGCTGTGATGAGTCTTTCTTTGGAATACTTTTTCCTACTGCATGGTAATCTTTTCTTTCACGGTTAAATTTACTCATCCTTCCACTCCTTTCCAATGTCCGCCCCAAAAACTTCTGCTTCAAACTGCATAGGTGCATTTTCCTTTTTGCTGTTCAGATAATTTCTGAGTGAACGAAGCTGACTCTGATAACCCGTGCAACGGCACAGATTGCCTGAAAGATACTCAAGTATCTCATCGTCCGTAGGATCCGGATTTTCACGGAGAAGTGCCACTATATTAACTATATATCCCGGATTGCAAAAACCACACTGGTCAGCACCCTGCATCGCAAAATAATCAGTGAATTTTTTAGCTTCTTCCTCTAATCCCTCAAGTGTATCAACGCATCTTCCGTCTGCCCTGCCAACAGGAATACTACACGAAAGCATCGGCTTTCCATCCATAAGCACCGTGCAAAGACCACAGTTTCCTGTTTCACATCCTCTCTTTACCGAATAACATTTATGTTTCCTGCAAAAATCTATAAGAAGCATATCTGCGTCTACGGTATCTTTTATCATTTTTCCATTTAATGTAATCTTTACTTCCATCAGCAGATTTCCTCCTTTTCGTTTTCTGATACTATCGTCTTTAATGCTCTTTTTACAAGAACATTGCATATTATCTTTCTATACTCGGCACCAGCACGCATATTGCTGCCAAAACGGATATTTTGTGCCACATAATCTGCAAATCTTTCAATATTTTCATCTGTAGGTACAGATAATATATTTTCACTGTCATATACAGGCTCAGCCATATATGGAGTTGCCCCGATAACAGCCATAGCACCTCTTTTTCCTTTTGAAACGGCACAAGTAAGCACTGGAAAATCTGTTGACTGGTTTCTCTGGCTTAGATAAACTACCTTTTCAGTTTCCTTTGGCACAATTACTGACACAAGTATATCTCTCACCGTACGTGGCAGCTTTACAAAGTCGTCAAGTTCCATGATACCCTCATGGAAAAGCTCCACTTTAGCACCAAGTGCCCTAAATATCGTCATAACATCTGAAAAGCCATATCGTCCCCATATACTTCCGCCGACCGTTGCAACATTTCTAAACTGGACACCGACTATATCTTTTACGGAATTGGCAAAGGCATTATCCGTATATTTATTTAATGATTCATTTGTCTCTATGTCCCTTAATGATACATATGCACCTATACGAAACTCGTTTTCATTTTCTTCTATGCTGTCAAGCCCCAGTTCACAGAGGTCTATCGCTGTTCCAAGAGTTGTATTTTTCATCTTTGTCCAGAGCATTCCGCCGACAATGAAATTTTGTCTTTTCTGGTAGAGTTCATATGCTTCTTCGAGGCTTTTTGCCCTTATATACTGATTATAATAGAACATATCTCTTTCCTTTCTCTTATGATTTTAGTATTAAAACAAATCCAGTTCATATACTGCATCCCACTGAATTTTTTCTTTCTGCATGAAGTTTATTGTCTCATTTCTCATATCAGGCTCTGTCTTCCAGGCAAGACCACATCCTGCCGATATTTTTGACGGCAGCGGTATTATCCTGCCGTAAATATTTTCACTCTTTGCCCTGCTCTCCATTTCCATCGCAGCAGTTGTATTTTTGAATGAAATCACAAGCTGTGTATGTCTTTCTCTCTTACAATTTTTGCACATAATGTTATGGGCAGACTATAAGTGATGCTTCCGTCATTTTTTTAGTAATTTCATACATATTTGTGGCTTCGCCGACACAGAGCTTTTCGGTAAGTCCGTAATAATTGAGACAGGTACCACAGGTAAATATCTTTACACCTTTTTCCTCTAAAGCCTTTAAATCTTCTATAGACTCAGAGCCTTCACTTGTAATCTTTGCACCGCCGTTATAAAAAAGCATTGTCTGAGGCAATTCGTCCTGCTGAGAGAGTGCATATATAAAACCTTTGATAAGCACCTTTCCAAGTTCGCTATCACCCTCACCCATAAATTCAGACTTGATGACTACAACTTTTTCACCACTGTTTTTGATATTGCAGGAAAGCATCTCATCCGCATCTGTCTTTATGGAATTTGCTTTAGCAACGGATATTTTTTTATCATTTGTTGCCGACATTTTATTGTCATTTATTTTATCAATATCATCTACAGTTATCTTCACACTGTACCCGGAGTCACTTATCTTGCTGTCTGAAACTGCAAACCCCATCTGTGAAGCCATCTTTTTAAGATTTTCAACAGCAATCTCATTATCGACAAGAGTCTCAACCGTATCCGGTTTTTCAAGTTTCTCAAGCGCCTTTTTTGTCTTAACTACAGGTATCGGGCAGGTATCACCCATTGCATTTATTGTTATCATAATCTCTTTTTTCTCCTTCACTTTAGAACTATAGCATTTGTTATATTCACACAATTAATACAACATATAATTAGTTTCGCTATCTCCTGTTACTTTATATAAATATTTTTTTCTTTTTTTTGCGTAAAATGACCAACTATCGCCGCCGGAAATCCCTCATTTTTTAATTCCTTTAAAAAAGGCAGTGCATCTTCTTTCTTTACGGCAAACAAAAGACCTCCCGATGTCTGCGGATCAAATAACAGTTCTTCCATCGCAAATGTTATGTTTTCTGAAAAATCCACATTATCTGCGACATGATTTCTGTTTCGCTGTGCCGCTGCTGTGAACAGAAATTCTTCGGCATAATGAAGTGCACCTTTTATAACAGGTATGGATATTGAGTCAATCTCCGCCGATACATTTTTATTTATCATCTCGTTTAAATGACCTAAAAATCCAAATCCTGTCACATCAGTACAGGCATGGATTTCATAATTTCTGCTTATCTCAGACGCTTTTTTATTGAGTGTAGTCATCGACTCTATTGCTTCATCAAGCGAACCTTTAAAAGCCTGTCCGACACGCTGTGCATTGCACACAAGCCCTACACCGAGTTTTTTTGTAAGTATAAGTATGTCAGTCGGTTCTGCCTTATTATTTTCATATATTTTGTCAGGATTTACAAGTCCCATAACAGACAAACCGTATTTTACACTGTCATCGGCTATGGAATGACCACCTGCAAGTGTGGCACCTGCTTCATTCACCTTTTTTGCACCGCCCTGCATTATCTTTCCAAGAATGTTTAAGTCCATCTTTTCAGGAAAACAGACTATATTTAGTGCAGTCTTTACCTCACCGCCCATCGCATATACATCACTTAATGCATTTGCCGCCGCTATCTGTCCGAAAATATACGGGTCATCGACCATCGGTGGAAAAAAATCAAGTGTCTGAACAATTGCCATATCGTCTGATATTCTATATACTGCCGCATCGTCACTGCTGTCATAACCGACAAGAAGTGAAATATCTTTCTCACCTTTCGGTATTTTTGAAAGTATATGTTTCAGTACATCTGCTCCAAGTTTTGCGGTACATCCGCCGCCTTTACAAAAAACTATATCTTCCATGATAAATTATATTTCCACCACCTTTCTAGCAATTTCTTTTACTGCATCTGCCGCAGCCATCACTTCTTCTTCTGTATTATAATATGAAAAACTAAATCTTACCATGCCCTGTGTTTTTGTGCCAAAATATTCGTGCATAAGCGGAGCACAATGAATCCCTGCTCTGGTGACTATTCCAAATTCATCTTCAAGGAGCATACTTATCTCTGAAGAATCTGCCGTTCCTATATTTAACGAAACTATCGGACAGCGATCTTTATCCTGTCTGAAATCACCATAAACTTTTACGCCTTTTACTCTGCTTATATCCGAATAAAATATCTGCATAAGTCTGTTTTCTTTATTGTATATCTTGTCAATTCCAACAGTGTTTATCTCCTTTACAGCGGCAAGAAGTCCTGCTATCCCGTGGCTATTTAATGTCCCTGCTTCAAGCAATTCAGGAAGTTCCTCAGGCTGTTGTCTTAAAAAACTTTTTATGCCTGTCCCACCGCTTTTTAAAGGTCTTATATCTATACCATTTCTTATATAAAACCCACCTGTCCCCTGCGGTCCCATAAGACTTTTATGTCCTGTAAAACAGAGTATGTCTATATTCATATCCCTAACATTTATAGGTAGTACACCTGCGGTCTGTGATGCGTCCACTATAAAAAGAAGATTATGCTTTTTTACAATCTCTCCAATCTTTTTTATATCGACAACATTCCCCGTAAGGTTGGATGCGTGAGTACAGATGATTGCTTTTGTATCTTTTGTTATCATATCTTCTATATCAGAGGCATCAATAATCCCATTGCCACTGCACGATACAATATCTGTCTTAACTCCTCTTTCACCGGCATAATAAAGAGGTCTTAACACTGAGTTATGTTCAAGGTTCGTGGTAATAACCGTGTCGCCCTCATTAAAAAGTCCATGAATAACAGTATTTAATGCCTCGGTCGCATTTGATGTAAATATAAGACCTGAGGTATTGTCACCACCAAAAAATTCAGTAAGGCACTTTCTTGCTTCAAATATACACCTTGATGCTTCAAGTGATGTCGCGGTGTACCCCCTGCCTGAATTTCCATAATTTTTCATTGCGTGCATAACAGCATCATATACACATTGCGGTTTGTAAAGTGTAGTCGCCGCATTATCAAGATATATCACTAATATATTCCTCCTGGCATGATATCAGCAACAGAAATCATCTTCAAGTTATTTAAGAAGATGTATGTATTCTTTTGATACCGTAATTTTTTTAACATTATTTAGTAAGTCAATATATTTATCCTGTAAGTCATCCGAAAACAATTGATTTTCTTTTGGCTTTATCATTGTTATAACCTCACCGTTTTCAAGCTCACAAAGGCAGCAGGTATTATAAAGCTCCTCTGATAGCGAGATATTTTTTATCTTCAAGGTATTTAGCGTATCTCCATACATTCCTATTGTTTCAGGATTTATATTTTCGTTTTTAATATATTTTTTCTGATGCGTAAAGGAATGTTTTTCAACATTTATATCATTTTGAAAAATGCAGATACTGTGATATTTTTCCCAGTCGCTTTCTTTTGTTGCCTTAACTTTAAGCGTAACCCCCCAGTCAAGTGCTTTCACATGACTTTCATCTATCCAGCTTATGTTTGAAAAATTCAGACACCCTGCAAGTTTTGCCTGTGTTTTTGTCTCAGGTTTATAATAAAAATATTTTTTATCATATGTCCTGCTTACAATTCCATCTTCTACGGAACATACTTTATCTGCAAATCTGTAGATTTCTTCCCGGTTATGCGAAACAAAAATTATCGGCTTATGAAAATTTTCAAGCATCTCCATAAGTTCCATTTCCATTTTTCTCTTGATATGTTCATCTAGTGCTGAAAATGGTTCGTCAAGCAATATACACTCCGGGGCTGATGCAAGCATACGAATCATTGCAACACGCTGTTTCTGTCCTCCTGACAATTTTTGGGGATAATTGTCAGCCACTTTTTCAAGCCCATATGCACTAATCCACTTATCTACAAGTTCATGGTTTTTCTTTTTCATAACAATATTTATATTTTCTCTTGCCGTCATTGTAGGAAATAAAGCATAATCTTGAAAGAGATAACCTGTTTTTCTAAGTGAAGCTTTTAAATTTATCTTTTTTTCCGAGTCAAAAAGGACACGACCGTTCAGTGATATATAACCGCTGTCAGGTGTTGCTATCCCTGCAATACATTTTAATATCATAGTCTTTCCCGCACCGGATGCACCACTTAGTGCCAGTATATCGTCATCTGTCTGTATATCCGTATTTAATTCAAAATTATCAAGCCTTTTTCTTATCTTTACTATTAAAGCCATATCAATCCTCATTCTTGCAGATTTTTTATCTGTCACCCGTAATAAAATTTATAATAACAAGACAGATAAACGATATTGCCGTTATCACAATACACCAGAAACCTGCCGTTTTAAAATCACCGCTCTGAATCACCATAGCTATCTGCTGAGATATTGTTGAGGTTTTTCCTGCAATGTTTCCGGCAAGCATTGATGTTGCACCGTACTCTCCGAGTGCCCTTGTAAATGTAAGTGTAATACCCGATAAAATTCCGGGCTTTGCCATAGGCATACGGATTTTAAAGAAAATTGTCCACTCACTAAGACCAAGTGTCTGTGCCGCATATATCACATTTTCGTCTACCTGTTCAAATGCCGCCCTGGCATTTCGGTACATAAGAGGAAATGCAATAACCGTAGCCGCAATGATACAGCCAAGCCATGTATGTATGACATGAATTGAAAGTCCCTTATCTACAAAATTTCCAAAGCTGTGTCTGGTACTAAATATACGGAGCAATATATATCCCGCAACTGTTGGCGGCAGTACAAGAGGCATTGTAAGAATACCATCCCATATACCTCTTGTTCTTCCACGCCTGCTCACGACAAACCAAGCTGCCAGTATGCCAAGCACAAAAGATACCAGTGAAGCTACAATACCAGTTTTAAGACTTATCCAAAGCGGACTAAAATCAATCTGGGAGTAATCCATAATAAACCTCTTTTCTAAGACATAGAAAAATGGTATTTTTCAAATAATTTTACAGCCTTTTCTTCACTCATAAACTTTATAAATTCGTTTGAAGCATTAAATTCAACATCAGATATATCATCACTTTTAAGTGGTGCAACAGGGTAGATAACATCACCTGTAAGGCTGTTTGGAAGTTTTTCGATTATCTCTAAATTGTCTTCATATCCAAAGGTATCTGAATAATAAACAGTTCCAATCTCGTCTGCAGCCTCTGCAACTGCTGCCGCAACAGCACCTACATTTGCACAACTGTTTATCTCAAGACCTCCGAGTGCCTTTGATATATCTGTATCTTTTAAGTCATTAGCCTTTTCCTTATCGCCTGACACCAGACCTGCATTTATCAAAGCCTTTCTTGTGTACTGTCCTACAGGAACAGTTTCATCTGCAAGTGCCATGTTTTTTGCTTTTGACATATCTTTAAAACTCTTAACTTTTGTATTACTTCCTTTCCATGTTACAAGGCACACCTGATTGTTTAAAAGGTCTTTGCGGTTATCCTTATTTACACTGCCGCAATCATATCCCTTTTCAAGCTCGTCCATCTGCTCTACACCTGCCGAAAAGAATACATTGCACTTTGCTCCCTCTTTTATCTGTGTCATAAGTGTTCCTGAACTGTCATAATTTGTGTGGAAATTTATATCAGGGTGCTCTTTGTTGTATTCTTTACAAAGTTCATCCATAACATTATTAAGACTTTTTGCAGCAAATATGGTTATATCTGTTTTTTTGCTGTTCTCGTTTTTCTTTCCGCAGCCTGAGAGCATCCCTGTAATAAGTGCCGCCATAGCACAGCATACGCTTATTTTTTTAATTATCTTCTTTACATTAAACATAAAAACCTCTTTTCTATTCCATACACTCATTTTCTCTTTTGAGCAATCTACATTCTCTCTAGCATAACACTTATATTTCCGCCACACACCATACCCTCTTTTTCGGCATCATCAGTATTCATACTTACTTCCATTATCTCAGGTCTGCCTATAAAATGTTTATTTTCAAAATTGTCTTTCTGACAAACAGCCCTATTTTTATTCTCATCATTTTTTGATGCTGTTTCCTGCATTGGCATTGCAAAGCCGTTAAAAATGTCCCTGCATCTCGTGATAATTTCAGCCTCCGCACATCCTCCTCCGATAGTTCCTATAATTCGGTTGTCCGAAGTTACTATCATCTGCGTTCCGACATTTCTTGGAGCACTGCCGCTTTTTCTTATAATGGTACATAAAATCCTCTGCTCATCAGACTGTTTTGCAAGTTCATCAATAATATTATCGTCAACGGAGCCGTTATTGCAATGTTTATTTTTACAATATACTATCTCACTCATAACTGACAACGCTATCTCCTGTGGTGTAGCCGCACATATTGAAAGACCTATTGGTGAATGAAGTTCATTTATTTTTTCAATCTCAATACCATGTTCTTTAAGGTCTTTTCTTACCATTGCCGACCTCCTTTTTGAACCCATCATCCCTACATATGCATATGGTATCTTAAAAATCTCGAAAATGCACTGCTCGTCAAATCTGTGTCCTCTGGTCATGCACACAAAATAGTTGTCACGGTTTTTGTCTATAGTTTTCAGTGCATTTACATAGTCATCACATATAACATTTCCTACACCAAGACTGCGTATTTTCTGAGCAAATATGGGTCTGTCCTCTATCACGGTAATGTCGAAATCCACAAAAACAGCCATCTTTACAAGTGCCTCTGCCACATGACCTCCACCGCATATTACAAGATTAGGTCTACCGGTGATGTTTTGAATAAATAGTGTATTGTCCCCTATCTTAATCAGACTGCTGCCATCGTTACTTCCATTATCATCAATACCGCAGAAAGTCTTACACAATTTTTTTACTATATCACCGGCAAAATAGTCACCGTAGCTTACCCTTATTCTGCCGTCTGTAATGTAGGCTTTCTGTCCTGTTGCCTCACCTGATACAACTGTAGCAATAAATGACTTTTCAGCTCGATCCCTGTCTCTTATACTTAAATACATATCAGTTTCAAGCATTTTTACTTCATCACCCTCATTTATCATACCTCCATTTATGACAACTGCAAACACACCCTCTTTAGGCATAATACATTCACCCATACGCTCATATATCTTGCAATGTGAATGACACTCCTTACCTATCTGCGTCATTTCAAGAACGGCATCACCTATTTTAAAGCGTGTTCCAAGCGGCAGACTTCTAAAATCAAATCCTGAGATTATCAGATTTTCTCCAAATGCACCATTTTCTACTTTGGCACCTTTTTTTCTGAACTCCTCTATTTTTTCATATGACAAAAGACTCACCTGCCTGTGCCATCTTCCAGCGTGTGCATCTCCATCAAGCCCATAATTTCTGATAAGCCTGACCTGTGGAATCTGCTTTTTTTCAGTTCCACGCTCCCTGCTTATGTTTATTGCAATAAGTTTTCCCAAACTTTTTAACCTCCTATCATATTCATGGTTTTAGTTTCTTTTTCACATAAAATATCTTCAAAATGATGGGATTTTGGCTTTTCATATATTGCCTTTCTCATAATTTTTGTAAGTTCATCTTTTCCAATATCAAGTGCTTCTTTCAAATCTATAATTCTGCTATCAGCGAGGCATGGTTTTAAACCTGCATCTGATGTTATTCTTATGCGGTTGCATCTGTCACAAAATTTACCGTGAACCGCCTGAATAAGACCTACCCGCACACCTAATTTTCGGAAAGCGTAATACTCTGCCGGTCCATTTTCATCATGCATTTTTGATACGCCACACACTTTTCCGTATTTCTTTTCAAGTTTTTCAATAACAGCCTTTCTCGGAATAATATCATTTTTCTCTCCTATTCCTACAGGCATCAGCTCGATAAATCTTATATCAATATTTTTGTCATTTGCAAACTCTGTCATCTTCAGCACATCAACTTCACTTCTTAGAACAGTATTTATTTTAAGCTTAATTCTGCTATCTAAAGCGGCATCTATCCCATCAATAACATTCCTAAGGCAGCTGTGCCCCGTGATTTTCCTAAACTCATCAGAATCTATGGTATCAAGACTCACATTTATGCTGTCTGTCCCTGCTGTTTTTAATACATCAGCCTTTTCACTTAGAAAAACTCCGTTTGTGGTAATTCCGATAAAATTTACTCCGCTCATGTTTCTCATTTTTGCAATAAGTTTTTCAATATCCGGATAGATAAGTGGCTCCCCCCCTGTCAGCCTGAAATTTGTTATTCCAAGACAAACAGCACTCTCAACACACTTTAATACGGTTTCCGCAGTGAGATAATGTATATCGGAAATCTTTCCCTCAGGCATACAATAACTGCATCTGAGATTGCAATTATCAGTCAGCGAAATCCTCATATAATCAATCTTTCTTCCATAGCCGTCCGTCATACTTTTCACCACCCCTGTACGATTTAAATATCAAGTTTGTATAAAGCACATTACCACCCTTTTCCAAAGCCGCAATTTGGAAATATGCATACATCACAATTTAAGCAAAATCCACCTTCACCTAATGATGAGAGTTCATCCGGTGTTATCATATCATTTGCAAGAAGTCTCGGCAGAACCAGATCAAAGATAGTCCTTTTATTATACATGGCACACCCCGGAAGTCCGCATATCGGTATTATCCTGTCATTTTTTTTATAATAAGACAATAAAAACATTGCACCCGGCAAAACAGGTGAACCATATGATATTATATCCGATCCAGTATTTTTTATGGCAAGAGGCGTTTTATCGTCGGGGTCAACACTCATACCCCCAGTACAAAATATTATGTCAACGCCTGCATTGACGGCATCAAGGCATCCCTTAGTTATCTTTTTATCATCATCATTAAAAGTCTCATGGAATACCATTTCTACACCAAATTCATTTATTTTTTTTTCGATAACAGGTGTAAATCCGTCTTTTATCCTGCCATAAAATACCTCATTGCCTGTCGTAATAACAGCCGCTTTTTTCATCGTAAACGGAAGTATCTTTAATATTGGAGCATCCGAACATATCTCAGAAGCCTTTTTAATTTTCTCTTTTTTTATAACAAGAGGTATTATCCTTGTTCCCGCAAGTTTATCCCCTTTTTTTACAACGGTATTTCCATGCCTTGTCGCTATCATAAGCTCCCCAAAAGAATTGACTTTGTTTAATCTTTCTCTGTCAACCTTAAGGAGTCCGTCACTATCTGCGATTACTTCTATTTTTCCCTCTTTTACCTCGGACGGATGCATATTTTCTCCTGCCGTCATGCGATAAAGTATCTCTGCCGCATCGTTCTCATGAAGTATTGTCTCATCATTTTCCCATATATATATCATATCTTTACCAACGCTTAAAAGCACTGGTATATCTTTTTCTGTTATAATATGTCCCTTGCGGAATACGGCATCCTTTTTCACACCGGGAATTATCTGTGTTATGTCATGGCACAACACCTGTCCGACCGCTTCAGTTGTTTTTACAAGTTTCATTTAAGTTTCCCTCCGCACTCACTGTCATATCCGAGCAGAATATCAAGCCCATGCTCTATATTTCCAATCAGAAACTCCATACTCTCTGATACTGCTTTAACACTTCCCGGAAGATTTATTATAAGTGTCCTGTTTCTTATAACTGATGCTCCTCTTGAAAGAATTGCTCTTTTTGTAAACTGCATACTATAGGCACGAAGTCTTTCTGCTATCCCCGGTGCATTTTTTTCTGCCACACTAAGCGTCACCTCAGGTGTTATATCTCTTTTTGAAAAACCAGTCCCGCCTGTTGTTAGTACAAGATTGCATTTTACTTCATCGCAAAGTCTTATAAGCTCACTCTTAAGCATCTGTTCATCATCAGGCAGTAGTTTATATGATACAACCTCGTACTTATCTTTTGGGAGAAGTTCTTTTATTTTGGGTCCGCTCATATCCTCCCTAAGCCCCTCTGAGCCTTTATCACTTAATGTAATTATACCTACGCTATACAACATAAGATTATCTCACCTCGTCTAATACTAATCGTTGTTATCAGTTCACATCTGTATTGCGGCCAGCAACATAATGACCACTTTTTCCGCCTACTTTTTCGAGCAGATGAATATTTTTTATCTCCATTGAACGACAGACCGCCTTGCACATATCATATATAGTCAAAAGTGCCATGCTCACACCTGTAAGAGCCTCCATCTCAACACCCGTTTTTCCAACGCAGGCGGTTGTACATACTGCCGTTATTGTCATATTATCCTCGTCAAGTCCAAAATCCACATCGCATTTCGTCATGGCAATAGGATGGCAGAGAGGAATAAGCATTGAGTTATTTTTTGCCCCCATTATCCCTGCAATGCGTGCTATTCCAAGCACATCCCCTTTTTTGGCAGTTCCGTTTGCCACGGCATTAAATGCATCCTCATTCATTCTTATCTCACCACAGGCTTTTGCTACACGGTATGTATCATCTTTTTCGTGAACATCTACCATATGTGCTTCGCCTGCTTCATTAAAATGTGTAAGTTCTTTCTTATCCATTTTTACCCTCGTTATTATTATCACTCATTTGAAAAATCAGTTACAGACAGAGCTGTTTGCATAAATAACTCCATTTGCTAATTTATACCCGACACATAGCTGCATACCGCTTCAAGCACACTGCCGCCTATACTTCTCGATTTGTCCGATATTGTAAAGCAGTTTTTTAACTCACCCTCTCTCGGATCTATATCTGCTATCTTAAATCCCTCAGTCACCTCAAAGCCGTCTCTGATAAGTCCTCTGATAAGTCCTGATATTGTTGCATTTACAGGTACATACTCTCCTTGAAATCCTGACTCGGAAGTATTATTATCATATTTCTCGTATATTCTTGCTATCTCATCACCTTTTTTTACAACATCACCTATGTGGCAGATATTTTTTATAAAACCATAAGCCTCCGCATGAATGACACGCTCACTTGTATAACCGCCTATATTTCCGGGAATTCCGGTATTTACAAGAGCCTGCCCTTTATCTATTATCCTTGCGAGATTGTGACCTCTCATAGTTTCCACAACTATGTCAACATCTTCACCAGCCGTAAATCCCGGACCAACTCCTATAACAAGCGGTGCCATGTCCATAAAAGTTCCAAGATTTTTCTTTGCGATTATCGCATCTACTACGATGTCAGGTCTTAATTTTGCAATCGACTCTCCTTTAGGGTCAACGATAACTGGCACAACTCCATGTTTAATAACCTCATCCATCTCATCTAATGATGTTATAAGTTTAGCCTTAACTCCCTCTATGGTTATCTCTTTGTCGTAGACTGCCTCGCAGAATGAAACCTGCCTTCGTATTGCTGCTGGCTTTTTAGTTTCAAGTGCCAGCACTTTAAACCCTGCCCTGTGAAGTCTGTGAATAATGCCTGTCGCAAGGTCACCTGCACCACGGCATATTATAAGTATATCTTTAATCATAATCTATTCCTTTAAAAATATAATTCCATCATCTGTCTTTTTTGAATAAATATAATGTAGTTTTCCTTTAAATCCCAATTTTCTAAGCCTTTTTTCATATACTTTCTGAATTTGTTTTATATGTTCAAAAGTAACCTTTTCATCAGCTTTTGTCCCTAATTCAAAACTCATATCCTCAAATCTGAAAATAACATCTTTGCAATATTTTCCTATATCCCACAACCCTAAAACAAGATAAACATCCGTAGTAAACTCAAAAATAACAGGTTCACTTTCTAGCGGATATTTAAGTGAATAATGCTTTGCTCCATCGGCTTCTATCAGAATATTGTCTGCATACGGCATTATCCACTTAAGTATTTCAAGCGGAAGTGCTTGAATTTTTTTATTGCTGCCATCACATATTTTTCCTGCCATGCAGTATTTATCGTTTTTTATTCTCTCAATGATGCTAAAAATATCACATGAAATATCGGTATCTCTTTCAAGCATCATATGTGTTGTAGTTGTCAGAAGTACTGTCTCTTTTTTTCCAAGATAATAATCTGACATTTTATGGAGCAGGCTTGTCTTACCGCCTGCTCCTATCACTGATATTATTTTTTTCACTTTAATCCTCTTTTCTGAGCAATTTGTTTCTTTTACACTTCTTCTAAAACTTCATCTTATTTGCTTTTAGTCAGGAAACTTATTTTGCTCAGAAGCAAATCGTGACATGAAATGTATCAGCAGTATTTTTTAGTCTTCCTCATCTATATCCCACATCTTACGCACGGACTTTGATTCCTTTGGCAATAAGATGTTTAATATTATCGCTGCAAGCGAACATGGTACTATTCCTGAACCACCAAATATCAGCTGTATATAATATGGAAGATGTGCTGTCGCACCTGTAGTTGCTCCAAGACCATAACCAAGTCCTATCGCCACTGAGATAATTGTTATCTCACGGCTGCCTATAGGCTCTTTTGTGATAAGCTGGATACCTGAAATAAGGATTGATGCAAACATCATAACTGCCGCACCGCCTAAAACAGACTGTGGCATTATTGACATGATAGCTCCTATCTTAGGGCAAAAGCCGCAGAGTATAAGGAATATTGCTCCCATAGATATTGCAAAACGATTTACAACTTTAGTCATTGAAACAAGTCCGACATTCTGTGAAAATGATGTATTGGGAAGTACACCGAAAAATGCTGCAAATGCTGAGCCAAGACCGTCACATATAACACCGCCCGAAAGTTCGGTATCTGTTGCTTCTCTGTCCATTCCTCCCTCGATACAGGCAGATATATCTCCAACTGTCTCTATCGCAGTAACTATAAACATGATGCCTATCGGAATAATTGCACTTGCCTGAAATGACATCTTAACATCTGAAAGTGCACCAAATCCCATAAAACTAGGAATTGCTATCCATGCTGCATCTTTTACCTGCGAGAAATTTACTACCCATGAATATGTATATTTAGCCCCGTCAGCATCAACACCTGTATTTGGAAGTACAAATGTCATTATGACCGCAACTATATATCCTGCAAGTATTCCAAAAAGGATTGCCGAAGAAGAAAAGATACTATTTTGTGGTGCAAAATGTTTTAAGAGTACGATAACTATCAAAACAACAAATCCCAGGAAAAGATTTGGAAGTGAGCCGTAATCAGCCTTACCGTTTCCTCCGCAGAAATAATTTATTCCGACACCTAGAAGTGAAAGTCCTATCGCTATTACGACAGAGCCGGTAACAATAGGCGGAAAGAACTTTCTGAGTGGTTTTAAAAATACTCCTAATATCCCCTCGAAAATACCTCCTATAAGACAGGCTCCCATAATTGCCCCGTATGCAATAATACCTCCACCGCAAGCTGCCACGGTATTATTTAACACACCTAAAAATCCCGAAGATGTTCCCATGACGATAGGCACTTTTCCTCCGACAGGTCCTATCGAAAACATCTGCACAAGTGTTACTATTCCGGCTATTATCATAGCATTCTGTAAAAGTGCCGTTCTAAGTTCAGAAAAACCTGCATCTGCCGTAAGTCCACAGACACCCATAACGATAATGAGTGGTGTAAGGTTTCCAATAAACATCGCCATTACATGCTGAAGTCCGAGTGGGATTGCCTGTGAGAGTGGAATTCTTCCCTCAAATTCATAAGGACTTGAATATCCGGCTGACTTTTTTTCATTTGTCTCTTTCATTGCTAATATTATCCTCCTGTTTTTTTTGATAATTGTCCCTAATATTTTACTAAGATATTTATCTACGGTCAATTACTTTTTCTTTTTCATATCTAATATCCCTGGCTTAAAGCTAAAATGCATCAATCATTTTGAACCCGGTCAATCATAAATCCTTTGTCACTGCCTTCTCATACACATAACTTTTTTTGTTTTGTTGCAGCTTTTTTAAAATATTGTAACAACCTAGTGTATGGTTGAATAACCTTTCTGTCATCGCTGATTATAGGTATATCACGCCCGGCCAGCAGTATCTCTGCCGTCTTTTTTGCTCTCTTAAGCGGCGAACAGTAGCATATATCAAAATGAACATCCTTATATTTCAATGCCGCCGCTTCAGCCATCTTTATACCTTCATCATTAAGAGGAATGTCTGTCCTTCCTTGAAGTTTATGCAAAACATTCCAGTCTGTCCTGCCATGTCTCATTATATATAACATATGTTTTACCTCTTTAAAAATATTTTTACAGCCATCTTTTCAATGTATCATTCAGTTTATTTATGTCAAGCGGTTTTGCCATATGCTCGTTCATACCGGCATTTTTAGCAAGCATAATATCTTCGGCAAACGCATTTGCTGTCATCGCTACTATAGGTATAGCCGCTTTCTTTTTATCATCGAGTGCGCATATTGCTGCTGCCTCATACCCATTCATAACAGGCATCTGTATATCCATAAATACAAGTTTATAATAGCCTTCCGGATTGTAGACCACCTTATCTACTGCCTCTCTGCCATTTTCAGCCGTATCAACTACAGCTCCTGTCATTCCTATAATTTCTTTTGCTATCTCACTATTAAACTCGTTATCCTCAACAAGAAGTATACGCTCTCCGGAATAATCTGATTTTGACAGATCAGACAAGTATCTGTAAGCTGTAAGTACAATTATCGTAATTTCTTTTCCCACGATTTTTCTTATCTGTCTCGCAGTTTCAATTCCATTCATTCCCGGCATCTTAAGATCTACAATCACAGCAAAGTAATCTTCGTCAGCTTCATGCCGTTTTTTAGTAAGTTCAACAGCTTTTTCACCAGAAGTTGTCCACTCTCCAGAAAGTCCAATATCTTCTAATATATTTATAGCATTTTCACAGCATATCTCATCATCCACAACCAACACTGGAAAATCAAGAAGTTCTTCTATCTGTCCCTTTTCTTCCTCCTGAAGCTTCAAAAAAATTGTTATTGTAAAACGGCTTCCCTTTCCGGGTTCACTCTCAATCTTTATATTTCCATTCATCATATTGACGATATTTCTTACTATAGTCATGCCAAGACCTGTTCCCTATATCTTTGATGTGTGCTTATCGTCAGCTCTTGTAAATGGTTCAAAAATAATTTTCTGAAATTCCTTCGTCATGCCTATTCCATTGTCTTCAATGGTAAACTCGTAACACCCAATATTTTTTGACTTATCATGACGTTCCTCGATTGAAAAAATAATATTTTCCCCATCGGGAGTATATTTAACAGCATTGCTCATGACATTTATGATTATCTGCTGTATACGCAGACTGTCGCCGGACACATTTTCGTGATATATTTTCCCTACACGCACTTCAAAATTGTGATTATGTATTTCTATGTCATTTTTTGTCATTGCAATGAGATTATCAATAAGCTCAGGAAGATTAAAATCTTCTTCAGATAAAGTCAATCTTCCACTCTCTATGCGTGACATATCAAGCACTTCATTTATGAGACTGAGCAGATGTCTGCTTGACTTAGTGATCTTGCCAAGGCAGTCAATAACCCTGTCTTTGTCATCTATATTAGTACCCGCTATAGCTGTCATCCCGACAATAGCGTTCATCGGTGTGCGTATATCATGAGACATATTAGATAAAAATTCTGTCTTTGAATGATTTGCCCTGTTTGCAGCCTCATAGGCATCCTTTAATGCCTTTCTTGACTCTATCTCCATCTTCTTTTCATTTGTTATATCCTGAACAATAAGCATGATATTCTCAATATCATTATCCTTTGTTTTTGAAAGTGGGATTACTGCCATATTTTTAAATATTCTTTCATCTAACGAACAGTATTCAAATTTGTAAATATCCTCAATGCTGTCAAATACCTTATTCAGGTGTTCTAAGGAAAGAATTTCTTTCATTGTCTGTTTCTCAGATATAACCTTATATTGTGATGATATTCCATTAATAAATTCATCATAATTTCCTATAGAACCATAGGTAGAATCATTCGGCAATATGCTGTAAACCTTGTATGTATTTTCTCTAGGATTGCACATTGCAAAATGATCGACAGATCGACAAGCCTTATCGTTCCCTGAATAAGCTTATCCATAACAGCATTCTGGCGTGTCATCTCCCTTATCTGATCTGCCTCTTTTTCAGCCTCAGTAATATCTCTTACAAAGATCATCGCATATCGTGATGTATTGTTTTCTTCGCCCGGCATGACAACATTTCTTACCAGACGCTCCTTGCCATTTATTTTTATATGACATTCAATACTCAGCTCGTGATTACCGGCATTAAATTTTTCAAGCATATATGCCCTGTTGTAAATAAGAGCAACGGCTGATTTATCCTCCTCACAGACAAATTTATCAAGATACTCCTGTATCAGTTCATCCCAAGTTGTACTTTTTTCAAAAAGTCCGAGCAGAGAATTCTCTACCTTAAGAGAGTCAAATGTATTATCCTTAAGATTCACATAATACTCACATATGTTCGATTCAGTATATGCTCTGTGAAAAGCATCACTTTTCTTTACAAATAATTCCTGTGATCTCTGTTCCTCAATGTTTATAAAGGTCCCCACCATTCTAAGCGGTGAGCCATCACGTCTTCTTATAGTTTCTGCGCTTGTCCTGAACCACTGATAAGAGCCATCAATTTTCCTCATTCTGTACTCGGCATTATATTTCTTACAATCATGTATATCAGCCGCTGCTTCCTGTAACATTGAAATAACCATTTCCCTGTCTTCAGGATAAATATTTTCCTTCCACATCTCAATAGTGTTAGGAAAATCAAGAACATCATGGTATCCTAACATTCTCCTGAATTCATGACTCCAGAACACATCGGTAATATTGCCCTTCATATCAAAATCAAAATACCACATTTCAGATTTGAGGACATTATTTATAAGCTTCAGGTTCTGTTGTACCCAGTCAGTCTGGACAGACAAAACCCATAGCCTATTTCCATATTCATCTACAGAATCAGCCTTATACATTCTTACATAAACAGGAGCGTCCGCCTTGTTTATCATCCGCCACTCACCTATTCCATGAATTTTTTTAAAACGTTCTACATCAAGAAAACTTTGATTTTCACCATAAAATATATTTTTAAGCGAACCTGATGATATCTCCATAAACTCATCATATTCGTATCCTAAGCTTTGTAAAAAATAACTACTCACGCATGCTATTGAAAGCTTTTCATCATAGTAGTCAGATAAAAAGCCTACCAAATTATAAAAATTAACCGCTTCTTTTACGGCATTATAATTCTCATCACTTAATTTAAAGTCCTTATCACAATAAAATACCGTTTCTTTTTGAATTAATCTGTTATCTGTCTACATATTCGCTCTCCACACATATAAATAAAATGTATAACTACTTATATTGAAGTCATTGTAGCATACTTTTGTACAGTTGCCTATACATTTTTACATGATATTTTACTTATGCGAAGCTCTCATAAATATGTTATTAAAACAACTTTCACAATCATCAGATATTTCATTTACTATAGTTCTTTTCCTGCCAAATATAAACCTCTTTCGCCAATTTCTGCCTGTATAGTACATATACACTTGCTAATTTCATCAAAAACATGTAACATAAAATTGTACATGATTGGAGGAATTAATAATGAAAAAGATAAGTATCAAAACGTCCGTAATCGTCTATCTGCTTACGAGCGTTCTAATCACATCCGCAATACTTGGAAGTTTAGCGGTATCGAATCTCAAAAAATCCACAAAACAGGCTTCTGAAAAGTACAACACAGCCATGAATGACGGCTACAAAACCGAAATCAAATCGGAAGTTGAAACAGCCATCACCGTAATGCAGTCCGCATATGACCGTTACAAATCCGGTACCATTACCGAAGCTGCCGCCAAAAATATGGCAAAAGAAACAATACGAAACATGCGTTACCGCGAGGACGGCAGCGGATATTTTTGGATTGACGATACAAACTATACGCTCATTATGCATCCGATACTCACAGAGCAGGAAGGCGATAACAGAAAAAATGAGACAGACAAGAACGGTGTCAAAATAATACAGAAAATATTAGACTCAGTTACTACAGACAAAAACGCTGACGGATTCAATGAATTTTACTACACAAAGTCAGACGGAAAGACTGTCGCACCGAAACTTGCTTATTCTGAACTCTTTGAACCTTGGGGCTGGATAGTTTCCACCGGAAATTATGTTGATGATATGCAAAAAGAAATGCGTTCAACAAAGTCACAACTTAATTCATACTCTGCAAAACTGCAGCGAAGCATATTTATTATATTTTTTATAATAATAATTGCAATTATCATATCTGGCAATATTTTCAGTACATACCTCTGCAATCCTATCCGTAAACTTGCCGATATTGGAAAAGACATATCACATGGTAAAATATCCGATGAAATACAACAAAATTCAAGACACCGTGAAATAAACGCATTGCAAAACAGTTTCCGTGAGCTTTTAGAAACATTCAGGGGACAGGCTGATTCAATCAAAAAACTGTCAAACGGTGACTTTTCAATAACCGTCACCCCAAAATCAGATGATGATGTAGTCGGCAATGCACTCAACACTCTTGTAACCCAAAATCATAATGCTTTTGCGAACATGAGTCTTGCCGCAGAACAGATTGCACAGGGCAGTTACCAGATTGCAGATGCCAGCAAAAATCTCGCTGACGGTGCGACAGCACAGGCAAGTGCCATTGAACAGATAACCGCTTCTGTATCTAAGATTGCAGACAAATCAAAAAATAATGCCGCTGAAGTAAACGATGTCCAGAAACTTATAATTGATGCTGATTCGGCTATCCGTTCCGCAAATGAAAAAATGCAGGAAATGATGACTGCCATGAAAGAAATTAAATCAGGTTCTGAGGATATTCAAAAAATCATAAAAGTAATTGACGATATTGCATTTAACACAAACATACTTGCATTAAACGCATCTGTTGAAGCTTCCCGTGCAGGCGAACACGGCAAAGGTTTCGTCGTTGTCGCAGAGGAAGTACGAAATCTTGCCGGACGTTCGGCTGAGGCTTCTAAGCAGACCGCCGATATGATAGAAAATTCTATCCAGAGAGTACAAAAAGGCTCAAAACTTGCTGATGACACAAGAAATGCTTTACAAATCATATCAGAATTAGTTGAGAGAATAACCGTATCCGGCAATATTATAGCAAAGACATCAGATGAACAGGCTGCTTCTGCATCACAGATTGACAGTGCCCTTATGCAGATTTCCCAGATAACGCAGACTAATTCGGCAACAAGTGAAGAATGCGCTGCTGCAAGTGAAGAACTTTCTGCACAGACACGAACACTCAACACACAAATCTCAAAATATAAACTTTAAATTAAAAATAATGCCACATTTATACGGCTTATAGCGTTTTACAGACGCATACTTAAAAGTAAAACCTCAAAAGGAGAATTTATTTAATAATGACACAAAGCAATATAATCAAAACATTAATAAACGAACTTATATACAATAATAAAAATCAGAAATATATTCCTGATAACTTTATAAATTTTAATATTATAAGTCCTGAATATTCTCCTTATGAGGTAGAAATCAAATCATATCCGCAGGCAATGAGCAAAAACCTGTTTGCTCTGATATGGGATATTCACAAGCCACATACCGTATCTTCAACAATAATTCCATCTGAAACACCATTCGTGTATGAAAAGGATGTTATTCCCGGAATGCGTACACAGATGCACTCTCACGAATATCTTGAACTGTTTTATGTCATAGAGGGCAAGTACCGTCAAAAAATTCTTGGCAAAGAATACGTCTTTCAAAAAGGTGAATTATGTCTTATCGACAAAAACTGCCAGCATCAGGAAATACTTGTTGACAGCTCTTCTACTATCCTTTTTCTCGGCATAACGGTTCAGATGTTTGATGAGATAATGAAACATCTAAGCAATGCCGGACGAATAACAGCCTTTTTAAATACTGCCCTGTTAGAGCAGAAAAACATTCAGCAGTACCTTCATTTTAAGCCTAATTCCGACAGTGAAAGCCCGTTAAAACTTGAAAGTACCTTTATATCGCTTATCGAGGAATTAAACAGCTTTGACGCTGCTTCTCCTTTTATATGTCAGGGACTTTTACTTAGGATATTTCAAATACTCGGAACCGAATATGATTTTTCTCTTTCAAAACAGGCAAGAAAGAAAATGAACACGATACTGTTTGAAGAAATCACCGATTTCATAACAGAAAACATCGCTGATATTTCCATTCAGATGCTTGTCTCTGAATTTCATTTTCAAAAAGATTATTTTAACAGGCTTTTAAAAGCCCAAACCGGTATGACATACACGGAGTATTTACAACTGTTAAGACTGCGTCATGCGGAAAAAATGCTTCTTACTACCGATTACACTATCGAGCAGATAGCCGAGAGCATAGGCTACCATAATAAGGGCTATTTTTATAAGATTTTCACCGAGAAATACCAGCTTACGCCGGCACAATTTAAGAAGAAATGTAAGAAGTTTTATATTTAAATACACAAACAGGCAACCCTCATAAGGGTTGCCTGTTTTATCTTTTGCATTCTTATTTTGTTTTATCTTTAGTTAAAAATCTATCTTCGAAATTTGAAACCGGGTTTATTCTATAAATCCCATTTCCAATCTCTTACTTCCGGAAGATCAATTCCATACTCATGGATGTACTGCTTATGCTCAACAAGCTTGTCGTTCATCTGCTGGATAAGGTATGCACCTGTGTTTCCAAGCTGTGGAAGAACTGAGATAGCATTCTTAACAAGATTGAAACGGTCAATCTCATTCTGAACACGCATATCGAATGGAGTTGTAATTGTTCCCTCCTCCTGATAACCATATACATGAATGTTACGGTTAGTTCTGCGATATGTAAGCTCGTGAATAAGTGTATGATATCCGTGGAATGCAAAGATGATTGGCTTATCTTTTGTGAAGAGTGCATCATACTCTGCATCTGTTAATCCATGAGGATGTTTTGTACTTGGCTCAAGTTTCATAAGGTCAACTACGTTGATAACACGAATCTTGATGTCAGGTAATGCCTTTCTAAGGATTGTAACTGCTGCAAGTGTCTCAAGTGTTGGTGTATCACCACAGCAAGCCATAACGATGTCAGGCTCCTGTCCCTGGTCGTTAGAAGCCCACTCCCAGATACCGATACCCTGAGTACAATGCTTAACAGCCTGCTCCATAGTAAGCCACTGCTGTCTTGGGTGCTTAGATGTAACTAATACGTTTACATAGTCACGGCTTCTGATACAATGGTCAAAACATGAAAGTAAGCAGTTTGTATCTGGTGGAAGGTAAAGACGTACAACGTCTGACTTCTTGTTTGCAATATGGTCAAGGAATCCCGGATCCTGATGTGTAAATCCGTTGTGATCCTGCTGCCATACATTTGATGAAAGGATAAGGTTAAGTGAAGCAATTGACTGTCTCCAAGGAAGCTGATTGCAAACCTTTAACCATTTTGCGTGCTGTGCACACATAGAATCTACTACACGGATGAATGCTTCATAACTTGCGAAGAATCCATGACGTCCTGTAAGAAGGTATCCCTCTAACCATCCTTCACACATATGCTCACTAAGCATCGAATCCATTACACGACCATCCTGTGCAAGGAATTCATCTGTATCAAGTTTCTCGCCATTCCAGTCACGGTTTGTAACTTCGAATACTTTACCAAGACGGTTAGACATTGTCTCGTCCGGTCCGAAAATTCTGAAGTTTCTTTCTTCCTCGTTGAGTTTGAAGATGTCTCTTACAAATCCACCGAGTTCTATCATATCCTGTGCCTCAACTGCACCCGGCTTAGGAACGTCAATTCCGTAATCTCTGAAGTCAGGAAGACGAAGGTCACGAAGAAGTTTACCACCATTTGCATGTGGGTTAGAACCGATTCTCTTATCTCCTGTAGGAGCAAGTGCTTTGAGTTCAGGAATAAGTCTTCCGTTCTCATCAAAGAGTTCTTCAGGATGATAGCTAAGGAGCCACTCTTTTAACATATCAAGATGCTCAGGCTTATCCATCATGATAGGTACCTGATGTGCTCTGAATGAATCTTCAATCTGATTTCCGTCAACAACCTTAGGACCTGTCCATCCCTTTGGTGTACGGAGAACAATCATAGGCCACTTAGGTCTCTCTGTATTTCCGTTTTCTCTTGCATCTTTCTGGATAGCTTTAATCTTATCCATAGCCTTGTCAAGAGCTTCAGCCATCTTCTTATGCATATCCATTGGGTCACTGCCTTCAACAAAGTAAGGCTCCCATCCGCATCCATCAAAGAAATGTTCTAATTCATCATGTGGAATACGAGAAAGAACTGTTGGGTTGCTGATCTTGTATCCATTCATATGTAAAATAGGAAGAACTGCACCATCTGTCTTAGGGTTAAGGAATTTGTTACACTGCCAAGAAGTAGCAAGTGGTCCTGTCTCTGCCTCACCATCACCTACGATACATGAAACAACTAAATCCGGGTTATCAAATACAGCACCGAATGAATGAGCAAGTGAATAACCAAGCTCTCCACCTTCGTTGATTGAACCAGGAGTTTCAGGAGCTACGTGACTTGAAATTCCGCCTGGGAATGAGAACTGCTTGCATAATTTCTTAAGTCCATCCATATCCTCACTGATGTTAGGATATACTTCACTGTAAGTTCCCTCTAAGTATGTATTTGCTACGAAGAAGTTTCCGCCATGACCCGGACCTGAAATAAGAATCATATCCTGATCATATTTTTTAATTACACGGTTTAAGTGAACATAGATAAAGTTCTGTCCCGGAACTGTTCCCCAATGTCCAACTATCTTTTTCTTTACATGCTCCATTGTTAATGGTTCACGTAATAATGGGTTGTCTAATAAGTAGAGCTGTGCTGCTCCAAGGTAATTAGTTGCACGCCAGTATGCGTCCATCTTCTTGAGATAATCCTCAGTTAATGGCTGCTTTTCAACAACGTCTGTATTTGCCATTTAATTGTCCTCCTTATGTAAATCAAATGTATCCATTTTTTGCTATTGTAGACATTTTTTTTAATCTATTCAATTTCCAATTCCTATATAAATTTTCAAAAGTTACCTAAAACGACTTATTTTGTGTTTGTATTTGGAAATAATCTCCAAAAGCAGGTTTATATCGAGAGGTTTTGCTATGTGTTCATTCATCCCTGCCTCTATTGCATCCAGCTTGTCCTTTGTGAAAGCATTTGCCGTCATCGCAATTATCGGGATTTTTTTTGCATCCTTCCTGTGAAGCTTCCTTATATTTCTTGTAGCTTCATATCCGTTCATAACAGGCATCATAACATCCATCAAAATTATATCATAACAATTCTCATCTGTCTCTGCAAACACATCTACTGCTTCTTTTCCATTATTTGCAAGTGTAACCTCTGCTCCTGATTTCTTAAGAATGTACTCTGCTATCTCAGCGTTTATCTTATTGTCCTCTACTACGAGTATATTAAGTCCGGATAAGTTATCTATAACAGCATCTTTTTCCTCTCTCTTTTGACTTGCATTTTTATCAATCACGCAAGGAATCTCGACAACAAATACGGTTCCCTCTCCGAGTTTACTGTCAACAGTTATTGAACCATTCATAAGTTCAAGCAGCTCTTTTGTGATTGCCATACCAAGACCTGTCCCCATATACTGTGTACCGGCATTTTCGTTTTCTCTTGAAAACGGTTCAAAAATATGTTTTTTAAATTCCTCATTCATTCCTATTCCGGTATCTGATATTGTAATTCTGAATATAGTCCTGGTATCCTGCTGAAATTTTTCTTCAACTACAATTTTTAAGTTACCGTTCGGTTTATTGTATTTAATCGCATTGCTCTCTATATTCTGTATCACCCTCTGAATATGTATTGGACTTCCGATGAGGTTCTCATGCTGTATGTCATGCTTTTCCATCTCAAAATGAATGCCTTTTTCCGATATCATATCCGCAAATACATCTTTTAAATTTTCAAGTATTGTATTGATATTAAAAGGTTCAAATGAAAGAACAGTTTTTCCACTCTCCAGTTTACTCATATCGAGTACATCATTTATCAGATTTTTCAACTGATTTGATGCACTGTCTATTCTGTCAAGTGCAAACACAACTCTTTCACTGTCATCGACATTGTCACGTGCTATCTTTGTCATTCCTACAATACCATTCATTGGCGTTCTTATATCATGTGACATACGCGCCAGAAAATTTGACTTGGCATCATTTGCTTTCTCTGCATCCTCTTTTGCACGTGCCAGTTCCTCTTTGTTCTTTTTCACATGGTTAAGCTGTGCTGAAATTGCAAATATTATGATAATAAAAGTAACCGACATACATATTATTATAAAATTTGCATTATTTTTAACAAACCGCGACAATGAAATTTTCTGCTCTGCAGACGAATAACTTATCATCGTTCTCATTATGTTTGAATTATCTGACAGAAGTACCACCTTGTTCAATATAGAAAGAAGTGTAGGGTTATTTCTGTTTGTCGCAATACTTAAAGGTACCGTATTTGACAGGTTTACCGTCTTTAAATCGCTATACTTAGACGTATCAAACACCTGATCTACACGGTATGCACTAAAAATTGTCGCCGTCACCTCACCGTTCTCAACAGCTTCTACACATTCCTCAGGTGTATCATATACCTTTACACGGCTGTCAGGATAATATATTTTTAAATATGTTTTCTGATAGTTTGACTGATTTTTTATTGCGATTTTTTTCATCGATACGTCACTATAGTTCCCACGATAGACTGCAACTATAGGCGAGTCTACAACCGCTTTTGTAACTGAAAAATTATTTTTATCGGCATACCACTTATCACCGTAAAATGGAAATATACAATCAATCTCATCTGATTTTAAGGCATTGACCATCTGCCCCAGATTATCGTATGCATAATATTTATATTTTAATTTGAAGCCCGAAAAACAATTCACAGATTCATCAAACAATGTTTTTACAACACCTATAGGTTTTCCTGTCTTATCGTCTTTGTCGCAGAATGCAAGCATGTCCTTCAGATAGCCAACCTTTATATACATATGTCTGTTGAGCCATTTTCTCTCATCAGCATCAAGAATTTTTCTGACACTTACGTTTTTATAGTATTTGTATTGCAGATTTTGGTTGTAATACGGGTCAACAGAAAAAAGTTTTCTCTGCGCCTCATCAAGTTCATCCTTTAAATAACTGTGTTTTTTGCTTATTGCAAAATAATAATCTGAATCGTCAACCTTAATAACAGGAGTAAACAGATTGTTCTCTGATGTCTCCGTATCAAGTATCGCATCATATTTTCCCGACGAAAGACCTGATTTAAGCTCATCATATCCGTCTGCAGCGACAACTTTGCTGTTCAGTTCATTGAGAATAATCCAGTTTTTCAGCATTTCAACTTTATCGCTTCCACCATTTACACCTATTTTTTTATCCATAAGTGTTTTAAGATTGTCCGATGTTATATCTGAGTCCGTACCTTTAACATAAATATAGTACCCTTCCGTTCCCATAGGTTTGTCAGAAAACAATGCCCTCTCGCTTCTTGCCTGACTGTATGATACACCACATAATACGTCAATACTGCCCTGTTCCAAAAAGTCAAATAATTCATTCCATTCCCCGTAAACATATTTATAGCTCCACCCTGTATATGATGCTATATCCTGCAGATAATCAAATCCGTAACCTGTTTTATATTCGGTATCTGAACTTATCGAAACACTCGAAACCATATCTGATGAATTTGCAAAACCAACTATTATTTTCCGCTGTTCTGCCTTTGATTTTGAACATGGCAGCAGGACAATTATAGTTAAAAGAAAAAATCCAATTACTCTCATTTGTCTATATACAAAGTTTTTCATATTATTCTCCATTCTTCGCATAACAAAATATAAATGATATTGAGGTCAAAAAGTATTTTGCCCCCAACTAATGCTTTTATTTTCTCATACAAAAAGAAAGAATGCAATAATATAATCGGCAGAACAGCTATTTAATAATAAACTTTTCCGACACTTCTTCCTTTTTGAAATTCCGTGTCTATAACAATCGTTTCATCTGGTTCCAAATTCTTTATATAATTATCTCATACTTACAGATAATAAAAAACAAGAATTTTATAATTTTCAACTACAAGATTTCATCCGCAATTTTCTTTCCGAAAGGCGTTCCCGCAAGTCCTCCAATTCCTGTTTCCCTGAGAGTTTCGTCCATCTTATCACCGACATATGCCATCGCATCTATCACTTCATCTGCCGGCACTCTGCTCTCAATTCCTGCCAATGCCATCTGCGAACACGAAACCGCATTTACAGCACCGCCAACATTTCTTTTTATGCATGGCACCTCCACAAGTCCCGCAACCGGGTCACAGACAAGACCAAGCAGATTTTTGAGTGCCATAGATGCACTGTTTATAATTTGAGTCTCGTTTCCCCCTTGCAGATATGTGAGTGCTCCGGCTGACATTGCACTTGCAGAGCCTATCTCCGCCTGACATCCTCCTTTTGCACCGCTTATTGAAGCTCTTTTTGCTATAACTCCGCCAATTCCCGCTGCCACATAAAGTGCTTTTATTATTTTTTCTTCTGCTTCTGCCACATCCCGCTCTTTATTTTCATTTTTTAATAAGCTGTCATAATATGGCACCAATATAGCTGGCAGTACACCACATGCACCCGCTGTCGGCGCCGCCACTATTCGTCTCATACATGCATTTGACTCGCCCATTTTTAGGGCTTCAACAATAACTTTTCCCATAAAATTACCGCAAAGACAGTCATGTGTTTTTGTATATTCCTCCATCTTTTTGCCGTCACCACCGCTCAAACCGCTTGATGATTTTATATCCCCGTCATAATTTACTGACGCATGATACATAGCATCCCACAGTTCTTTCATCTTTGACATTGAGTCTTCTTTGTCAACATTTCTGTCTGACATATCATCTTCGAGGATTATCTGCCAAAATTCTTTGCCGTCACTTTTACATCTGTCTGTTATCTCTTTTAACGAATTGAACATACTAACCTCCATTTTTATATATGTACTCTCAAAATTCTTTGTTCCGAAGATTTAGAAAATACATTATATGATTGTTGCTAATCGATATTTACATATGTTACCTTTATGACCCCTTCTAAATGCTCAAGCCACTTTATTGCTTCTTCCGGTATTGACTGGTCTGTCTCGATTACCATAACCGCATACCCTCCACGCTTGTCCCTGAAAAGCTGCATTGTCGCAATATTTACACATTTATGCGAAAGCATTGATGTGACTTCTGCAACATGACCCGGCTGGTCGATATTGTGTACTATAAGTGTTGGTTTTTCTGCCGAAAAATTAACATCTATTCCGTCAATCCTGTTTACCATAATCCTGCCACCGCCAAGTGATGATGCCTGTACACTAAGCTTTCTGCCATTCTTACCAGTTATATCAATCAACACCGTATTCGGATGGGCATTTCTTATATCAAGCGTGTAAAACTCAAATTTCATTCCTGCTTTTTCTGCCAGCTCAAAACTTTCAGGTATTCTCATATCATCAGGATGCATGTCAAGTATACCTGCTATAAGTGCCCTGTCAGTTCCATGCCCTTTACCTGTCTTTGCAAAGGAACCGTACAGCCCTATTTTAACCTCACACGGCTCATCCTTTAAAAGATGCCTCGCAACATAACCTATCCTTACTGCTCCTGCCGTATGTGAACTGCTTGGTCCAACCATTACAGGTCCCAATATGTCAAATAAATTCATTTAATTCCTCCTTTTGTGCTGCCGCCATGAAATGATGTTATATATAAAATTTTGCAAAGGGGCAAACATAATATATATGTTTACCCCTTTGTAAAATTTGTATGAACTATTATGATATTCAAGTCAAAAAATAATCTGACTCTGTATCATTTTTTTAATTGTTTACACCGTGATGTACTGCATCCGTGCTTGCTGTTATAGGTAAAAATACATATCCATGCTTTTTACCATATTTTATCATTTTATCGAGTGCATTTATAGTCTTGTCATTTCCATAGAAATCATGCATCAGAACAACATTTCCTCTTCCTTTGCAAAGTTCTGATGTTACATTATGAAATGTCTGCTGTGGATTTCTTGCACCGCCTGCATCTTCACTGTCGACATTCCAGTCAAAATAGTGGTATCCCCAGCCGTCGAGTTTTTTTGTAAGCCTTGTCATAATTCCTTTGTTGTACCTGCTTACTGTATTTGAACTTCCTCCTGGGAATCTTGATACCGTACACCATACTCCAAACTTCTTAAAGAAAAGATTACGGAGTTTGTCAAGGTTTCCTTTATAAACCTTTTCAGATTTGTATATTTCATAATATTTATGTTTAAATCCATGCAAAGCAAGTGTATGTCCCTCATCAATAACTCTTTTTGTAAGTTTATAATCGTAGCTTGCCGGACGGAGTTCAAAAAATGTTGCTTTTACATTGTTTTTCTTCAATATTTTCAGAATTTTTGGTGTTGTATAACTGTTTGGACCGTCATCAAAAGTAAGATATATTATATTTTTAGGTCTCTTTTTTACACTTATACCTGCAACATACGTTTTTTTGCCGTCGTTTCCCTTTATTTGAATTTTTCCTTTTTTCTTTGCTATTATTTTTCCTTTTTTATCTACTGTCGCTATGCTTTTATCTGTTGTTTTCCATTTGACATTTTTAGCTTTTGTACCGTTGCTGAACTGTATATCCAGATGTTCGCCTGTAAGCATTGTAAATTTCGGATATACCATTCCCTTTTTAGCTACTTTTACCGTATATGTAATCGTTTCATTTTTACTTTTCATCACAATGGTAGTTTTTCCATGCTTAACTCCATGTACAACACCATTTTTTGAAACTGTTGCTATTCCCTTGTTTTTTGATTGAAATTCTGCCCCGTCAATTTTATCCGGTAATGTCTTTGTCTCACTAAGGAGCAGCTTGACATGCTCTTTCTTTTTCACTTCATTTTCTTTTGCTGTAACCGAAACTGCAGACTGTTCTTTTTTATCCCCTCCGCCACATGCTGTACAGCTAAGTACAGTCGCAACTAACAAACCTGCAAAAACGCTCTGAACACTCTTTCTTCTCATTTGTCCTAAAACCTCACTATCCCTATATTTTAAATGTGAAAAACCATTTTGCATTTTTACATACTCCCTGCTATACATTTTTTTGCAGATGCAAATTTTTTTGCCATGCAATTTTTTTTGCATTGTAAAAGGGCAAACATAAACGTTTGCCCTTATGGTTTTCACATAAGCAACTACTATTATAACAAAACAAAAATATAAGTCAAAGAAGAAAGTATTTCTTTTTGATTAAGAATTTGTTACATTTGACAATAATATAATGCAAGGGTCAAAATACCTTTTGCCCCCTACATCATATTATGGAATTTATTTTTTTAATATATGTCTCGCTCTCTCTTTGTCCTTTTCCATCTGATTTTTAAGTTCATCAAGTCCCGGAAATTTTTTCTCGTGTCTTATATGTTCATAAAACTCGACAGTTATTTTCTTTCCGTAAATATCTCTGTCAAAATCGAGCAGGCATGTCTCAACGCCAATATCATATCTGCCTATCGTCGGTTTTCTGCCGACATTGGTTACACCCTTATACACCTGAGAGTCGCCCTCAATCTTTACCTTCGACGCATAAACTCCAGACGGCAGCAGGAGTTTTGACTTATCGGGAACTATGTTTGCCGTCGGCATATTAAGTGTCCTGCCAAGTGCATTTCCATGTATTACTGTGCCTTCTATAAAATAATTGCGTCCAAGCAGGTCGTTTGCCTTTGCAATATCACCGTCCTCAAGTTTTTTTCGTATAAGTGTACTGCCTATCGTCTCGTTGTCTGCTTGTAACTTATGAAATATTTTTATGTCATATCCGTACTCAGACGCATATCTTTTTAATATTCCCACATTGCCATCGCGGTTCTTTCCAAAGTGAAAATCCTCTCCGACACAAATGTATTTTACATCCAGTTTTGCAACAAGAAAATCTCTTATAAAATCATGCGGAGCCATGTTTTTTGTCTGTTCATTAAAAGGAAATAATATTTCTCTCCAAATCCCGATTTCTTCTAATATTTTGTTTTTTTCTTCCTGTGAATATATATATTTCTGCGGTGTATCAGACATCTCAAAAGTAAACACGGTAGGAATAAATTCTTTTTTTTCTAATATTTCATGAAGCAAAAGCCTGTGTCCTCTATGAAGTCCGTCAAACTTGCCAAGCGATACCGCACTGTTTTTTACACATATATCCAAACCTTTAAGGATTTCCATTTTTCTTCTGCCCCCTTGAAAATATCATAAAATATTTTTTATATTAAACTGTTTTCTTTATTGAAATGTTCATTAGAACATGGGAATGTTTTTTAACATGAAAATATTTTTAAAACATTCTGAATACCTTAAATTCTTTTCCCTTCTTCTGATATATTGCCCTGAAATTATTGTTCTCGTCATAGACAAGAACTTTTTCGTCTTCTGAAATATTACCCGCATTCTCTTTAAAGTCTTTTTCCCTCAAAGTGTTTCCATTTTGAAGATATCTTATCCCATCCCCCGAAACACTAAGTTTTGAATATTCAAAAAGAGAATCGACACTGTAAACTTTTTCCATAAATTTTTCAGGTTTTTCCTTTGATAAAAACTCTATATCGCTAAGTGTAAGTGCATCTTTTATTTCAAAAACAGATACTCTTGTCCTCACAAGATTTTCCATTGCCGCACCTATGCCAAGTTCTTTTCCTATGTCATGGCAGAGGGTTCTTATATAGGTCCCCTTTGAGCATGTAACATCCATTGTAAATGTTTTATTATCCAAATCTATATCAATTATATCAATCTTTGAAATATTTATGTCGCGCGGTTTCCGCTCAATAATTTTTCCCTCTCTGGCAAGTTCATACAGTTTTTTACCGTTTACTTTAAGTGCCGAATACATTGGTGGTATCTGTTTTATGTCACCGACAAATTTTTCGACACACTCCCTTATATTCTGCTCACTTATACCGGTAACATCATACTCTTTTAAAATAGTTCCTGTCATGTCCTGCGTATCAGTTTCAACACCCAGTTTGCACACTGCTCTGTATGATTTGTCTTTGTCCGTTAGAAGTTCACATACCTTTGTTGCTTTTCCAAGACACACCGGCAGCACACCTGTCGCCGCCGGGTCAAGTGTTCCTGTATGACCTATCTTTTTTTGTCTCAATATTCCTCTAAGCTTTGCCACAACATCATGTGAGGTAAAACCCGCTTCTTTGTATACATTTATTATACCATCCAAGCTTTATTTTCCATCCTTTATATTATTATCATTATCTTTTAGCTTAATTATTTTTGTTTAACATCTGGCTCTCGATATGACCTGTTATATTATTAACTACATCATGTGCAGAACCTCTCATTGTAAAACCGGCTGCTTTCACATGACCGCCGCCGCCAAAAAACGAAGCTATCTTGCTCACATCTATATAATCATTTGAGCGCAGACTTACTTTGTATTCCTGGTCACCAATCTCATGTAAAAGAATTGCAACTTCAACGCCCTGTGTTATACGAAGCTGGTCGACTATTCCCTCAATGTCCTCGGTCTTAGCTTCATAAAACTCCATCATTCTTCTTGTGATAGTTGCAACTATACACTTTCCATCCATGACACGCATACTCGCAAGCAGAGTTCTTCCAAGAAGCTGTGTCTGTGTATAAGTTCTCTGAAGAAAACACTCATCAATATATTTCCAAAAAGGAATACCTGTATCAACAAGTTCACCTGCTATATCCATAGTCCTCTTTGATGTATTTGAAAATCTGAACACACCTGTATCAAATATGATACCTATGTATAATGCTCTTACTATCTCAAACCCGAGTTTTTTCTCACCGGAAAGTCTATCAATACTGTCCCCAATATTCTGTTTACTAAATAAATCTGAAATTTTTTCTTCATCTGTAATAAGCTCATACAAAACTTCACATGTTGAACTTGCATCTGAATTCACCACATTTATACCTGCATAGTATCTGTTACTTATATGGTGGTCTATACACATAGTGCTCTTTGCATTGTAAAATGCTTTCTGTGCATCACCGAGCCTGTCAGGTGAACTGCAGTCAAGTGCTATAAAAACATCATATTTTTTATCATTTGTTTCATTTGAAAAAATTTCTTTATTTTCATCTAAAAATTCAAAAACTTCCGGAACTGTTTCTATATAGACAAATACTTCCTTCTTTGGATAATTTCTTTTTATATATCTCTGCAATGCCACACATGCACCGATACAATCACCGTCCGGTCTTACATGACCTGCAATCATGATAGTTTCCGCCTCACAAAGAGTTTTATTAAGTTCATTCATTTATCATGCCTCCTTTAAAAAGGGCAAAACCAGCGTTTTGCCCTCAAAGAATTGCTTCGCAATTCTCGTTGGTTTTCCGCTATGTTACGAGCATTTTCCTATTCCACAAAAAAGGGCAAAACCAGCGTTTTGCCCTCAAAAAAACTGCAATACAATAGTTTTTTTACAGTATAGCTATTCTTCTTCGCTCTTCGCTTCTTTCTCAATGAGTTCATCAATTTTTTTCGACATGTTTATACCATACTCAATTGAATCATCAATCAAAAATGTAAGCTCAGGAGTATTGCGAAGATTTAATGATTTTGCAAGAAGTGAACGTATATGGGATGAAGCACTTGCAAGACCTCTGCGTGTCTTTTCTTTCTCTTCATCATTTCCAAGTACACTTACAAATACCTTTGCATATTTTAAATCCGGTGTAACATCCACTGATACAACAGATGTCATTGGATTTATTCTCGGGTCCTTTATGTCTCTTGCAATGATTTTACTTATCTCTCTTTGAACTTCTCCATTCATACGAGAATATTTTATACTGTTCTTTCTCATATAAATTTCCCCCATTCTTTTGATATATTGTCACACATATATTATGGCATGGCAGGATTTGTGCTATTATGCGCCGCACAAATCCCGTGTATTAAAACACTTCCCTAACGGTATTTTAATACTATGTTCTAGGAACTTCTACCATGATATATGCTTCTACCTGATCTTCAACCTTGATGTCATTAAAGCCTTCAAATACAAGACCACACTCGTATCCTGCTGCCACTTCCTTAACGTCATCCTTAAATCTCTTAAGTGATGCAAGTTCTCCTTCAAATATCTGCTCTCCCTCACGGCTGATTCTCACTTTGCAGTTTCTCTCAATCTTTCCGTCAAGCACATATGAACCTGCTATCATACCTACACCAGAAGCTTTGAATGTCTGTCTTACTTCTGCGTGACCTATCACTTTTTCCTCATATTCAGGGTCAAGCATTCCTTTCATAGCCGACTCAATATCTTCAATAGCATTGTAGATTACTCTGTAAAGTCTTACGTCAACTTTTTCTCTGTCGGCAATTTCCTTTGCTGTATTGTCAGGTCGTACATTGAAACCGATAATAATAGCATTTGATGCACTTGCCAAAGATACATCCGACTCATTGATAGCTCCGACTGCTCCATGGATTATCCTTACGGCAACTTCATCGTTGCTGAGTTTAAGGAGACTCTGCTTAACTGCCTCAACAGAACCCTGTACATCAGCCTTAACGATAAGATTAAGTTCTTTGATATTTCCTGCCTGTATCTGTGAAAACAATCCGTCAAGCGTAAGTTTTGATTTTGTATCATCAAGAAGTTTTTCTCTTCCCTGCTCAATATATACCTCAGCGATATTTCTTGCTTCTTTATCACTGTCTGTTGCCATAAATATCTCACCTGCATCAGGTACGTCATGAAGTCCTAAAATTTCAACAGGTGTTGACGGAAGAGCTGTCTTAACTCTCTTTCCCTGATCATCCATCATGGCTCTTATCTTACCATATGCTGCTCCTACAGCTATGTTGTCTCCTACATGGAGTGTACCTTTCTGTACAAGTACAGTTGCGACAGGTCCGCGTCCCTTATCAAGCTGTGCCTCTATAACAACACCTCTTGCTTTTCTGTTTGGATTTGCTTTAAGTTCAAGCACTTCCGCAGTAAGGATTATCATTTCAAGAAGCTGGTCTATACCTTCTTTTGTATGTGCAGAAACAGGTACAAATACTGTATCTCCACCCCAGTCCTCTGCGATAAGTCCGTGTTCTGTAAGCTCCTGCTTAACTCTCTCAACATTTGCACTAGGCTTATCAATCTTATTTACGGCTACGATTATCTCAACACCTGCTGCTTTTGCATGGCTTATAGCTTCAATAGTCTGTGGCATAACACCATCATCTGCCGCTACAACAAGGATAGCAATATCTGTTGACTGTGCACCACGCATACGCATTGATGTAAACGCCTCATGACCCGGTGTATCAAGGAATGTAATCTTCTCACCGTTTATCTCTGTCACATAAGCACCTATGTGCTGTGTAATACCACCTGCTTCTCTTGAAGTAACGCTTGTTTCTCTGATAGCATCAAGAAGTGATGTCTTACCGTGGTCAACGTGACCCATTACACAGACTACAGGAGGACGCTTAACCATAAGGTTCTCATCTTCCTCATCCTCTTTGAGGATTTCGGCTATCATATCAACCTTTTCTTCCATCTCTGCAATACAGTTATATTCAAGTGCAATCTCTTCTGCCTCTTCAAATGTTATCTCCTGGTTAAGAGTTACTACCTGACCACGCATAAAGAGGTTTTTGATAACCGTTGAAGGAGTTACTTTCATTATATCAGACAACTCTTTTATTGTCATCTTTTCAGGAAGTGTGATTGTACGGATTCCATCTTCCGGCTCCTGTGGTTTTGCTACAGGTTCAGGCTTGATAAATGCTCCCTTGCGGTTAGGGTCTTTCTTCTTATTTTTTCTGCTCTGCTCAAACATTTCATCATCATCCATGCCTCTTGTTCTGTCCTTGCCGTATTTCTGTTTAGCACTCCTTGAATCCTTGTTTGCTCTCTGCTGTCTTGACTGTTTAACCTCAGATTTCATTGAATCCATTGGCATAGCTGCGCCTCTTGAAAATCCGCCGCCCTGATTTCTGTTTCTGTTATCACGGCTTCCATTATTTCTGTTGTCTCTGTTTCCGCCGTTTCTATTATCTCTATTGTCACGGTTTGAGCCATTTCTGTTATCGCGGTTTCCGTTATTTCTGTTTCCACCGTTTCTATTATCTCTGTTATCACGGTTTCCATTATTTCTGTTGTCTCTGTTTCCGCCGTTTCTATTATCTCTATTATCTCTATTGTCACGATTTGAGCCGTTTCTGTTATCGCGGTTTCCGTTATTTCTGTTTCCACCGTTTCTATTATCTCTATCTCTATTGTCACGGTTTGAGCCGTTTCTGTTATCCCTGTTATCACGACTCTGACTGTTTCTGTTGTCTCTCTTTTCTTCCTGCTGATTGTCAGACTTCTTTTCTTCCTTTTTATCCTCTGATGCACTCTTTACTTCAGATTTTTTCTCCGGCTCAGCTTTCTTTACCTCTTTTTTAACTACTTCTTTTTTCTCTTCTTGCTTCACAGTTTCCTCTTTTCCCTTTTCTTCTGTTTCCTGCATTTTATTTTCTTCTGTCTCAGCTGCTACAGTTTTTTCCTGCCCCTTTTCACTTTTTGTATCTTTATTTTCTTCAACCGTATTTTTTACTTCCTTCTTAACTTCTTCTTTTTTTGCCTTTTCTTTAACTGCCACTTTCTCACTTGCAGAAGTATTTTCAGCTTTTTCCTCCTTTTTCTTTGGAGTTTCTGCCTTCTTTGTATCTTTCTTCTTCGCATGCTCACTCTTTTTAAGATTAGCCAAATGCTCTTTTGCGTGTTTTAACAAAAAACCTATCGCATCATCCTCGATAACGCTCTGCGAGCCCTTAACATCAAATCCGTTTTCCTGTAGTAATGTAACAACATCTTTATTTTGTAAATCTGGAAATTGTCTCTGCATACTGCTGACAATCTCATATATCTTCATTTTTGCCATATAAAACTGCGACCTCCTAGTCCATCTTTTTCAATATTGCCTGTGCAAGACCTTCATCAGTTACTGCCAGAGATGCACGAAATGTCTTTCCTGTAGACTTTCCAAGTTCATCTTTTGTCCAACATTCTTTGATTGGCACATGATAAAATTCACACATGTTTCTAAATTTCTTTTTGGTGTTGTCTGATGCCTCCGATGAAACAATGACCAGATATGCCATTCCCGACTTCACAGCATTCTCCGTCATAAATTCACCGCTCGCAACTTTTCCGGCTTTTGTCGCAAGCCCAACCATACCAAGAGCCTTATCAACTTTCACCTTTCATCATCTCCTTTTCAAGTTCCTGATAAATTTCTTTTGGAATCTGTGTCTTTAATGAGCGTTCAAGGGACTTTTTCTTTACAGCCTGTTTTAAACATTCAACTGAATTACATATATATGCGCCTCTGCCGTTTTTCTTTCCTGTAAAATCTACTGTTATATCACCTTCCGGAGTTTTTATAACTCTGATAAGCTCTTTCTTGTCTTTTTTCTCACCACATCCCGTACATTGACGCGATGCGGTTTTTTTTATGTTATTTACGTTTCCCTTGCCCACTTCTGACACCTCCTGAAACAATATTACCTATTCACATTTGATATCTATTTTATATCCTGTAAGTTTCGCTGCAAGTCTTGCATTCTGTCCTTCTTTTCCGATTGCAAGTGATAACTGATCCTGTGGAACAACTACCTTTGCTGTCTTTTCTTCCTCATCTGCTTCAACTGATATAACCTTTGAAGGACTAAGTGCATTTTCAATAAGGACTGCCGGAGAATCACTCCAGTTTATAATGTCTATCTTTTCACCACGAAGTTCCTCTACAATCGCATTTACACGACTTCCGTTTATGCCGACACATGCTCCGATAGCATCAACATTAGGATTTTCTGTTGAAACTGCCATCTTTGTACGTGAACCCGCTTCTCTTGCTATACTTCTGATTTCAACTGTTCCATCCTGTATCTCTGTAACTTCCTCTTCAAAAAGTCTCTTTACAAATTCAGGATGTGAACGTGATACTGTAATTCTAGGTCCCTTTGTAGTATCCTTCACTTCAACTACATAAAGTTTGATATGTTCAGTAGGTTTAAAGTGCTCGCCCTTAACCTGTTCGCTCTCCATAAGGATAGCATCAACTTTTCCGAGATTTACACAGATATTTTTTCCACTATATCTTTGAACGATACCTGTTATAACTTCTCTTTCTTTCTCAAGATACTGAACGTAAAGTACCTTTCTCTCTTCTTCTCTTATCTTCTGGACTACAACCTGTTTTGCCTTCTGTGCAGCAATTCTTCCAAAATTCTTTGGTGTAACCTCTACCTCGACGGTATCACCAATCTCAGTTTTGTCATGAACTAAGATTGCCTCAGTAATTCCCATCTGTGTAGCTTCATCTTCAAGGTCGTCATCATCTACAACTTCCTTTACCGCGAATACCTTAACTTCACCTGTCTCCCTGTTAATGTTTACTCTTATATTCTCTGACTTGCCAAACTGATTTTTGCAAGCTGCAAGCAATGAGTTCTCTATCGCTTCAAGAATAACCTCTTTGCTTATCTGTTTTTCCTTTTCAATTATATCTAATGCTTCAATCAATTCAGATTTATCTGATTTTGTAGTTTTTTTAGCAGCCATTTTTGCCTCCTTATTTTTTCAATCTCAAAAATCTATTGTCAATTTTACGGTTGATATATCTTTTCTGTTTACAATATATTCGTTAGAAAAATCCGTTTCAAGAGTTATAGTATTGTCGTCAAACCCTTTTAGTATTCCGGTTATCTGCTTAACAGACATCTCCTTACCATTTCTTGGATTTGGTATTTTTACTGCCTTGTAGAACTTAACATCTACCTCTTCATCAATGCTTCTCTTGAAATCCTTATCTTTTTTCAGCTGTCTCCCAAGTCCTGGGGAACTAACTTCCAAAATATAGGCATCAGGAATGAAATCCTGTTCATCCATAATGTCACTCCAAGCTCTGTTTACAAGTTCGCAGTCATCAAGGGTTATTCCACCCTCCTTGTCAATGTATGCACGCAGATACCAGTTTCCCGCTTCTTTTACATACTCCACATCAACAAGTTCAAAATCATTCTCTTTCATAATAGGCTCGAGAATTTCTTCTGTCCGTGTTTCATATTCCTCTCTTTTTGTCAAGCACATAACCTCTTTTCCACAAAATTAAAGAGTGGACTTGGCAGCCCACTCTAAGTATAATTACTTATTAACATTTAAATTTTATCACATTTTTCCATATTATGCAAGTAGTTTTTATTCTTTTTGCGTTAAAACCCCGGCAGAAATGATTATTCTTGTCTCCAGACCATTTTGAAAAAGCTCTTTTTCTGCTTCTTTTACATCCACATACTCGTCATACCGTCCGTGGCAGACATTATAAGTATGTCCGCTCTTTTCAATAAAACAGTCATAACCGAGTTTTTGTACGTTTTTTGCAAGATTATCTGCATTTTCATAGTGCCTGAATGCTCCAACCTGAACAGAAAACTTCTCAGCAACATTTTTAATGTCCGGTTTTGTTTCGACAATATCTTCCGATATAACATCAACTCCGGTACCTGCCGCCCCCGATACAGTCTTTATGATAGCATCTGCTATTCCTTTAGCTATATCATCGTTTCTCTCGTCAAACAGGTCATTATCCGCCTCCGTATTTATGAAACCTGTTTCCACCAATACGGCTGGCATCCTTGTTCCCCTTAATACTGCAAGATTCGGTCTTTCTATTATTCCAAGGTCTTTAAAACCGACTTTCACCAATTCTTTGTTTATATTCTTTGCCATAACAAGAGGTATACCCTCTGCCTGATATACAAGCGTCTGAATACCTGAATATGTATCAGGCTCAGGGCTTGAATTTCTGTGAAATGACACGAAATAATCTGCGTCACTTCTATTTGCTATCCCTGCTTTCTGATTTGGGTTCTGATAAATATCCTCTGTTCTTGTATAGATAACATTTACGCCCCTGTTTTCAAGATACTGGCCTACTTTAAGCGTCAGGCTCAGATTATCGTCTTTTTCTTTTCTCCCGTTAAACATTGCACCATTGTCAAAGCCGCCATGACCGGCATCAAGCATAACTGTAGCCAAATCTTCCACCTCAAAAACTTTTTGTATCTATTATATTCATAAAAAACAAAGAATTTACAAAAAAATCAGTTTTTCTTAAATTCGAGAAGTTCAAGTCCCTCGTTATCTTCCAATACCATTCTTATCATCCACTCATTGACAAACAACAGTAAAGGATTTCCCTTCATATCTTTTACTGCCTTTACATTGTTCATTCTCTTAAGCTTTGTGACATCCGTAGAAGGGTCACCAACCCATCTTATATACTCATACGGAAGTGATTCAAGACGTATCTCACAGCCGTATTCATTTTCAAGACGATATTTGAGTACATCAAACTGAAGCACACCCACGACACCGACTATTATCTCAGACATACCTGCCGTAAACTCCTGAAATATCTGTATTGCACCTTCCTGGGCAATCTGTGTAATCCCCTTTACAAACTGCTTACGTTTCATTGAATTAAGCTGGATAACTCTGCAGAAATGCTCAGGTGCAAATGTAGGAATGCCCTCATACTCATATTTATGTCCCGGCATTGTTATCGTATCTCCGATAGAGAATATGCCAGGGTCAAACACCCCTATAACGTCACCCGCATATGCCTCCTGTATAACCTGTCTGTCCTGCGCCATTATCTGCTGCGGCTGTGAAAGTTTAAGTTTTCTTCCGCTCTGTACATGATATACATCCTTGTCCGCATCAAATTTACCTGAGCACACACGCATAAATGCAATTCTGTCTCTGTGTGCTTTATTCATATTTGCCTGAATTTTAAATACAAATGCAGAAAACGGCTCTGTAATTGGGTCAATAAGTCCTTCATTTGACATTCTCGGAAGTGGTGATGATGTCATCTCCAAGAAATATTTAAGAAAAATTTCTATACCGAATGTATTTAATGCAGAACCAAAAAATACAGGCGAGAGTTCTCCCTTGCTTACTTTATCCATATCAAGCTCATCACTCGCCCCGTCCAAAAGCTCGATTTCTTCTACAAGCTGTTCATAGAGATTATCAGGGACTATCTTCTTTAATTCCGGATCATTTATTGAATAATCTGTCTCTGCCGCTGACTTTGCGCCGCCTGTTGAAACTGCCTCAAAAGTTCTTACTGTTTTTGCTTTTCTGTCAAATATCCCTTTAAACTCTTTACCCGAACCAATAGGCCAGTTTATAGGACATGTTCTTATTCCCAAAACCGTTTCTATATCGTCAAGAAGTTCAAATGAATCTTTTGCGTCTCTATCCATTTTGTTGATAAATGTAAATATAGGAATATGACGCATCACGCAAACCTTAAACAGCTTTATTGTCTGTGCCTCAACACCCTTTGACGCATCAATAACCATCACTGCCGAATCCGCTGCCATAAGTGTTCTGTAAGTATCTTCCGAGAAGTCCTGATGTCCCGGTGTATCAAGGATATTTATGCAGAAACCATCATAATTGAACTGCATAACCGATGATGTAACAGAAATCCCACGTTCCTTTTCTATTTCCATCCAATCTGATACAGCATACTTTGAATTGGCTTTTCCTTTTACCGAACCCGCCGTATTTATCGCCCCTCCATAAAGGAGAAACTTCTCAGTAAGTGTTGTTTTACCTGCATCAGGATGAGAAATTATCGCAAAAGTTCGTCTTTTCTCAATTTCTGATTTTATATTATCTGCCATTATTACCTCATTTCCGCAAAAAATTACAGCTCACATATTTGTGTGTGAACCGTAATCTTCTACCCTGCATTTTTTATTTTTTAATCATTTTCCTAAAACAATGTTCCGCATTTTTCATACATATATTTTTCAGAAAATTTTATGTATCAGTATTACATCTGCTCGATATAAGCTTCATAACCTATTTTGCCAAGCTTCTCGTCTTTTGCTACTACCTGCTCCTGAAGCTCAGTTTTGTAACTTGCAAGTTTGTCTCTAAGCTCCTTATCTGAGATAGAGAGCATTTTTGCTGCCAAAATAGCTGCATTTGCCGCTCCGTTTATAGCCACTGTTGCAACTGGTATTCCTGAAGGCATCTGTACAATTGAATAAAGTGAGTCAACTCCTCCGAGTGACTTTGTATGAATAGGAACTCCTATTACAGGAAGTGGAAACATTGCTGCACACATTCCCGGAAGATGAGCCGCACCGCCGGCTCCTGCTATAATAACATCAATGCCTTTACTCTCTGCACTTTTTGCATATTCCACGAACACATCCGGTTCTCTGTGCGCTGAGATTACTTTCATCTCATAATCAATACCAAACTTTTCAAGCATTGCTGCTGCCTTTGACATAATCGGTAAATCTGAATCGCTTCCCATTAAGATACTTACTTTAGCCATTTTGTATTTCCTCCATTGTTTAAAATATTATCATTGTTTAAAATATTATACAGGTATCTGCATTCCTGTCTGCTTTAAAGTAGAAACTCCGACAAAATATAATTACTTAAATCAATCCCTTTATCTGTCAGGTAAATTCTATCACTATTATCATTTTCAGACAATAGGTTATTTTTTATAAATTTATCTATCACATCACCGTAAATTTCATCAATACTGTAATCAAACCTGTTTTTAAACTCTGTTTTTGACACACCGATGCACTTTCTTAGACCGACAAACATAAATTCTTCCATCTTTGCTTTTGGGGTCAGCTTTTCATAAGTTTCAGTTCTTTTCTTTATGTCTCCGTCAAAATCATCAATATTTTTTATCTGCAATCCGGGTTCTTTTGTGATTTCAAAATACTTCTCTAAATCTGAATAATTTGAAAATCTTGCCCCTTCAAAGCATGACGAAGCACCAAGCCCTATCCCGATATAATCCTCAAGAGTCCAGTAGACGAGATTATGCTTACATTCTCTGTCTTTTTTACAATAGTTTGATATTTCATATCGGTGATAACCATTTTCTTCAAGGATTTTTTTTGTATAAGAATACATCTGTCTATCCGTATCTTCATCGGCAATATCAAGAACTCCATCCTCGTGCATTTTATAAAAGACCGTTCCCGGCTCAAGTATAAGACTATACGAAGAAATATGTTCAGGTTTCAATGAAACAACACGCTCAAGCGTTTTTTTGTAACTCTCAAAACTCTGCTTAGGAATGTCACTCATTAAATCTATATTTATATTATCAAAACCCGCATCCCTGAGCAGATGATAACTTTCAAGAAATTCATTGTAGGTATGAATTCTTCCAAGAAGTTTAAGTTCCTCGTCAATGCTGCTTTGAAGTCCGAGACTTACTCTGTTTACACCCATCTTCCTAATAGCACAAATCTTTTCTTCGTCAAGAGTCCCGGGATTTGCTTCTATCGTAAACTCTGCATTATCGTCAATATCAAACTGCTTTATAATATCTCCAAGAAGTTTAAGTTCCAAAGCTGAAAGGCAGGTCGGTGTTCCACCGCCGATAAAAACCGTTCCTATCCTGTATCTGCCACAAAGAATTTTCTGCCAGTAAAGAGCCTCTCTGTGCAAAGCTTCAAGATAGGCACGCTTTATGCTTTCATCTGCACTAAACGAAAGAAAATCACAATAATTACACTTTTTTACGCAAAACGGTATGTGGACATATAACGCAATCTGTTTTTGCATTTCCAATTATCTCCCCAAAAATTCATCAAAGAATTGCAATCCTTTGGTAAATCACCCTGCTAACAATAATATCTCAGTTTTCAGATATATTATTTTACTCCTCGTCAAGTTTCAATACACTCATAAATGCCTGCTGTGGAATCTCTACATTTCCAAACTGACGCATTCTCTTTTTACCCTCCTTCTGTTTTTCAAGAAGCTTTCTCTTTCTTGAAATATCACCGCCGTAACATTTCGCAAGTACATCTTTTCGCATCGCTTTTACTGTTTCTCTCGCAATTACTTTTCCGCCGACAGCAGCCTGAATAGGTATTTCAAAAAGCTGTCTCGGTATCTCATTCTTGAGCTTCTCACACATCTTTCTTCCACGCTCATACGCTGTGTCAGCATGAAGGATAAATGAAAGTGCATCTATTTCTTCTTTATTTATAAGAATATCAAGTTTCACAAGTTTTGAAGGAACATATCCTTTCATTTCATAATCGAGTGAGGCATAACCTCTCGAACGTGATTTAAGTGCATCAAAGAAATCGTAAATAATCTCATTAAGCGGAAGGTCATATTTAAGAAGTGCTCTTGATTCTTCCATATATTCCATTCCAATATAAACACCTCGTCTTTCCTGACAAAGCGTCATTATTGCACCCACAAATTCCTTTGTAACCATAATCTCTGCCGAAACCATCGGTTCCTCCATGTGCTCAATCTCTGACGGGTCAGGAAGGTTTGACGGATTTGTGACCTCAACCATTTCTCCATTTGTCTTGTAAACATGATATATAACACCCGGTGCTGTTGTGACAAGATCAAGATTGTACTCCCTTTCAAGCCTCTCCTGAATAATTTCAAGGTGTAAAAGACCAAGAAAACCACATCTGAAACCAAATCCAAGAGCAATTGAAGTCTCAGCTTCAAACTGCAGTGCGGCATCGTTTAACTGAAGTTTTTCAAGTGCATCCCTAAGGTCAGGATATTTGGCACCATCTGCCGGATATAAACCGCAATAAACCATAGGCTGTACTTTCTTGTATCCTGGAAGTGCTTCATCACAAGGATTTTCTGCAAGGGTAACTGTATCACCCACTCTTGTATCACCAACATTTTTAAGGCTTGCCGTAACATATCCAACCATTCCGGCTGAAAGTTCGTCAGATGGTATAAACTGTCCTGCCCCAAAAATTCCAACCTCCACAACATCTGCCTTTGCACCTGTTGCAAGCATCTTTATCTCATCGCCTTTTTTTACGCAGCCGTCAAATATACGGCAGAATATTATAACGCCTTTATACGCATCATATAACGAGTCAAATATAAGAGCCTTTAACGGCTTGTCAATGTCACCTGACGGTGCAGGTATCTTTTTGACAATCTGCTCTAATACCTGGTCTATATTTGTTCCCATCTTTGCTGAAATAAGCGGTGCATCTTCTGCATCAAGACCTATAACGTCCTCTATTTCACTCTTAACCCTCTCCGGCTCCGCACTCGGAAGGTCAATCTTATTTATGACAGGCATTATCTCAAGGTCATGGTCAAGCGCAAGATAACAATTTGCAAGTGTCTGTGCCTCTATACCTTGTGCCGCATCAACTATAAGAATGGCACCCTCGCATGCTGCAAGGCTTCTTGAAACCTCATAGTTGAAATCCACATGTCCCGGTGTATCAATAAGATTAAATATATACTCCTCACCGTCATTTGCTTTATAAACGATACGAACTGTCTGTGCCTTTATGGTAATGCCACGCTCTCTCTCAAGTTCCATATTATCAAGAACCTGCGCCTGCATCTCCCTGCTTGTAAGAAGCCCCGTTTTTTCGATAATACGGTCTGCAAGTGTGGATTTGCCGTGGTCAATATGTGCTACGATACAAAAATTTCTGATATTGGACTGTTTAATTCTCTCCATTGTATTCCTCCGCTGTTTTTTTCCATTGCTTTTTATTGTAACACATACGTAGGTTATCAGTCAAAACAATATGGAATTATTTTTGCTGTGGTACAGTATCTATTTTCCGCTAAGCACCTTATCTATCACACTGGCGAGATATGGCATTGCATTTTTTGCCTCCTGTAATGTATTATTTTCATTTCCAAGTTCTATAAGCAGTGCTCTTTTTCTCAGATGGAGATTATATCGGTATCCTTTCAGATATACCGGCTTTGCAAAATCATTATAATTTTCCATGCATTTTAGTTTTAGCTGCAGACTAAATGCTAGATTATACTGCAGATTAGGATTATAAAGATATCCGATATTTCCGTTGCGGTTTCTCGACAATCCGTTAAAAAACATTACCTGTGCCGTCCTCTTTCCGTTTATTACAGTTGTTCTGTGTACTTTATTTCCTACGCCATCCCTGTGCAGATCTATTATAACCTGTATTGACGGATATTTTTTCAATGTTTTTTTCACATGTTCTGCCGCATTGTTATATGCTCTGTTTCTGTCAATTCTTCCGTTTATTATGTCATACTTTGTCGTATCATGTATCACGTTGTAACCGTATTTTTTTAAATTATATGTAAGTGTTGTTCCGACTCCTACTATGGACTGAGCTGTCACACCGCTTTTGCTATCACAAAACGCTTCTGAACCGCCATGTGTGTGAAATATAAGTATTTGCGGTTTGTTAGAGTTTCTCTTAATTCTTAAATCTGACGATAAAAGTTTTTTTACATTAAAAACATTATTGTCAATGGAAGTAGTAGAGTCCGCTATATAAAAATTTTTCAGAAGATAATTTCTGTTAAGACCTTTTTTCAATGTATTAACCTTTTTAATATTTTCTTTTAAGGATGCTGTTTTATTACGGCTTATTACTATATCCCTTTGTTTTATCTTCTCAGAGTCTCCCTTCAATTTTTCTTCTTTTTTTGCTGCCTCATTCTCTTTTTTTGCCAGTTCCAAGTCCTCATTTTCCTCCTGACATGCATTCATATAAAGTTCACCCGACATTCCACTCCATATCTTTTTTCTGCTGTTTATGCCAACCCACGTCATAGCTGTCTTTTCAGCTTCTTTTTCGGCAACACTCCTAAACCTGTTTCCGTGTTCAACCATATACGAAACTCCAGAGCTTGTTTTAGTTATAAATTTAAGTAAAAGAGGAACATCACTTCCATTTCTTGCCATACTTATAGCAGAAGAATTTGAATATCCGAAATTTACCAGACCGGCAGTAACCATATTTTGTATTTTATTGCCAATATCTATTTTTTTCAGTCTCAAGGCAAAAAAACTTGCCACCCAAATGATAACAACAATCATAACAATAATTTTCTTTGTATTTTTCATATATCATGTCCTTCTCTTTCTGACAGCATTACTGCCTGCCCGTAAACCTTGCAGGGCAGTAACATGGCAGCATCTTATATCTTCTAAGAACAAAATATGCAAAAAAACTTTTGATATGAATATTTTTTGCTCAGCCGAGAAGTTTATATCAATCTCTGCATCAAAACATTTCCGGCAAAAACAACTCAATTTAATATAATCGAATTTAAAGCACTGTTAAGCCCTCCGGCAATTGCTTTTCCGATAAAAAAAATCTGCTCATCAATATCTTTAGGTGTAACAAAAAGACCGCTGTATTTTTCATTGGACATCTGACGCAGGAATATATCTGTTTCTTCCTGTGAAAATCCCTGTCCAAGAAGAGTTTCCTCTATGCAGTCATATGCAACGGTTGCCATTGATACAACTGTTGGTACTCCTATGGCAATAACCGGTATCCCCATAATCCTCTCATTTATCTCCTTTCGCACGTTTCCAATCCCAGCCCCCGGAGATATTCCCGTGTCGGTCACCTGAATTGTATGGCACAGTCTCTCAGTATGTCTTGAACAGAGCGAATCTATAACCAGAATATAATCAAATCCGCCTTCTGAAACTATTTTTTTAATAATGTCACATGTCTCCATTCCTGTCTGAGCCAAAACTCCCGGTGCAATGGCACAAATTTTTTCCGGAATTATATCTATATACTCTATGACCTTGTTTCCGAGCATATCTGGTGTCGCATATCTGTTTCCAAGACCGGCTGTCAAAACTTTTATTTTTCTGTTTCCATGTGTCTTTTTTAATATCATTTTTTCGATAATACCTGCAAAAACTTTTTCAAAGCCTTCCTCATCACTTTTTCTCCATCCACTGTCAGAAAACTCAAGCGTAATATATTCTCCTACAGGCTTTCCCATCGCTTCTGCACCATGTTCATCTTTAATGTCAACGACAGTCATTGTGATACCTAAAATTCCTGTATCAGTCTTTTCTATTTGAACACCTGAAATCTCCACATTATCATCCGGGAAACTTTCCCTCACCTCAACCGCAAGGTCTGTCACTCTGCTAAGCATAAAACCTCCTGTTTTTGCTGCTGTTCACGCCTACGTTGTGGACAATAGCCCAGTTTTTACTAATATAATTTACTTTTCCCTAAATCCAGCAATAATATACACCTCAAAACAAATAAAAAATTCGTAACAGCTCAGCCTGCTACAATTCATCAAAAAAAGCGTAAAAAATCATCAAAAAAGCCTTGACAAATGTCAAAATAATCACTATGATAAATGAGTATGTTTACTTCAAAGCGACCGTGTCCGGTTTGATGAAACAAAAGATTTCACAATTGGGAGGTGTAAGGAATGGCTAACATTAAATCAGCAAAGAAAAGAATTTTAGTTGATCGCAGAAATGCAGAGAGAAATAAAGCAATCAAGTCTAAAGTTAAGACAGCTGTCAAAGGTGTTGACGCTGCTATCGCAGCAGGAGACAAGGACGCTGCTTCTAAGGCTTTAACAACAGCAATCTCTGAAATCAATAGAGCTGCAAGCAAAGGTGTTTTCCACAAGAAAACAGCTTCAAGAAAGATTTCTCGTATTACAATTGCTGTAAATAAAATCGCGTAATCTATTTAAAACTTAAAGAGTTGCCAATGGTGTGGGCAGCTCTTTTTTCATATACACATAATGATGTTGGGGACAAAAGGTATTTTGACCCTTGCATCATATAATTAAGATCTAACAGGAGACAAACAATGAAGAAAGAAAATTACTTAAAATGGGATGAATATTTTATGGGTATTGCTCTCCTATCTGCTGAGAGGAGCAAAGACCCCCATACAAGCGTAGGCGCCTGTATTGTCAGCGAAAGCAACAAAATCTTATCCGTCGGTTACAACGGTATGCCTCTTGGCTGTTCTGATGATGAATATCCGTGGGAGCGAAACTCAGACAACGAGCTGGATGCAAAGTATCTCTATGTATGCCATGCAGAGTTAAATGCGTTGTTAAACTATACAGGAACAAATTTAAAAAACGCAAAAATATATACTACCCTCTTTCCATGCAATGAATGCACAAAAGCTCTTATTCAATCCGGAATAAAAGAAGTCATTTATATGTCAGATAAGTATTCTGATACACCTTCTGTCATAGCAGCAAAAAGAATGATGAATTCTGCCGGTGTTAAATTTACTCCATATAAACCTATAAACAGGACTATTGAATTACAGTTATAGTCACCGCAAGACATAAAATAAGCCCACTCAAAACGAATGGGCTTATTCGCTTATCGTTTACTATTTGACTATCATCGTTTTCTTGTATCCTGTCGATTTTTTCAGCATTTTCTTATAGTCAGCTTTCCTTGCCTTAGGGCATTTAATAACAGCTTTCTTTGAAATACCGGAAATTGCATTAGACTCAATTTTCCTTAATAGCTTACTATTTATTGTAATCTGTGTTAATTTCTTTCTGTTATAAAATGCTTTCTTGCAAATCTTTGTTATATTTGCACCGATTGTAACTTTCTTTAAATCCTGACACTTTGAAAATGCAATAGTTCCAACCTCAGTAACTTTGTAAGAAACGCCATTGTACTTAACAGTCTTAGGAACTACAGCACTTGCCTTTTTATTGTTCAGTTTTGTATATGTCACTGTCTTTTTCTTAACATCGTTAACTGTGTATGTCACTTTTGAAACGTCAAATTTTGTGCCCCTCTTTAAGTCTTTTTTGTATATTGCCGAACATATGCCGATAGCATCTATACACCATTTTCCGCTCACAACTTCAAATGTAACTGTATGTTCTCCGTATTTCAAATTTCGGAGAGAATAATTTGTTCTGCTGTCCTCTGCCTGATTAACTGCTGCCTCAGTCTCGACCACTTTACCGTCAACAGTCACCTTTATCTTACACTTGTTAGCTTTCATATAGCCTAAAACATCTACCCCGGTTCCCTTAAATGTGTATGTCAAAAAAGCACCTGTACCTGTGCTGTATGATGCTGTACGATCATATACATACATTCCCTGACCACACTGGTGTGACCACTTGTCATTAAATACTAATTTAGATTTTGTTACATCATTTAACTCGTACTGCTGCATATTGTCAATAAATTCTTCATAATACGGAGCTGTATTCTCAATCTTTTTAACTGTAAGATTATCAAAATCCATCGCAGCGTATGTACCGCCTAAAGCAATTCTTCCTGATGTTACAGGATTTGTATCTGTATAAGTAGCAACCACTTTATTATTTACATATGCTGTAATCTGGTTTTCTTTGCCTTCCAACGACAAAGTGTTCCACTGATTGAAGCCCTGTTTAAATATGCTGTTGTCTGTAATTGTTCCTTCCAAAATGGTTACTTTTTTGCGGTACAGCTTCCAAGCACCATCTTTATCAATCTCAAAAGAATAGCCCGAAGAATCTTTAATTGCTGTTCCTCCACCTGTCTGACGAATTGCTATGACAGCAGATGAACTTTTAGCTTCTGTCTGTTCAAACTGCACATCAACATTTGCACGGTAATTCATCCATCGGTAATCACCTATCAGCACCTCTGCATTAGAGCCGTTCCAAGCTGAACCAACACCCTGCACACTCTCATCTAACTGCTGGCGCAGTACATAATTTCCATCTGCCAGCTTAACTGCCTCAAATGCTCCGTTAATAACATTTGTATAACGTGCAATTGCACCTGTTTTGCCGCCGCGTGACTCAATATAATCTTCTTTTTCATCACTGAGCTTTCCGTCTGTGCCTATCACACTAACCTTTTTATCTGAATAGTCAAAATTATCCGCATAAAGATACTCGTTATCCGTAACTGTTCCGTTTCCGTTTTCATCAGTATCTAATATTGTTCTGTCTGTTGAGTTTTCAGGTAATTTGCACTCACTTTTCAATTCGTCTTTATTCTGGTCTAATGTCGATACCGTAACAACAGAGAACGGCGAAACCATAACATTATAATATCCCTGTTCATCTGCCGTTATATCGCCTTTATCTGACATATAATTTGAATCAAAAGTACCGTCACCTGCTGCCTTTGTTTCAAAGCACTGCAATGTCTGATTATCTTTTAACTGCATGTTTTTAACTGAAATACGGTAGTTCTTTGTCTTTGCACTGTTGTTAATCATCAAAGTACTAAACTCATCCTTATCAGGTGATGCCAATGTCATATAACTGTCAGCACCGGTTGTACTGTTCACCACACGTCTGTCTCCATTTGCATCATCCTCTCCACAATAACTTGACTGAGGTATAACTCTCCAGATGCCGGCTGTATTATCCTCATTCTCCCAGCCTGTAACGGCAAATTTTGACAAATGGCTCAAAATAACAGTACCCGCATCATATCTGACATAACCAGACCAAGGGGCTTTTGCTCCAATCAGTTCCTTAGAGGAATACTGTCCTCCCTGGTAAAAAGCACCGATTACAGGCTGATATATAACATGTGTTCTGCGTGATTCAACAAAACTCTTTATAATGTAATTTCCCATCTCTAATGCACTGCCTGTTCCACCAAGTCCTGATGAGTCGGCAATTACATTTCCGCTGTCATCCTTAAATGTTGTATTGTTTGCCGGACGGAATGCACTGTCGGAAAATACAGCCTGATTCTCGCTGTTCCAAACTTCCTTGTCCATTTCATCTGCAATTTTTATAATATCATCCTTTGCGAGAATATCCGCACCGTCCCTGCTTTTACTTGCCACAGAATACGGATAATGCCAGCCTATCGCTGCTACTGCATTTTTGTATTCCTCGTCTGTATACAAGGCATTTACTGCTGTCTTTGCAATCATCTCAGCCTCGTCTGATACAATAAACTTAATCTTTTTATACAAATCTAACGCTTTTGCATCTTTGATGGTATCGCTGTTTTCTTCCTGAATCCACTTTGCAAATTTCTTCACATTCTCAGTGTCAGTCTTATCGCTCCATGCCTCATTTCTGTTAGGATTGATATAGTCTACCATATAACCATATGTCTCATAGGCAGCCATAATGGTATTTTTATACCATTTATACTGCTTTTCCGTAGTATTTGCCCACTTTGGTGTGTTCCATCTTAAGATACTTATTTTAATATTCGGATTAATCTTCTTAGCATCTGCTGCCAACTGAAATCCCGCATTTCTCTTTACATTTGCAGTCTCATCCTCCGTACGCATTGTACAGCTCTCAGCACCTGTAGAATTGTTTCTGTCATTACCCATTTCAATTTTTACATGAGTCATAAGCGGCTTGGAACCACCAAATAAATACTGCAGCATCTCAACATATTTTTCGGGATGCTCAGCCTTATAATCCATCAAAAGGTCAGATGTGGAATTGGCTGTCAAAAGACCAAATCCCTTATAAGTAAGACCGTTTTTATTCTCTTTATTGATATTATTTCCGTCAATTGTAATATCACTTACATTTTCAGCTGCCTGAACTGTCACTTTATCCATATTAATTTCTCCCAACGACAATGCTGATTTATCAGAAATTGCCAGACCAAAGCATAACGCACCTGCAAGAATTTGTTTTATTCGTTTTCTCATACATTTCCTCCATTTTATTATTTCTTATAAATAAATCCTGTGATAATGCTACGGATTGCCCTATTGCCTTGCAATTTTCGCAACCCTGCAAGCACCTATGATTTTATTTTAACTCTTTCTATGTATTGTTCCATTAAACAAGGCGACACTCTTTTGTCTTTTAGCGACTTTTTATTGATATATTCTAAATAATAAGATATACTGTTTCCAAAACCTCAAAGAGCACTCAGATACAAAGGAGACAGACATGATTGCATTTCATTTTCCATTAAATACTTTACCAAAAATAATATACGCAAATGATATTGATAACAATTATGAATTTATACATTTCCAACGTCAGCCCATGGAATTTGTCCTGTTTTACATCGTAAAAGGCAATATGTATATAGAAGAAAATGGAAAAAAATATCATCTCACACAAGGCGACTATATTATTTTAGACCCTAAAAGATGTCATAAAGGTTACAAAACATCAGCCGTCCATTATTTTTATATACATTTCACATGGGAAAATGCCACAGAAACAACGTTGACAGAAACAGAATACATGGAATTGGCAAAATCAAGCCGTACAAATGCCATGAATATATTTCAACGCCAGAATATACTGGAAAATCATTTAATTGTTCCCAAACATTTTAAATCAGGCAGTTCCAATTATAAAAGTATTTACAGAATGTGCCGTGAAATGAAAAAATCATATCATGAAATGCTCGAATATTATCAATGTATTACCGCTGCAAAACTGATAGAATTACTTGGGGAGATAACGAGATTATGTGATGATTCCTTCCTCTCAGCAAAACGTGAATTTGAAAATCAGAACATGACAAATCTATTAGAATATTTAAAAGAAAATTACAAAGAAAAAATTACCGGCAGAGACATTGAGAATGCCCTGCACAGTAATTTTGATTATCTTAACCGACGTTTTAAAAAATATACCGGTATGACGATTTTTCAGTATTTAAATGAATTCCGCATTCTCTGCTCACAGGAAATGCTGCGTTCAAGCCATATCACACTGCGTGAAATTGCTTTAGAAAACGGATTTGTAAACGAATTTTATTTTTCCCGTGTATTCAAAAAAATTACCGGAAATACACCTACCGATTACAGGTTATCTTTTTTAGATTTCCCTGATAAATAATCAGTACACTAGCAGCATTTCAAGCCGTTTTTCCTGCATGCATTATAAAAAACATACAATTCTGTCTCTTCAAAATCCAAATGCTTATCATACTCCTGTTCTGTCGTCTCAAACTCAAGACTTGTTCTGCCGTGGCATTTTATCTTCATCCTGTAACAGCCTTTTTCAGTATGTATACGGTCAATCACCATTATCTTGCTGACCTCAACAATATCATTATACTTTACAATGCTCTTCTTTCCTTTAATACATATTTCCATAGAGGTATCCAGAAAATGTATTGTCATCTGCATAACACCATTCGTTCGCCTATCTACAATATAATAGTAAACGCATACCACCAAAAAAGCAATTATAAAGGCAGCCTCAGGCAGATATTCTTCAACATAAAAATTTTGAATGTTAAAAATTTTCTGGGTAACTGCATAAATTAAAAACTGTGCAGCAAAGCATGCAATAAATAAAATTACAACATGAGTTCCTTTTAGTTTTGTATGAAAAATACTGTTATTTACCGTCACGCGGTATTCGTTTTCAGCTGTTTTATCCATTATTTTTTTCCTTTAATTTATCTTTCAGTGCAAATGCTCCGGCAAGCAATGTTCCTGAAATAGAATGCCATGTACATGATACTGCACATATTATAGCAGATTCAGGTGTTGATGCAAACTGTGCTGTTGTAGTGGCAAGATTTGTGGCAAGTCCCGCATTCTGCATACCGACCTCAATAGAGATTGTTCTTTTCTTTGCTGTATTCATTCCGACAAGCTTACCTGCACCATATCCAAGCAAATAGCCAAGTCCGTTATGTAAGAGAACTGCCACAAAGATTACAACACCTGATTCAAAGAATTTAGAACCCTGTGACGAAACAACTCCTCCAACAACACATGCAAGACCGAGAACTGCTATTCCCGGCATAATCTTTTGTAACTCAACAAATGTTTTCTTTTTACCAAACAAGTAGTTGAGCAAAAATCCAAGTGCAACCGGAAGAATTACTGTCTCTACAATAGACACGAACATAGGCAGTGCCTTAATTGAGATATGTGTTCCGCTTGCAAGGAAAGATACTAAAAGCGGTGTCATAAACGGAGAAAGGATTGTTGATACAGTTGTCATGCCGACTGAAAATGCAACGTCTCCGCCGCAAAGGTAAGACATAATATTTGATGATACACCTCCCGGACAGCATCCTACAAGAATAAGACCAAGTCCTATCGCATCTGAAAGTCCGAGTACCTTTGTAATTCCTAATGCAAGAAACGGCATTATAAGATACTGTGCAATTGCACCGACACATATATCAAACGGTCTTTTTGCCAATATTTTAAAATCCTGTGCAGTCAGTGTAAGACCCATACTAAACATAATAATTCCAATAATTATCGACTGAGTTGTAAATTTATTTGCTGCAAAATCTACAAACAGCTTATAGTTAACCCAAGACATAATGCCCGGTACAAAGAATGTTATAACAGCGATTGCTATTACAACAATTGAAGTGTAATCTGATAAAAATTTGCTAGTCTTTTGTAATACTTTCATTTTGTTCCTCCTTATATATGTCCACTAAAAAAGTCCCTTCTTCAGTCATCTGACTAAAAAAGGGACGAATATCATCCGCGTTACCACCCTAATTCTGTAGTAATAAACTACAACTCTCAAGCACACCAACATATGCCATCCATATAACGGTGGATACCGGCGAGGTCTACAAACTTCTATAAAGCTTTCAACCCGCTTCTCAAAGAGGATATCCTAATCTGGTCATTACCTGTTTACACCAGCCACAGGCTCTCTGTAAATAAATCCACATCAGGCTTTGTTCTCATCAACGAATTTCGGTGAACATATTTTGTTTTATTTACTAATGTATTATAATACTCAGCAATTATATGTCAAGACTTTTTTTGAATGAATTATTTTCGCTGTGGTCACTTTAACGCAGAGATTGATGTGTACAAACCACTCAAGTATTTACCCATACTTCCATTCAGGTATGCTCAGACAATCACAATATCCTTTACTGTCTAAATCTAACTTCTCATGAAATATAAGTCTGTACAAAATTTTATTCTTCCTGCGAAAACTGCTGCTGTTCCTTTATCTTCTCTGCTGCCGAAATCAGATTAAATTTTCATGAATCGCACTAATAATCTTATCAATCTCCAATGGCTTTGCCAGATGTGCATTCATTCCTGCTATGATACACCTCTCTGCATCTTCCTTAAACGCATTTGCTGTCATTGCTATAATAGGAATTGTCTTTGCATCAGGACGCTCCATTGCCCGTATTTTTTTAGAAGCAGTCAGACCATCCATCACAGGCATCATGATGTCCATGAGAATTACATCAAAGGTTCCCTGCACATTATCTGAATAGATTTCGCTGTCGCGAAATCTATTCAAATAAATAATTTCCGGCAAAAATAATACCTGATAATGCTAAAGCCAAACCTAATCCAATTCAAGGGAGTCTGAAATATAAAAATAATACCCATGTTTTTTGCAATATTTTTCTATTTTACGAGTTAATTTCCGGTTGGTTGTGTATTCCAACAAATACACTTCAACACCATCTGCTTTGCATGCTTTAAGATATTTGCAGAAATAATCTCTCTCCTGCTTTTTCTGCTCACTGAATGTTCCTTTATCAAAATCAATACGGCTCCATACAGTCTCCTGATTTATGCCTGTCATAATATTATTAATTGTACCATAATGTTCCTTATATTTCATGACGTAAGTATCTCCACCATTGATAATGACTTTTTTCCCAAATGTCATGATATTTTTCAAAATCACTGTAAGTCCATCAAAAATGCTCTTTCGTGGAGCATAATAATATACGTCACAATTATCAATAAAAAAACCATCAATACCTTTTTTATATAGTCCCCGTGCCAGTTTTGTCATAAATTTCTGCCAATCCGGACTGGCTACATTCACCCATTGTTCCTCATCCCAATGCTCATACTTACCAATTGCCAGTTTCTTATAAGTTGTATAATATTTTCTAAAATTCTCAATAGATCCAATATTCAGATATGTATATACCATTGTTCCATTTTTATGAAGTGATTCAATATCCCTTTTTTTAAAATATTGTGCGTCAATCACAACCGTTTTATATTTTTTTATCTGCTCCATTGCTGAGGAATCTGCGCTCAAAAAGACACCATACTCCTTTTTCGCCAACGTCTTTGTCTTATAAGCTTTTGCTAAGAAACCCATCATAGTAAAAAGCAGAACAAATACTAAAAACAAAACTACTGTTCTTTTGATTTTTTTCTGTAAAATATTTAACATCCCCTTGTATAATTTTTATTTGCAGCTGTAAATAAAATATTTTCTTCCATGCTCTTGTACAGCACCGATTTTATTATAAAAACAAATTGACGGTATATTCCATTCAAGACAATTCCATTCTATTTTTGAGTACCCCTCCTGCCTGACAAATTCTTTTATTTTTGAAAAAAACTCTGTTCCCAATCCACAGTTACGGTACTTTTCATCCAAAAACAAATCTTCCAAATGAACTCCTGCCTCCCCGGCAAACGAGCCGAATACCGGATAATAAATAACGTATCCTATTATCTCATTATTGTATTCAGCGAGCAATACTGTCGCTACTTTCTTTTCAAAAATCCAATAATACAAATCTTCTTTTGAAGCCGTCATGTCCTGAGGTCTTTTCTCATAAACTGCCAAACCTTTTATCATATTTTGTATCTCTGATATATCTTTTTCAGTTGCTTTTCTTACATTAAATTTTTCATTCATTCTTTATCTGTTCCCCTTTGCAATCCACCATACAGCACATTTACTACTTATAACTATTCTGCCGGATACTATAGACTTGATACTACATTGATTGGAGTTCCCTCCATAAACTTCTTTATATTATCCGCCAGAATAGAAACCAACCGCTGTCTTGTCTCAAGTCCTTTCCATCCCATATGAGGTGTTAAAAGGACATTGTCCATAGTATAAAGAGGGCTGTTTTCTTCAGGTGGTTCTATCTCCTGAACATCAAGTCCGGCTCCTGCAATCGTACCATTTTCCAACGCTTCTATAAGAGCAGCCTCATCAATAAGCGCACCTCTTGAAGTATTAATGACAAACGCTGATGGCTTCATAAGTGATAACGTCTCTCTGTTGATCATATGTTTTGTGCTTTCTGTCAATGGACAATGCATAGAAATATAATCACTATTTTTAAGTAATTCCTCAAGTGATACATAGCGGATACCTTTCTCATCCTCTCTTGGTGTCCGCGTGTAAACAAGTATGCTCATGTCCAGTGCCTGTGCAATCTGCATGACTTTCCTGCCAATATGTCCTGCCCCTATAATACCAAGTGTTTTACCGTTTACCTCAACATGTGGCACCTGAAGATTTCCTGTAAAATTGTCATGGTTTCCACATGCCAGCATCTTCATCTGTACCTGCATTGCAGAACTCAGATTCAATATCATCATGATTGCAGTATGTGCTACACGTTCTGTACTATATGATGGAATATTACAGACTGTAATCCCCTTCTTTCGTGCTGCATCAAGATCAATATTATTATATCCTGTACCTGCCTCACAAATCAGTTTAACAGATTCCGGAAATCTCTGTATCATTTCTTCACTCACAGCCATCTCCTTTGTCACAATGATTTCTGCACCCTGAATACGTTCTAACAACTGCTTTTCGGTTGTATCATCATATACTGTAACATTAGAAGATAAAATGGAAAAATCCAACTTACCATCAAAATTCATTTTCTTTGCATTTAATACCACACATTTCTCGTTCATATCTATTTCTCCCATTATCCTTATAAATTCTATTGATTGAATATCTAATAATTTTCTAAATTTTACATAGCTACACATGACATAATTACGCTATAAGTATATCATGGAATCTGCATAACACGCAATGCCGTATACTCTCTCAAATACATTCCTCTACGCATCTCATCTATTCCATTATATAGATTATGCTTTGAAAAGATATCTTTAATTTCAGCTATTTGAAGCCATCTTGGTTCCATACCTGCTTGCCTTTCTTCCTCCGTTTGTTTTATTTGAGTTGTACCTACTGCTTTGCAGATAAAATACTTATTAACCCATTTCCAATTTTCATAGTATTCATCAATTTCTAACAAAAAACGCAAAGGTTCCACTTCTATACCTGTTTCTTCAGCAATTTCTCTAATACAACACTCTTCATCACTTTCATTATCTTCCACACCTCCACCTGGAATCATCCACTGATTTGTTTTTGTTTCATATGAAAGTAACATATGTTCCCCATCTATAACTATACCTCTACAAGCGGTTCTGGTTTCATCCCAACTACCCAAATAATTTTCGCCAACAATATCTATAATTTTCACTTTCGTCCTCCTTAATTCATATCTTGTCATTTTTCCACCAGTCCATGCAGGGTTATATTTCAAGACAAGAGCTATATCCAGTACATTTTGTCCCTTTACTCCTAACGATAATTCCGCTAGTTTTGCATAAAACTCTTTAGGATAAATATCACGGTACTTTGCATAGGCTTCAGAAGTTTTTCCCCAGTCAAATGCTTTCCCATATTGTTTCACTTGTGTTATATCGTCACACCAGTGTTTACGAACTTCTTCTGATACTAACGAATGTCTTCTGTTATAGCGGCTCCTCGGTTTCATAGTAGCTTTTCCATTCAGACAAGTATATTGTATTTCTCCATGTTCAGAGTTCAATTGAATATTTTTTTACCATCTCCATAAGTTTCTGTCATATTATTCCTGCGGCTACTCGTATTACAAAAAATAGTATACTCACTTTCTTCTTTGGTCTGTAAAACGATTTTGCCACTATATGCTTTAGGTATTTTAATCAAAAGCTGCGCATCCTTCTTTAGATCTATCAAAGCAAGCGTTCCGTAAATTCCTATAGATGCATGATCTACTACTGAAATGATTCCGTTTTTTTCTTTGATTTCCAACGTTTCCAAGATTTTCTAGAATTCGTTCCTGATTCTTTGAACCAGGAATTGGCACAACATTAGGATACTTATGTAACATCCAGCTCAGAGAAATCTGTGCTTTTGTTGCATTTTTACTTTTGGCATAATGATCCAGTAAATCAAGAATCGGCTGATTAGCTTCCATGTTCTCTTTCTGAAGCTGTGGGACATATTTACGAACATCATCACTATGCGAAAAATCGGATTGCACCGTCACTTTTCCTGACAGGAATCCGCTTGCAATCGGTGTTTCTAACTTTGAACCTGATCAGCTTCTTGATTTGATTGCCTACAACAAAATCATCCCAGCTGTCAACCAGATTGAAACTAACCTTTACTGCCAGCGCAGTACAGAACGCAGCTGGATGGATAAAAAAAAGGTTGCACACATGGCCTATGCACCACTTGGTCAAGGTAACCGAGACGAAATGTTTAATGAACCTGTGGTACTTTCACTTGCTGAAAAATACAGTAAAACTCCTGCACAGGTACTGCTTCGTTTTCTGACACAAAAAGGCATAATCGTCATTCCGAGAAGCACCAAACCGGAGCATATCAAAGAAAATTTTGATTTGTTTGATTTTAAACTGACCACAACTGAAATATCACCTCTATCCCTGCACCGGTGAAATTAGCAGTAAAAATCATTGAATGATAAGCTCTATTCAGGAGAAAGCATCCGTATTACACAGGATAATACAAGAATCGTGTTTTCAAATATGTGAAAAGGCCGGAGAATACACTGATTATCCTCCGACCTTTTCCACAATATGCTCTGCTAGCAGAATTTCTTAATCGCTCTTGATTTATTATTTATTCATATTTTCAACTAAGCTTGCAGCTTTTAGTGTCATCTCTACCCATCCCGGTACAAAACCACTCCGCAATGCATTTTTAACAGATTTCAGATTCGACCAAGCACAACAATAAAATGGCACCTTGCCTCTATCGAGTATCTCTACTGCCAAATTACTTGTTATTGAAGAAGCAACCCCTTGCCTACGATACTTAGGCAAAACATCAACTCCAATTTGCCACATATCGTCACAATCTGCAGAACAGGCGGCAAGTCCGATCAGTTTTCCGTTATCGTAAGCACCAACCCCAAGAACATCTAGTTGCTTTCTATTTTCACAGAGTGCATTCCCCCAAGCCGGAAGATACAAATTTGCAAAATCCTTTTGTTCTAACACCTTAAGATGATAGTTACATTCTCTTCGTTTCAAAACATTAACATCTGGCAAAAAATATTCTGCCATAAAACAAATACGGTATCCATTTTCTTTCATTCGTTCATCTAACCAATGCATATTAGGAGTTTCAAAACAATGATAAAACTCGTATTTGCTTAGATACATTTCAACAAGTTCTCTATATTCATCTTTTACGGACGCAACTATATTACCTCCATACGAAACTAAATTACAGGCAATAGGTTCTTCATAATATTTTTTTGCCAATGGCCCAATTTCAGACTTTACAAACACATTTGTATCCATAAGAAAATCAGCAGCCTTAGCATTAATATCGTATGCAGATTGTTGCATTGCAATATCAAGTATCTCTTTATTTGTCATATTTTAATCACCGTCCTTTCATCAACCATCTATAACAACTTCATCCTTGTTTTTAATTTCCATACAATCCAGTTTTTCTTTTGTATAATTTTTTATATCTTCTCTAAATTCAAGATTGAAACATAATGTAGAATATCAAATTCTTCCGGCAGTGATTGCATATATTCCCAATGTTCCTGTTCCCACTTCTGAATCTCACTTTTCTTCAATCCACTCGCTCCAATTCCTCGACATGCTTTCATCCTTCCATGCCACGATTCTCTTGTAAAATGTACTGGCAAATCATATGTTAAAATGTTTACAGCCTTAAACATCCCCGCACACCAAGGCGGCTCCTGCAATTCATATCTTGTCACTCTTCCACCAGTCCATGAAGGGTTATATTTTAAAACAAGTTCTTCACTCGCTTTTGCAATCTCACTCTCTTCTGGCAGCCATGCCATAAACAAAATTGCAAAATGACCATTATCCTTTAACATACGATGAAGTTTCGGCAAGACAACCGATTTATCAAAATACATAAAACATTGACATGCTGTAATCACATCAAATGTTCCTTCCGGAAAATCAACATCTTCTGCTGAAGCAACAATATAATCAATGTCCATCCCCGCATTTTTGCTAAGTTTCTCTGCATATAAAATTTGATTTTCCGAAATATCTGCCCCTGTCCATTTTGCTCCGTATGAATACATATTTCTTGGAATCACACCAGTTCCTGTTCCCAAATCCAATACATTTTGTCCCTTTACTCCTAAAGATAATTCAGCTAATTTTGCATAAAATTCTTTTGGATAAATATCACGATACTTTGCATAATCTTCAGAGGTTTTTCCCCAGTCAAACGCTTTTCCATGATCAATATTCTTATTAATTATTTCCATTGTATTTAACCTCCTATAGAGTTTATCAAGTCTTTTGTTCCTCCATGAATTTCATTATAATCTCTTGAATCTCCTTCGTCCGGAACCCACTTCCGCCTTAATCCTTTCCTCTCTAATCTATCTTCATTTTTTGAGCATTTACTTATCGATAAAATTCTGTCCTTCTAAGATCTGTATATGGTCTGCTTTTCCTGATTTTCACCTCTTGTTTCTTTACAATGCCCAGTTTGTATTATTCTGCCGAATAAAATGCGTCTCTACCAGTTATTATATCGGCATTATTTTTACCTTTACACTTATTTCAGATTAATCAATCCAAGTCCTGCCAGGCATATAATAACGCCGACTATTTTATTTTTATTCCATGTTATTGCTTCTTTATATCCGACATATCCAACAACGATGAGAATTACCCCAAGTATGGATGAAGTAACAATTTTGGCTGCACTGACCTTCCAGCCAGCTTTGTATGCATATATAAAGCCGACCTCAAGCCACACGAGTACAATGCCAAGTACAAAAGATGTCCAGTTTGCTTTCTTCAATTCTGTCAGAATGTCCCGGCTGTCTCCCAAAATCAAAAACATAATAAATGCTACTGTTGCACCTACCAGATAAGTAATGATCAACGATGCAAATGGATTCATGTTTTCAGGAACACCCTTTGTACATATCTGATACACAGTATTTGAAAGCACCACCAATAAAACTGGCCAAACATAATAAAACATAAATAAATTCCTCTTAAAATTATATTGTATTGGCCTGACTTTCCGGTAGGTTCCCACCCGTATCAAAAAGCTACAAAGCTTGAATGATCAATTTTAATTTTTTCTGTAATTGGCTATGTATACGCCTGTGACAATAATAACTGTACCCACCATCTGCCATATTGTCAATACCTCATGCAACAGGACTGTACCTGCAATGATAGAAACCACTGTATAAACATCTATGAATAATAATGTCCGATTAACACCAATTTTAGCAATCCATGCATAATGTCAATGCGTATGGTTTTTAAACATCTGAAAATTTAAGTTTATTGCAGATGGCTATAGTAACCTGGAAAAACATGATTTTGAAACAGGAAATGAATTTTATGAAAGTATCAGTGATTTGGAATCATATAAAGAAATCATAAATCTACTTGAGAAATAAACTTTTGTTCTGATATTTATAGACACCCATGTACAACTTTTTCATAAAAAATGTCGTACATGGGACTTTCTGATGTGTAATAAATTTGTCGCAATCCCCATAGCCGCATAATGTTAACGCTAATGATATATCTGTTGACCCCATAACAAAATTTGTGTATAATTTTGTTATCATACTAGGAGGTGTTTTTATGCCCACAATCAAATCAAGTGCTGATTTAAGGAATAATTACAATGAAATTTCTAAATTTTGTCATAATTATTCTGAACCAGTTTTTATTACGAAGAATGGAAAAGGTGATCTTGCTGTTATGAGCATTGAAGCCTACGAAGAAATGAACAGTCGCTTTGAACTTTACAGCAAGATTAAGGAAGGAATGGACGATATTGCCACAGGCAGTACAAGACCATTTTCCGAAGCTATGGCTGATATCAGGATCCGTCGCAGTCGATGAGCTATCAGGTTCATATCACTTCCACCGCAGAGCATGATATTATGCGTGCTGCGGATTACATCGAATTTACCCTCAAAAATCCCACTGCCTCAGATAATCTGTTAGATGTTGCGACTGAACAGATAGGCTCATTAGCCGATCTGCCACAGAAGTTCCGTCTAGTAGTTGATCCGTTACTGGCAAGCTTGGGCATTCGTTTTGTGATAATCAATAATTACCTTGCCTTTTATACGATTGATGAAGAAAAACAGACTGTAATCATCGTCCGTTTTCTCTATCAGAAAAGTAACTGGACTTCCATTCTTCGACAGGGATTTCCCCTCATTTAAGGAATCTGTTTTTATGCAGTTTCCTTTTTTATGTTATAGTGCTCGTAACATTGTGAGAAGCCTCTAAGAATTGCAAAGCAATTCTTAGAGGGCAAAACGCTGGTTTCTTTTTTAGTTCATTGCCTTATGCAGAGCCTTCGGTCTTTTCATCAATCAATCTCCTCCAGACAGGTTTCAATCGGTATTCCTTGTTTATAATCCACCTTTCCACGAAAAGCACCAACATATCATAGAACATTGATGCCTTTCGCATTTTGTTTTCTTCTGATATTTTTAGTTATTTACATAATGTTTTGCTTGAGCATTCCACATTTCTGAATACCTGCCCTTGATTTTAACTAATTCATAATGCGTTCCCACCTGTACTATCTCACCGCCATCCATAACGATTACTTTATCGCAGAATTTACATGAATAAAGCCTATGGCTTATAAATATCGTCGTTTTATCCTGAGAGATATCCTTCATCTTTGTAAAAATCTCATACTCTGCAAACGGATCTAGTGCTGCTGTCGGCTCATCAAGTATAATCAAAGCCGCATCTTTATAAATGCCTCGCGCTATGGCTATCTTCTGTGCCTCACCACCAGACAGTTCCACGCCATCATCATCGTAATCCTTAAACAGGGATTGCTCTAATCTCTCAGGGTACTCCTCAATTTTTTCTCTGATTCCGACTTTTTCCAACACTTTCCAAACTTTTGACTCGTCATATACTTTGCCTGCTGAAATATTGTTACCTATCGGCAGAGCCAGCAAGCTGAAATCCTGAAATACAGCCGACAGCCACTTTCCGCATTCATTTCTATTTCGTGCTGTTACCACTGTATCATTAATCTTAATAGAACCTTTTGTAACATCGTACAATCCGCATATCAGCTTTACCAAAGTTGTCTTGCCCGAACCGTTGGCTCCGACTATTGCGATCTTTTGTCCATTTTCTATGAAAAGAGATACATTTCTAAGTGCATAATTCTTAGAGCCCGGATACTGAAACGATACATTGTCAATATTTACCTGTGCATAATTACAAGCAACAGATTTATCCGCAGCATCGGCTTCTTCTTCCAAAGAAATATAATCGAAGTATCTTAGCAAATGCTCATTATTATTTCTAAGGTCAGTAAATGTCATCGCAAAATCCGTCAGTGCCTTGATAAGCATTGTAACAGCAGAATATGTAAGCAATACATTACCTATCCCTATACTGCCATTTATCGCCTTAGCACCAACAAGGATATAGACAAATCCGCCTGTAAGGGCACTTAACAAGAGCATGATTCCGTTATTTTTGCTCGAAGCATCTTTTTCTCTCTTATCACCCTCTGCAAACGGAATATAACACTTATCCAAGACCTCGTCCAAAATCAGATTTTTCTGAGCATACAGACGAACATCTTTGGCTGACTTATCGTCAGAAAGGTATTCCAGCTTGTAATAGTCTGCATACCGATTGTATCTGGCACCGTTTTTGAATACATCAAAAGAAACATCAAATATTTTGCTCGTCATTCTCGATGATACGGCTGCGGAAATGATAATAATAACTGTCAATGCCAAATATCCCCAGACAGAATTTGCAAATCCAAACAAAGTGTTGTCAAATCCCAGTGTAGTTCCCTTAACACCTGCATTAAATGCCAACAGCACAATCGCAGTCGCTGCTGAAAACAAAGCCTTAAAGATTATTTCACAGTCCCAGTAAAGACTTCCCATGCCTGCACCTGAACAACTTATGCTTCCAGATACTTCATCACGCAGTTCTCTAATCTTTTCATTTTCCAAAAGACTGAATTTCATAGCATTTGCTTTCTCATTAAGTCTAATCTCATGTGCCGGAAACAACTGGTTATAACCAACCGAAATCCGTTTATTGATAACTGCCGATACTATCGTAAGTATCAATGTCAGCATAATTTCAACAGTTACACTCACAGTCAATACCCATACCCGCTGCTGCGAACTGAGCTCACTTATAACTACAGATGTCATGCAGATACCAATATACGGTATTAGCATGGTTATCGCAGAATATATGAACAACCATTTAAGCTGTCCCGGAAGAAATATCTCAAATTCATTTATTCCGCGGTTAATCAATTTAATGTCATCTAAGAAGGTTCTGCCGTTCTTTTTCATATTGCCAGCACCCCCTCCTGATAATATCTGCTCTGTATCATATACATATCATGATACAGACCACCCTTATCCATAAGTTCATCATGTGTACCGGCTTCTCTGATTTTGCCGCCATCAATAAGTATTATCCTGTCACAGAACCTTGTAGATGACAGTCTGTGAGAAATAAAAAAAGCCGTTTTGTTCTTAGATAACTCGTTATATTGCAGATAAACATTCTGCTCCGCAATTGGATCCATTGCGGCTGTAGGCTCATCAAGAATCAAAACTGGAGATTCCTTATAGATTGCTCGTGCCAATAAGAGTTTTTGAACTTCACCGCCTGAAAACTCCGTTCCATTTTCAGTGATATGCCTGACTAATGGTGTCTCCAGTCCCATTTCCAATGAAGCAATCTTATCCTCAAGTCCTACAAGTGCTACAATACGAGCCAGTCTGTCTTCATCAACTTTTTTATCATTCATGACAATATTTCTCTTAATACTGACAGGCAACAGCACAGATTCCTGAAAAACTGCGGATATTGCCTTTGAACAATCTTCCCAGGCAACAGATGAAATCGGGATTCCGTCAATCAATATCTGCCCGTCTGACGGATGCAGCAAACCACATATCAATTTGATAAGTGTAGTCTTTCCGGCTCCATTGGAACCAACCACAGCAATCTTCTCACCCGGTTTCACTTTTAATGAGACATTATCTAACACATTATTCTCACCGTCATAAGAAAACGAGACACTATCCAGTTCTATGCTCGGAGCGCCGGAAAGTTCCAATTTCTCCTCAGAACCAGTCTTTCCGTCCGGCAAACTAAGAAACTGTCTGAAATCAGTTACATTATTATCACTTTCCCGAAATGCACCAACTCCTGTCGTTATCTGCGCTAACCACTCACCAAGACCATTTACTGCGGCTGCATACAGTGCGAAGCTGCCAATAGTAATGTCACCTTTAAGAGTAAACCATATCAATATCAGATATACTAAACCATCTCTCAGCAATACGACTATACCGTTGACGATAACAACAAACAATTGATAGCTTTGAACCTTATCATCTACTTTTTTCTTATCAAGCCTTGCCATTCCAGCCATCTGACTAATCCACTCTCTCATGGAATATACTCTGATGTCCTTAGCTATGCTCAAACCTCTGGTGCTATAAGCAAAATAATTCATTTTTCGTTCTGCTTTTGCAGCATCGTCCTTTAGCATCTGTTTTTTCTTCTCTGCATAAAGAGTCACAACCATATTTACTGCATATGCTGTGATAAGAGCAGCAAGGACAAGAGGATGAACATATATGAGCATCACACCATATATCATAATGCCGATAAAACTCGTTAATAATTCCAACAATCTTGGAATATATGTACCTATGCCCCATCTGGTTGTTCCCTCAAGTGTCATTCTCGCCTTGCTCGCAGACTGCTTTCCAAGCTCTGATGTAAACACTTCGTAATCCATGGTTGACACTTTCTCAATCCACAATTTGTTGAGCTGTATCAGTACGAATGAATTCATATTGTGCTCCATCGTATTTTTTGCCAACAGTTCGACAATGGACGAGACAGCAATAACAACCGTTACAATAATAATATTTATCAAAAATGTATATTCACTTTTAAAATTTCCAAGTGAATCAATCACAAGTTTAGGAATAAATATCGAAGCCAACGATTTTATAATCCCGGCCGGCACTAAAAACAGTGATAAAATAAATCCTAACTTATTATAAATGAAACTCTCTTTACAATAAAAATAAAAATTGTTTAAAATTCCGCACTTTCTGCTATGTATCTGCAAATATCTTTTTGCAATATTATCCTGAAATATCATGATTTTCTCCTTATTAAATAGTTTATTGCACCATTCTCTGCATAAAACTACTTAACATAGTTTCATGCCATCAGATATTTCTAATACGCCAAAATACCACCATAATTGTACCTCACTTTCAATCAGTTTAAACTTTAATAAAATATTTTAAGTCATCTGCATACCTAAACACCAGAGTCAATTATTTCTTCTGCACGATATAAAACAGGTAATTCTCTGTTTGCCACAAGTTTCCCTAATCTTGTATTTGCCCTCCTCTACACCACCGCCGGCAGTTTCAATCAATGTTGCTTTTCCAAAGTCATCATCTCTATTTGCTCTTACAAAGTAGAATTGTCCGCTTTCATCATAAACAATCGCTCTTGCGATATTCCTGTCATGGTCAATATAATCATATTTCCATTCGGTATCCTGCAAATTAATTTTTAGTTCTTTATACATATTTTTCTAATCTATCTTTCTTTTTTGGAACATTTACTTATTGATAAAATTCTGTCCTTCTAAGATCTGTATATGGTCTGTCTTTCCTGATTTTCACAGAGTCAGAAAGATCAATATCCGCATAAAAAATCTGTTCCTCATCCTTTGCTTTTGCGACAACATTTTCTTTTGCATCAATCCATCATCTTACGGAGTATAATAATCCTTCTCACAAAACTGCCTCGCCTGTACCTTTTTCAGTTGCTTTTTTTACATTAAATTTTTCATCCATTATTTATTCTCCTCTTTACTTGTTTATAAAATACAGACCGATAAGGCATATAACTATACCGATTACTTTATTCGCTGTTATCTCTTCATGATATAGAACTGCTCCAACAATAATTAACGCAACTGCCAGAAATACACTTTGTATAATTGATGCTGTACTTACTGCCCATCCATTTTTATAGGCATAAATAAAACCGACTTCCAATCCAACAACTGAAACTCCAAGGAAAAATGGTGCCCAGTTTGTTTTCATATATTCCTGTAATAAATTACCATTCTTATTCATCACAAAGTACATAATAGCAGAACATACTGCTCCTACAAAATACGTTATTGTCATAGATGCCATAGCATTCATATCTTTTGGAACTTCTTTTGCACAAATTTGATAAATAATGTTTGAAAACACCACCAGTACTATTGGCCATACCATTGACATAATCATTACCTCCTAAAATAATACAGCCAGACTAAATCAGCCTGACTGTTGGTATGTGCTCACCCATTGGAATTAAGTATATCAAATTACTTTGTAAACATCAAGTATAGTTAAATTTATAAATTTCGATTATTTTTTACCTGTTTTAAGAAATTTTATAATAACTTTTATATTTTATTATTAAATTCTCCGCAAACTCTTGAAAACATTAAATTTAGCGCAGGTAAGCTTTTCCATCCTTAACTTAAACTTTCCACGTTGTTCTCTCTGATTTTCTTTAAAAATACATATCCCACCAAACATGCAATAATCTCTGTTATTGGAAATACCCACCAAATCAGCGAAACTCCCATATGTCCGCTTCTTACAAAAATTGAAAAAATGCCTGCCAATGGTAATATAATTACAAGCTGTCTGAGCAATGAAATCACAAGCGATTCAATACCACCGTCTAATGCCTGATAAATTCCCTGATATGCTACATTGATTCCGGCAAAAATAAAGCTGA